>VTLG01014164.1_pt1 | contig 17979 bp, 38 predicted proteins | sample 4694571 | NCBI WGS metagenome assembly VTLG01 (sample SAMN12604809, study PRJNA352737) | marine metagenome | biome: ENVO:00000447; feature: ENVO:00000209|ENVO:00000569|ENVO:01000036; material: ENVO:00002151; isolation source: viral sequences binned using virsorter ... | reverse complement strand
AGATAATCCAGATGTGGTAATAATGAAGGACCCGAGATTAAAAAATGCCAAATAAACCTTTAAAAATATCTGAAGAAGCGGCGGTGCAGATGCCGATGAAGACGGTTGCCTCATTAATTATGATGGTTGCAATCGGGACCTGGGCTTACTTTGGTATTAACGAGAAGTTAAACCAGCACTCAACGCAATTAGAACTAATGATGAAAGATTTAGAAGCTAACTCTGAATTTAGAATTAAATACCCACGGGGACAATTAGGAAAATCTTCTGGGGAAGCAGAGCTTTACATGTTAGTGGAGGATTTATACAAATCCGTAGATCGTTTGAATAAAGCTATCGAAGATGGAATGCACAATAAAGTTAACATCGAGTTTTTACAAAAACAAATGAACAAGGTTTTAATTGATATTGAGAAGCTCAAGGATCGACAAAGAACTTTTGCTAATGGAAATGGAGCACATTAATGAGACAAATAATTAGTATAATAAGAAGATATGCAGTGAATCCTATTAATGCATTCATAGATAAAAATGAACGTACATATAGATTAGTTGTAATTGCATCTCTTATATATTTATTCGTCGTTCATGCAGGAGTTTGCTAATGAACCACGCAATGAGTTTACTGGTAGCAATAGTCCTTGCACTCGGTGCATGGTCATTGTCAAGAACATTTACTATTTCAACTGATCTAGTTGTTAGTCAAGAAAAAGTAAATAAATTAGAACGACAAGTAGATAAACTTATGACACAAATGGAAGATGTCAAAGACAAAGAAAAAGAAATTATGGATCAACACATGGACATATTTAAATTATTACAACAAGGCAACAATGTACCGAAGGGATACCAATACTAATGATCGAGACTGTGGTAGGACTTTTAATGTTTATTAACGGGGAAATTAAGGAGCACCGTATTCAAGAAAATATGGCTGCATGTTTACGTGGTAAGAGAGTTGCCGAGAGAGATTACAACCCAAGTGTAAGTTATAAGTGTATAAAAGCTAAAGCTGAAACGGAGATATACCTTGGCCAAAAAAGTATTAAAAAAATTATCCTCGACTAGAAATCCGATGGCGAAAGAATTAAAAACTTCTAAGTATAAACAACGTGTAATTAAAGATAAAAAGAAGTATACTAGACAAAAATTAATTAACTTTACGGACTACTAATGACATACGGCGGCGGACCTTTTGGAAGAGCATTTCATTTACACACAGAACTTGTAAATGGCGTTTGTCCTTTGTGTCATCATTTATCTATATTTGTAGGTGTAGAAGAAAACATTTTTAGATGTACCAGCTGCGGAAAAGAAATTGAACAGAAAGTAAACGGAGTAATCAGCTATATTCCATCAGTCACTCAAGGTAATAAACTACCTAAACTTGATGTAATAAACGATTACGATGGCTAAACGAGCACTTTTTGGAGTTAATACATACGTTAGACGCACAAAACCTAAAATAGGTAGACATAAAAAACGTATGAACAAATCAGAAAAGAGAAATTATAAACCTAGCGTAGGTCAAGGGAGATAAAATGGAGAAGATTGTAATGATCTCTCTTTTTTATTTAACATTCACTGGAGAGGTGAAGTCAACTAAATTTGTAGAGATCTGGGAACCACAAAACTGTGCTGGTTGGTTTCATCATGAAGTTGAAACTCAAGAAAAAAAGAAAAGACCTCTTAGTGGACGCACGTATTACGTGTATAATGGCTATGGAACTAACGGGGAAACACTAAATGTAGTAGGTTATAGATGTTCTGGGCATTAATTATTTTTAATTCTTGCATTTGGTACATTAATATATTATATAGGATAGTATGAAATACAGTTATAAAGTAAAAGAAGAAGGAACAGATAAGGAAGAAACGATGGAAGCCATGAGCTTACATAAGTTGATTAAAAGACTAGATCCTAAAAAAACATTTAGGGTAGAGTATGAAAACAAAAAGTCTAATGATTGTACTAAACTTGTTTTTAATGGTACTTATAAAATCATATGAAACATAAAAGTATGAGTCAGATGAACAAAGAAAGAGGTAGAAAGTGGGACGGGAAATCTCGTCCTTCTACTAAACTATATAAAAAAAGGTGGAATGAAATATTTGGTAGAAAAAATGAAGTGATTACCGAAGCGAGTTTCACGAGCAGGGATTACTCAAATGAAAACATTAATAATACTACTCCTAACGACAAGCGGACTGGAACAGATAAAGTATCCGATAAAAAAGAATCTGACGTGTGAACAACAGATGATTGAGTGGCGTGATTCAAATGTCACGTATCATGACTCACGGAACACGGATCATAAACAACAAGGGTGGTACACAAAGAAGGGAGACTTATGGATAGGGCACATTTGCGAAAGTTAAAAGACAAGTTTGATCTATGGCATTTAATGTATAGAACAGAAATTGTTTTAACTTCAGCAGGATTTATTGTCGGTTTTATAATCGGCGCTATTATATTTTAAACAAACCAATCCCACGAGGGAAATAGGGGATTGGTATAAAGGTGAGAAGATTTGCCTATACCATATTTTAGACACATTTACAAGGTGTTGATTTCATGGCACCCATATTTAACTGCTAATCTATAGTTATTAACAGTTTCAAAACCTTGAGATTGTAATAATTCTAAACTTTTGACCGAAGCATCAGCAGCACACTCAGCCCAATTATCATAAAGTATTGGCATTTCGATAGGTGCCTTACACTCACCCGATAAAAATGAGCACACCTGTAATATTAATAAAAACTTCATTGACATTTATAGAAAATCCTATATGTTATTGGTTATGACAGACATTAGTAAATATAGAAATGTGTCGTTAACACACGAAACATACAACACTTTAAAGAAATTGTCGAAAGTTTTGTTACCAGGCGGTACTCCACTTTCAATTTCAAAAACTGTTGAAACGTTAACAAACGAGAAAGCACAGAAGTTAAATGGGAAAATCAAGGGGAACAGCAAATAGTAACGCAATACAGCTTCAAGGTAGAGGAAAGGACCCTGAAGAATTACTATGGATAGCAGTGCTATCTAAAGCTGCCGATGATGCCTTATTCACTACTGACTACAGAGAAGCTTTGCTCGCAATTAATTGGTTTGAAGGCGAAGGGCGAGACTTTAGATACGTTTGCCACTTAGCTAACAGAGATCCTAATTATGTTTTAAGAAAAATCTTAAGACTAGTTCAAGAAAGAAAAAGAAAGATAAAAGAATGGGAAGACGGTATAAGACAAAGAATAGATGACGGGATGGCAAGAAAAGCTGCCATCTGGTCTCTACAGAAAAGAGGAAAAGGAAGAGTTAAAGGAAGAAAACATAAAGGAGGATATCACAGTGGAGGACCAAGAGTTAAAATACAACCAACCGAAACCAAAATCATTTATTTGCGATAACTGCAAAGGCAACGGTTATATTAAAATAGACACCATACACGGCAAAGATCAAATTAAACAATGTTGGGTGTGTGGTTCAGAAGGAGAGATAAAGAAATATGTACAAGCGGATGTTGATAATTTTATTTATAGGTTTTATTATGGCGGGATGTAGCGCCACCAATAACGAAGGGAAGAAATGGGAATGGGATCCAGCTAAAGGAGTCTTTAGACTTATTTTTAAAACATCACAATGAACGAAAAATTTGCATATGTTGCTGGCTTAATTGATGGAGAAGGATCAGTAATGTACAAACAATACTTAGAAAAAAAGAAAGATAGGCCTAGACCGTATTGGACATGGCGTGTTAGAATAGATGTGGCTATGACCGACAAAGAAACTATAAAATATTTATATGATACTTTGTTATGTGGTTGGTGGGGACCTAGAAAAGTAAGGCCCGGACGCAAACCCCAATGGCGTTGGTCTTGTTCTTACCATGCAGCCTACGAAATTGCTAAAGCCATTATTCCTTATTCCATTACCAAGAAAAAAGATTTAGAAAAAATAGTAAAACATTATGATGATAACATTACCGGACTTAGTAAGCTTAATTAAATATTATATTATTAAAATAATTGACTATCCATTAAGTTGGATGGAACACTGGGGTAGTAAGATGAACGTCTATGCCTGGAACAAACGATGGTGCAACAGACAGAAAGGAACAGGCTATGCCAAAAAACCAAAAGTATACTGAAGAAGTTTATGGACAAAAAGAACAAGAAGAATTGAAAGAATCTTACAAACAATCTTTGGCTAACAGAGAAGGAAGAGTAGAAAAAAAATATCCTAACAGACCCATCACGGGAAAAGAATGGATTGAAGGTTATAATAAATGGAAGAAACAAATGGAGGACTATGGATCCGAGAGATAAGATTTTTGCTTTTATCTTTAGTAGCTTTATATTACTGATTTTATTGAGTATTTTTATGGTTATGACAGGGTGAGTATGAGGAAGAAAAAATTAAAAAAATCTGAATATCAAGATCTAGCGGAGTGTATCTCCTCAGATCAGGTACCGGCTGAAGATATTGCTGAGTACTTTGAAGATAAAAAATTTAAAAATTTTTATGACAACGAATACATGAACCCTTATGCGAGACCTGATTGCTAAAATAGGACTTTTCTTAATTGCGATCTGGACTTTGTTCATCATAGGTGTTATGTATGTCTTAGATCTAGCGATCGATTTTACTGAAAGTTTATGGGAAAAAAGAAGACAGAAAAGAAAAACGTAACGTTTAGTTATTTTAACTGGGGACCTTTCCTGATGTATACCACGATTACTCAAGGAGAGTGTCAACATCTATTGGATGGTGGAGCGAAGTCTAGACTCAATCCAGAGAATAGTATGGTCGATAAACTCGCCGGTCATCTTAAAGAAGAATATAAATTAGAAAATCCAAATCAATATGCGAAATGGTTAGTCTATTACTTTGATGCCTATAGCCAAGGTTATAATAAATGGAGAGGTGGTGGATCACTTAAACCTAATTTTAGTTTAACCTCGCTTTGGATTAATTATATGAAACCGGGAGATTTTAATCCTCCTCACGACCATAGTGCGGATTTAAGTTTTGTTATCTTCCCTCATGTACCGGACGAATTAAAAAAAGAAAATGAAGAATTTAAAGGGACTTTACAAGGACCGGGTGGAATTAGTTGGACTTATGGAGAAGGTGGACGTCAGTGTATTAGTACGGTTCATCAGTTTCCTAAGACTGGGGATATGTATATCTTTCCAGCTCATCTACGTCATTGGGTCTTTCCGTTTAAGTCTAATGTAGAACGAGTATCGGTGTCGGGTAATCTACTCATTGATGCTGACTCTAGAATGAATTACTATGCTGGTAAATAAGTTTATAAGTTGGGGACCCCAATCCATTTGTTGGTGTCGCACGGGCGCTAAGTGCTCTAGATCTTCGGGGTATCCTCTAACATTTTTCGATCTGGAGTGCACCGTGCATGAAGCACAATAAGAAATATACCTATGTTCAGGGTTCGCGGATCATGGACCATGGAACACGGATCTATGATGTAGCCGGATTCAAATTACCATCAGTCACAACAATACTTGACAAGACGAAGGATAAATCCTATCTGCGCCAGTGGAAGGAAAAAGTCGGTGAAAAAAGAGCAGAAGAAATTAAGAATATATCTTCAAAGCGGGGGACTACCATGCATAAATACTTGGAGTCCTTTGTTATCGAAAAAGGCTATGAGGACCTTACAGCGATGGGCCAAGAGGCTAAACGTATGTCTGAGAAGGTTATACAGCTGGGTCTAGCCCCAGTCTCAGAGTATTTCGGGTCAGAGATCACAGTTTACTATCCAGGCCTCTACGCAGGCGCTACAGACCTTGTGTGTATGCACAATGATATGGAGACTATTGTAGACTTCAAGCAATCTAACAGACCTAAGAGAGAAGAGTGGATAACAGACTATAAGCTGCAGGTAGCAGGGTACGCTATGGCACACGATTATGTGCATGGCAGTCAAATCAAACAAGCCGTGATTATGGTATGTACACCAGATCTATATTATCAAGAATTCAAGATACAATACGATGAGTTAAGAAGGTGGAAGCATAAGTTCTTAGCCAGAGTAAACCAATATTACGAAATGATACACGATCCTAAGGAGCAGGCGGATGTAAATACGGCAGAATTGTTGCAAGATTTCGAGAAGATGGCTCAAAAATGACCAAAATGTGGCAACAATGTGGTATGGACATTTTACATATAGTACTTAAACTCATAAAAAAATTATTTAGAAAAAAAATTTCTATATTAAATGTAAAATGTCAAAACATACTTAAGTCATTGATTTTATTGAATAAAATGATGACATTTTACAAATTTGTAAAATGTCTAAAATGTCAAATAGTCAAAAAAGTCAATAAAGACGTCAAGTTAATCGGTCGTGCGCGCGTAAAAGGTTTTGGAAAAACACTTTTTGTGAGATTTGGTACTATATGGGGGTGAAGAAGGACTTGGCTAATTTTATATTGAGCAGGCGATTCACCACAATCTTGGTGTGTTTGTGTGTTAGTATGCTATTAATATTTACAGGAGTCTTTCTGTGAAAATACCTTGGGTGTATAGGATGGTGATATTAATATTAGTAGGTGGTTGTGTGCCTGTATTAATTACAACTATATTGAATAACTACTTTGGGTATGGAGTGCAGAGATCTATGGAATTAACATTTGTATTATGTATTCCCATAGCTGTGTGGATGGCTACTAAAATTAATGAGAGATGGCATGATGACAGGGAAGAATAAATATAAACATGTAAGAGTGACTTGGTTTGACCCATGTCAATCTAATGAAGCGTGGGTTCCAGAAGAAGAAATTCTAGAACATGATGTGGCAACTTGCATTGATGTTGGTTATATCTACAAAAAAACTAAATCCAAGCTATGGATATTTACTTCCTATTCTAAAGACAGCAAAGGCTTAGAGGTAGGGGGTTTGCAATGTATTCCAGCTGGATGTATAAAGAAAATAGAGGTAATTAAATGAGTGATAAAGAAAAAATAAAAGAGTTAGAAGATAAGATAGAGAGATTAGAAAACGAGATAGCTAGTATTAAAGATTATATAGATATGCAGGACGGTTATTCAGATGACTTTCCTTCAGCTTTTGATTCAGTCAATTGATCTTCTTTTTCTTTAAGCTTTTTAATTTCAGGAGTAACATCTTTTAATAATGCGCCGTAATCTTCTAAAATCTTTGTCATCTTGGCTTCTAGCTCTTGTTCTGACATATCTTCTAGTCGCCCATGTTTTATTATTTTTCTGTCTATGTATAGTCCTGCTGCCTTGCCTCGATTTGTTTCTGCGTTCACGGCAGAGGAAAATGAGCCCTTCTTCAGAGCTGCGTTTTTAATTCTATCTAATTCAGCTAAATGTCCTTCGTAAGTGACATCATGCTTAGCTATTCTATCCTGTTTTAGCTTACCAATGTATTCTACCACTAATGGGCTTTGTCTTGGGTTGGTTAGTTCTGATCCTTCTTGGGGTGCTCTGTTTTTAGAGTAGCCAGCAAGGACTGCCGCTTCTGTTTTAGTAACTGGACCCTCAGGTCCGCCATATACTAGAAACTCAGCAAATCTTTGTTGCATTTCTGTTAATCTTTTTGGTACTCCCATATTTGACATTTTAAGGTAAGTATCCTATAATGTCAACTATATGGTTACTACAAAGAAAGAAGCAGTAGAGTTTGAAAAACAACTACGAGAGATCAAGGATCGTCCTGATTTTGAAAGTGATTTAAAACACCATGATGACAGAGGTGAGCTTGATTTAACTAGACTCATAGACACTTATAAAAAAGAAAATGTTGAATTAAAAAGTGAACTAGCGCAGACAAAGAGTTTACTCAAAGGAACTAGAGGTATTGTTGAAGATTATCTCAAAGCTGGTTATAAATATGCGGCTAGAGTCAAAGAGTTAGAAAAAATTAGTAAAGCACACCAACAGCAAGTGGGTGAATTGATGGTAGAGAATAAGTTCCACAAGGAAAAAACTAAGCATTTTGAAAAAAGATGTGAGGAGTTATTGGTAGACAATAAGAAACTTGCACAGCAGATAAATGATTTAACTAATATTAAAAACAAGGGGGAGTTTGGTAAATGAGATTAAGAGAGTTAATGGGATTCTTACAAGAGTTTATGGACAACAAAGGTAAAGGCACGAAAGGAGAGCTCGGCGATGCTTCTGTATTTATGCATGTTGGTAATCACTTGGAAGAACTTAAAAAAATAGAGGTGCAAGAGAGTACAATTATTGGTGCAAACTCGATGAGAGTTGTATTTAAACCTCAAGGATTAAAAATAATTAAAGCACCGACAGATAAAGATTCTGGCTTTGAGTTGTAGCCATGATTTACCTTAAAAATTTATGGGTCCAGAGCGAAAATTATATCTTAAACTCAAAAAAAATACTGACAGAATTAAGTGGACTAGGCTTGAAAATATTAGCTTACTTGGCACTCCTGATCTGTTGGGCTATAATGATTCTGGGAACTTTTTCACTGTTGAGCTAAAAGTTACCAAAGGTAAAAAAGTTAAATTTTCACCACACCAAATTGCCTTCCATGTTGAGCATCCGCACAACTCTCATATTCTTATTGAGGCCCTTGGTCCAAGGTCCTCTAAACTTATTGGCTGGTACTTGTACCGTGGTTCTAGGATAAAGGAGCTTGTTACTCAGGGCTTGAGGCTTGAGCCTGACGCTTGGGGCTCGGATCCGAGCAGCTTGATGCTTGTCGCTTGGCCTTTGGAGCCTGAAGCTTAATGCTTGGCGCTTGTAACTGCGTTACAATCATTCTGTGAAATTTTTTATAATCAATCTGAGCTTCCTCAGCTTGAGCCTTGGTTGGATAGCCATTATCCCGGCACCATTGATCGTGGATCCTGTGTATGAGGTGATCGTATTTTCTATGCGCAGCCATACATCTCTTCGCAATAATCATCCAGCCCCAGGTTGTCTGTAAATGGATGCTCAACTTTATCTCCGCCCCAATAGCCTTCCACGTATCCTGTATTCAGGTTCACCCATATAGTTGGGCCACCACCTGCTACCAGCAGCTCTGCAGCCATGTAACGCTTCTCCCTGTCCACAATGTAACGGATGTCGTACGTTGAGTCCATGAACTCTGACGCGCTGGTCCCATCACCATTGGATATATCTTCTGCAATGCTCTTGCACATCCTGCGAAGCTGCTCTCCGCATGTCTCGCTTTTCTTTTTTACTGCTGTCATCTTTTTCCTTCTCTTTCTAAATGATCATCATCTACCTCACCTGGTTTCAGATTCATTGCTTCTCTTACTCGTTTTGCTATTAGCTCGTCAAAAAACTTCTCACACTTCTCTAGATAATCCTTTGGTAAGTCCTCGTGGTTATCTGTAAAATATGGAAGCAAGTTATTGTTGTCTATTTTCTTTTTTACTGCACTCATGTTCTTTCTCCTTTGTTAGTTTTCTAAATCCTATAATATCCCTGCTCCATTGTCAAGCTTGTTGCTTGGCGCTTGAAGCTTGTGGCTTGTAGCTTTGGCCAAGTATGTACCACGATCAACCGAAGTATGTACGCGGATCAACTTGACCCGGGACCGCTCTTCGCACAAGTGGAGGTGCACACACAAGTACTAATAACGATCCCGGCTCAAGTTTGGTCATACACAGTCTCAAGATGGATATATTTTACAACCCCAAAGTTTTAACTCCGACTGCGGTTAACAGCCAGCCACTGTGCTTGACCCCAGATCCAATTGCGTTGGTTAGGTCAATCCCTGCTACTAACAATTGGATCAGGGCTCAATGGTCAAGCCCCGCCCGCTAGGGCAGAGGCCATTGTTATTTCAGACTTGACCCCAGATCCAACGGGCGAGGTGACTCCTCATACCCCCAATGCATTGGTTGTTGGATCAGGGCTCAAGTTTGGCCAAGCGACAGAGTGTATACATTTTTCACTAACCGTCGCTAGTCGATCGCTTGACCCCAGATCCATAGAGTTCAACATGTGCTTTAGGCTCTTCACCGTTGGGATCCCATCTATGGATCAGGGCTCAAGTTTGATCAAGCTAGGACGCCTTAAGACTTATTACAAGTGTGCCAACCTAACTTGACCCCAGATCACATGTCGGCCAGAGTCGCGCGGGAGTCTGGCTTTCCCCTGCATAAGCAGATAAAGGACATATGATCAGGGCTCAAGTTTAGTTAGATCGGTGGTGCGAACCCAAAGTTTTGGCAGGGTCTTTAATTGCGCAAACCATTTAAGTAATGACTTACCACCAAACACCTATACGCACTTTGTTGTCACGGTAACACCGATCAGATCCATAGCCCTTACAGTGAGGCTGTGCCAATAGATGTATCCATCCTGCTATGGACTGGTCAAGCACGATTTATGCTACACGAGCCTACGCGTATATGCTGGCGGTGTAGCCACGAAACTTGACCCCAGAACCACCAAGCTATGTAAGTCAGCTTACTACCTGAGATTGTAATACTCAGTGGTTCAGGGCTCAAGTTTTATTCTTCTATTCCACAATCAATACAAGCAACTTTTGGCTTTGCCCACTCATCATACTCTGTAAATTCTTCACAAAGAGGACAACGCAATCCAAGTTTAATATCTTCTTTTATTCTTTCATTTGTAATGACTGCCATATTGCCTTCATCATCTATATTAAAAACTATATCGTTCATATTGTTAATATAACACTTGACTTATATGTTGTCAAGCAGTATATAGGATTAATTATAAACACTAACAGAAAGATATAAAATGGACGCAACAGATAAACTCATAAACACTGCAAAAATAAACGCTTTGCTGGATTTAATAATAAAAATGCAAAAAGAAGTAGACAAGTTAGAACAAGAGAGGGAAGATGCAGACAAAATTCCCTTCTAATTTCTATATCACTTACTTTGCCAAGAAACATGGCACAAGGATAACAAGAAAAGCACAAGAGCCAAACCCAATAGGAACAGCAGGTCGAAGATTCGTGGATAGATATGGAGTTGATAGATATATCTATTGGGATCTAGAGAAGAACGATTGGCGACACGCAACAGGGTTCATGGACATAAAGGCAATATGATGGAACTCTGGGAAATGGCTCTGGGTTTTGTGTTTGGTTTAATTATTATCTGGTACTACACTTGACAAAAGAATAGTAATAGGATACCATAGGACTATGAACACTAACAGAAAGAAACAATGAAAACAATTAAATATAAAAACAAAGAATACAAACTACCTTTTGCAGTTGGACTACCTGAAGACCCAACAACAGAAGAGAAGGTACAAAATAGATTTGGTGGCGAGTCTTGCACTCTCCCAGCTTTTGCTGTTGCTGTCTATGATGTTATTCTAGGTAGTGAGATGTTGAAACAATGGGACGAACATAGAAAGGGATTAGATTGGTTTATTAAATACTTTCCGAATCAATATATGGTATTGTTAGATTAAATCATCTGCCATATAATATAGGATAAGTCAATAGACTTAGTGTCCAAAATGGGTCGCCCCCTTCGGGGGCTCTCCATCAACTCGAAGTTGTGCGCTGGCTCTTTTATCCCCGCCCGTGGGTGGGGGAACTCACGGAACCTAAACCGATCTCAAACGTTCACGGAACATCGACCCCAACCCCCCCTAAACTCAAAAGGGGTCCCACTGCTTTCCCCTTTATACCTTGATTTAGAGAGACAGCCCTGATAAAAACATTTTAAACACCTTCTAAGGTGCAAAAATTTTAAAAAAATTTTTATGAGTTTGAATAAAGTTGATATTAGCAAATTACCTCCTGATGTACGAAAGACGTTTTTACAACTTCAAGTACTACATGCTGAAAAAAAGATACAAAACAAAGCCAAAACTGATTTTCTGTCTTTTGTAAAAGCTGTATGGCCAGAATTTGTAGAAGGGCCCCACCACCGGCACATTGCACAAAAATTTAACAAACTAGCAAAAGGTGAAATAAAACGTTTAATTGTGAATATGCCACCAAGGCATACGAAATCTGAATTTGCGTCTTACCTGCTGCCATCGTGGATGGTGGGCCGTAATCCAAAATTAAAGATCATTCAAGCAACCCACACGGGCGAACTTGCAATACGGTTTGGTCGTAAAGCAAAAAACTTGATCGACTCAGAAGAGTACTCAAAAATATTTGAAACAAGATTACAAGAAGATTCAAAAGCTGCGGGCAGATGGGAAACCGCGCAAGGCGGCGAATACTTTGCTGCTGGTGTTGGCGGAGCAATCACGGGCCGTGGTGCGGACTTACTGATTATTGATGACCCACACTCGGAACAAGATGCATTATCAGAGCAATCATTAGAGAACGCTTACGAGTGGTATACATCAGGACCACGACAACGTTTACAACCAGGCGCCTCAATCGTGCTTGTTATGACCCGTTGGTCAACTAAAGACTTAACAGCTAAATTATTAAAAGCTCAAAAGGAAGTGAAAGGTGATCAGTGGGACGTGGTTGAATTTCCGGCAATCTTGGACCACGGACCAAAGCCCGAGCCGGTTTGGCCTCAGTACTGGAAACTTGATGAATTGGAAAAAGTTAAAGCCACTCTACCCGTTGGTAAATGGAACGCTCAGTGGATGCAACGACCGACTTCTGAAGAAGGAGCTCTTATCAAGCGAGAATGGTGGAAGACTTGGAAACATGATTGGATTCCTAATTTACATTACGTCATACAATCTTACGATACAGCTTTTTTGAAAAAAGAAACCGCTGACTTTAGTGCTATTACCACGTGGGGTTTATTCTATCCTAGTCAGGATAGCCCATTAAATCTAATCTTATTAGATGCTATTAAAGATCGGTTCGAGTTCCCTGAACTACGGAGAAAGGCTCTTGAACAATACAAATACTGGAATCCTGAGATGGTTATTGTGGAAGCGAAGGCTTCTGGACTCCCTCTAACCTATGAGCTTAGGAAGATGGACATCCCAGTTATTAACTTTACACCTAGCAAAGGAAATGATAAACACGTAAGAGTAAATAGCTGTGCCCCTGTTTTTGAATCTGGTATGGTGTGGGCGCCACAACAGAAGTTCGCAGAGGAAGTCATTGAAGAATGTGCAGCATTTCCGCATGGCGATCATGACGACTTAGTCGATTCAATGACCCAAGCCGTTATGCGATTTAGACAGGGAGGTTTAATCAAACACCCTGAAGATTACGAAGAGGAAAAAAACAAACAGCCCAAGAGTTTTAATTATTACTGATGAACATATTTAAACTTATAAAGTTATTTCAAAAAGCAAAAGGCAGATCACCCTCACCTGGTGAATTAGCCGATTTAAAAAAACAAGCTGAAGCAATGCAACCTAGTAATGTAGTGCCTTTTCAGTATAAAAGAAATTTTGGTGATGAGGTTGATGAACTTATTAAAAAAGGCGACGTAACGATTGGCACTGCGCCTAAGACTACAAAAAAGAAAGCTCCTGTAGATCCTAAATTTGAATCAGCGGTTAAAGCTCAAGACGAAAGAAAAGAATCGTTTTCTGCATTTAAAAAAAGAATGGAAGCTAGAAACAAAGAAGCAGCTTTTAACATTGCTTTTAAAAGATACAAAGACATTGATAAGAAACCTTTAGAGATGGACGAAGTAATATCTATTTATACAAACCTTGGTAAATATCCTAAAGGTAGATCTATTATCATTGATGATATTATGGATATTCGAAGAGGTTATATGTTACCAGCTATTGGAAACAGAAGCAGAGAAATGATTGTTAATAAATTAGATGATATTGTTAAATATAAAAAACAACCTAACCCTTTCAAAAAATCTACCGAAGAAGTTGAAGGACAATTAGAAATGGATTTTACGGATTGGGATCCTAAAGGCATGGCAGGCGGAGGATTAGCTTATATGCTTGGAGAACAACCAAGAGTTGGAATGATGTATGGCGGTGATCCGGGGTTCGCGTTCGAATATGGAGGATCCTGGGCTGACTGGAATGACAACCATAAACACATGATGCCGGTCACAGAATACATTAGCACTAAACTTCCTAAAGATAGATTACCGTTTAGAAACGATAGACAAGGTTACGAAAAAGGCGGATTAAGCGCTGCCATGAAAGAATATTTAGATAAATACAAAGAAGAATACGACAAAGCTTTTAAAAATATATTAATTTTTCCCGATCAAAAAATACCTGATGCACTTGTAGATGAATTAATAACAGCAAGAGAAAAATTAATGGAATACAATTATTTATCTGATGAAGAAAGGCAATATTATAATGACATATTAGATGCTGCTGACAAAACTTTAGACAAATTACAAAATGATCCTACTTTTAAAATTAAAAGACAAGACATTGCTGATGGGGGAAGAGCTGCATTTAAAGATGGTGGTTTTGATAAAGGTAGAAGAAATTTTATGAAGATGGCAGCAGGACTTGCCTCAATTCCTTTTATAGGTAAATTTTTTAAAGTAGCGAAACCCGCAGCAAAAGCTGTTGAAGCGGTTAAAGCTTCTGATGCAGTAGGCATGCCAGCATGGTTTCCTAAACTTGTGGACAAAGTTCTTAAAGAAGGAAAAGATTTGGGAGGAACGGTTGAAAGGAACATTGTTAAAGAAGTAGAACTTCCATCAGGAACTAAAGTTGTTGTAGATCATGACTTGACTACTGGAAATACAGTAGTTGATGTTGGAAGAGATAAACACGGTTTTAGCTCTGGAAGATATGGCCAACCTGCACGACTTGAGTTAACAAAAGGCGAATGGATTGATACACATGGATTTTATGGATATGAATCTGCAGCAAAAGGCAAGAAAGGTGTTAAAACAAAAGATGAGTTTTTTGTTGAAGAAGCTGAGTTCACAGGTGGACATCCAGAAAATATAAAATATGAAGAATCTGCGTTTGAAAAATATGGGGATCACGCATCTGATTTTTCTGAAGTTGAATATTATGCAACAGGTAAGAACGTAGATAAGTTTAATCTAAAAGGTACTAAAAAAGCCCAAGCCGATGAATTTGCTCAAGGCAGAGCGGAAATAGAAGCTGAACAAATAGATGAGTTTGCCAAAGGTGGCCTTGCACGTATGTTAGGAGAATAATGTCTAGAGTTTTAAAAGTTCTCGATGAAATTTTATACAAGTATGAAGGTATACCCTCTCAAGGGTTTGCAGAAGGTAATCGTGTTCTATCTCCTACTATTCAAGCTAGACAGGAATTTAAAGGCAAAAAATTTATAAGTGTTCCTGATCCAACATATTCTGATGGTAGAAGAAGGGTCATGACTCCAGAATATAAAAAATATGTAGAAGAGCTTAGAGCTAAAGCTAGCCCTGCAGAACAAAGAACAATTAAAGCTTACAATACAGCAAAAGAAAAATTAGGAAGAATTCCTAGTATTGAAGAGGTTAGAGCTGCAGCTCCTGGAAAAAGTAAGCCTGCTCTTTCTGTCGTTAGAAAATTTTTAGAAAAAAATAATTTAGAATTAAGTAAACCTAGAGGCGGACTAAAAGAAGCTATATTAAAATCTCACACGGACTTAACGAAAGAATTAGGTAGACCTCCTAGAGTAGCTGAGATTGATGAACAAACTAAAAATCTATCAAAAATGAAAAACCCTGATGGTAGAAAATCTGTAATATCTGAATATTTAAACGAAGCAAAATTAAAATATTCTCCTGCACTGTTTAAAACAGATCCAAAAGTAAGGGCAGAAGCTAGAGCAAAAGCAGCTGCTACTTTAAGAGCAAAAGATAAACCAAGATTAGGTCAACCTAGAAAAACCCCAGAGGATATTTTACAGCGTGAAAGATACAAAAGAATGGAGGATGCAAAAAGAGATCCTAAAAAAATTAAAAGAAAAATATCAAAAGAATTAACAGAGACGCCCCTTGATGTTCATCACCCTTTTCCTAAAAAAGAAAAAGAAACTTTAAGAAGATTAATGGCGTTAGATCAAGATGCTAACAGAGCAGGTGTTGTTAGAGAAATAGAAGAACGCAGAAATAAATTAATTAGAGAACAAAACATATTGGTAAATGCACCTGCAAAGAATAGAAGAAGATTAGAACAAATTAATGCTGAAATGAAAAGATTGAGAGCACAGTTAAGAAAGACACCTTACGGCGGTTTTTTAGGTTTTCCAGTATCTGGTTCTAGAGGTAAAATAAAATACATAGGTTTTGATAAAGCTAAATCTTTAGCTGGTTTAAAAGAAGGAGAAAAATTATTAGATAAAGATTTTGCTAAGGCAACTAAGAAACAAGCTGCAAAGATGATTGAGCTTGGAGCTGAATCAGTTGAATTTGCAAAACCATCAGCCATGAAAGAGTTAATGTCTAGAACAAGCATGGGTATTGATCCTACTTTATTACCAAAAGCGGCATATCAAGAATTAGTTAAACCTGCAGCAAAATTTGCTGGTAAAGCAGTGAACGTAGGTCTTGGTCCAACTGGATTAATTGGTTTAAATGTTGGATTAGGAGTAGACCCCACACAAGCTATGGATAGAATTGGAATAGCAGGTGAGGCTGCATTAGCCAAACCTTTAGTACAAGGATCATTGTCTGTAACAGACAAAATCAAAACTCCTCTACTTAGAAAAATAGCGGAACGTGCTTCTTTAGCAGGCATGTCACCAGCAATGGCATTAAGAGCAGCTAGAATAGCTTCACCTCTTGGTTTAGCTTCTTTAGGAGTAGAAGGTTTGTATCATTTAGGAAAAGCTGGATATAACCAATATAAATTAATGCAAGATATGAGTGAAGATGAGCGAAGAGAATTTCTTGCTCAACAGTATGAAGATTTAGGAGGAGTAGCAGGTGAAGGAGCATAAAAATCCAACATTGGTTAAAAATATGAAACATGTTAAATGGAACCAAATTCCACCACTCAAAGGACCTAATCCACAAGGGTTGCGAAAAGTTGTAAAAAAGGATAGAACTAAAACTAGGAGTTTAAATGGCAGATAACATAGATAAAGGACTCCCGAATATTACACCTGAACCGATTCCTCCTAAACCAGGAGAAACGGAAGTTGATATTACGGAAGAGCAAGTTAAAGGACCAATAGAAGTTACGCCTGAAGCAGATGGTGGAGCGACGATTGATTTTGATCCAAGCGCTAACTTAAATATTCCAGGCACTGAAAGTCACTTTGACAATTTAGCAGAATTATTACCTGACGATATTTTAGATCCTGTTGGATTAAAATTAGCAGGAGATTATCAAGATTACAAATCTTCTAGAAAAGATTGGGAACAAGCTTATGTGACTGGTCTAGATTTATTAGGTTTTAAATACGAAAACAGAACACAACCTTTCCAAGGGGCAAGCGGTGCAACACACCCTGTTCTTGCAGAAGCGGTTACACAGTTTCAAGCGCAAGCTTATAAAGAATTATTACCAGCCGATGGGCCGGTAAGAACCCAAGTGATTGGTGCATCCAGTCCTCAAAGGATGCAGCAAGCACAACGGGTAAAAGAATTTATGAACTATCAGCTCATAGATCAGATGAAAGAATATGAACCTGAATTTGATTCAATGTTATTTCATTTACCATTAGCCGGCTCTACATTTAAAAAAGTTTATTACGATGAATTATTAGGCAGAGCTGTTTCTAAATTTGTACCAGCAGATGATTTAGTTGTGCCATACACAGCAACATCTCTCGATGATGCAGAAGCTGTTATTCATATAATTAAAACTTCAGAAAATGATTTAAGAAAACAACAAGTTTCAGGATTTTACAGAGACATAGAATTAACTCCTCCAGGAATGCCTCCACAAGATAAAGTGGAAGATGCTGAAAGAAAACTGGAAGGAACTACAAGAACCTCTAGAAATGAACAAATGTACACTCTACTTGAGTGTCATGTAAATTTAGATCTAGAAGGTTTTGAAGACCAGAATCCTCAGACGGGTGAACCGTCAGGAATAAAATTACCTTATGTCGTTACAATCGAACAAGGTAGTCAAAAGGTTCTTTCGATAAGAAGGAACGTTGCGCC
>VTLG01004573.1_pt1 | contig 17982 bp, 25 predicted proteins | sample 4694571 | NCBI WGS metagenome assembly VTLG01 (sample SAMN12604809, study PRJNA352737) | marine metagenome | biome: ENVO:00000447; feature: ENVO:00000209|ENVO:00000569|ENVO:01000036; material: ENVO:00002151; isolation source: viral sequences binned using virsorter ... | reverse complement strand
CCTTTAAACTTTGGAAAGTAATTATTCAACGCTCCCTGGATAAGAGTTATTTCAGATTCTGTAAAAATCTCATTCAAGTCAACTGCATCCCTATAAGTGTTCGCTTCTTCCTCAATCGCTTCATCAAGTTCTTTTGGAATTGATACGCTAGCAGTAATACTGCCATTTTCATGGTGTACTATTTTCATTGTGCAACCTCTTCTACCTCATCCTCATCTTTTTTCGAGACAAGAAAATCAGATTCAACAAGTCGCTCAAGAATATCTTCAGGCATTTCTGCTAGAACCCTTGTAACCTCATTAATCATAAAAGCATAAAGACCATAATCCAAGTCTCTAAATCTTGCACATAGTCTGTAGTGCAATAAGTCTAATGGTGATAATTTTATACTTATATTTTCCGTTTTTTCTTTATTCATAATATAGACCCTCCAGTCTGTTTCGTTTTTAAAATTGGCTAGAGGCAATAAACTTAGATTTGTCTTAACAATGCAACACGCTGATTAGTCGTAGGCATTGACCACATAAATTTATTACCTCACTCATTCAGCTAAGAGAAGCCACCTCTTAGGACATTGGAGGATGTCGCTACTGGAATTTTACGTTTCCGTCTCCCTAACTTAGTTTCAACTTTTATTCGTAAGTCTTTCGTTAGTTCTTTGAGTACGCATATTTTGTTTTGGAACTTTACTTCTATCTCCGAGGGCAATTCTTGTGACCCTCATTACTGGTTAAGACCTGTCACATCCCAGTACACTATCTTGAACTTTTTCTATATAACCTCCGTTGGTTTAATTGAATATTTAATAATATCAGAACACACCATAATTGCTAGCATAATGTGAGCATTACATAACCAGGGAAAAAGTTACATAATGCAAGCATGAAGGAAAATAAAAAGACCAGTCTTAAAATTGTTGGGAAGGAAGACGACCTTACAATTAAACAAAGAAAATTCGTTGATGCAATTGTTAAAGGAACTTACCCCACATATAAAGAAGCCTACTTCAATAGCTATGACGTTAAGCCTAACAAGAATGGAAGCATACCCAAATGGGTAGAGGTAGAAGCCAGTAGACTACTTAGCACTAACCCTAAGATAACCCAAAGTATCAGGAAGGCATTAGAAAGGAAGGAAGACCATGCAGTAGCCTCAAGCATCCGAACAAGGTCTTACGTTCTTGAGAGACTATATAAAGAATCTACTGAAGCTGATAGTTCAGCAAGCCGAATCCGTAGTTTAGAGCTATTAGGTAAGAGCGTTGCATTGTTTAGTGATGTAGTAGAGACAAAAGAAGCACGAGCAAGCACGGACATAGAAGCCGATATAGAGGAAAAGATTAAGACCCTGTTAGATAGCCAGGAAGATTAACCAGGAAGAAGACTACCTAAATCAATTATAAGACTACCTTAATCTAAGACTAAATTAATTCATTCCTGGTTGTTTCCAGGACACAATAAATCTTCCAGGCGAATTGACCAGGGAGCTTAACCAGGCATTTGACCAGAGTGAAAGATATTCCAGGCGAATTTATACGGATATGTGCGTAGTTATAAGGTATTTAAAATTATATAAGTTCTTTTCTTTTCTTGAACCCTACCTTTTTTTTGAGAAAGACTGCTTGACATTTGACCCCCCACCCACCTGTGTATAATTACGTTACTTGACTGACTATAATACATAGTGATTTACACAAGATATCACCAACTTTCATATACCCCCCCTATTATATTGCATTCTGCTAGCAGTTTTTACCCAAATATAAGGTTTTTTCTAGAAAAGGGTTAGGATTCCTACACCCCCCTATAATATTTTTTCAAAAATACTTGCTTTTTTTGTGAAGGGGGTGCAATATGGTAAAATCTTGTAGTTCCTATACCTAGTAATTATTACTTAATAAGTAAATACTAAATATATTAGGTACTTACTAAAGATTTTATTTAAGAAGTATTTATTAAATAAGTATATACTATCTATATGCAAGAAATTATTAATCTATTTTTTAATATTTGTGTTTATATTTTGCAAGTGACTGGGAATGTAACTGGAATGGGATATCAGCTTGCTAATATCGTTATATTTGTATTCCTGCAACCTGCATTAATTTTACTTTTCTTTGTTTTGTGGAGAAAGGAGCGTAATAAACATGAACAAAAACTTACTGGGTAAAGTAAAAAATTTATCCTCTGTTAAAAAACAAGAGTTATTGTCTCTCCTTGAAGAGTTAGAACAAGCTAAAAATAGGGAGAAGTGTCACGATGAGTTTATGACCTTTGTTGGGGAGATGTGGTCAGCGTTTATTCATGGTAAACACCACGAAATAATGGCTGATGCGTTTGAAAGGGTCGCTAAAGGCGATTTAAAGCGTTTAATCATCAATATGCCACCTAGACACACTAAGAGTGAGTTTGCTTCTTATTTGCTTCCTGCGTGGTTTCTAGGTAGGTTTCCTGATAAGAAGATAATACAGACTGCCCATACGGCTGAATTAGCTGTAGGATTTGGTAGGAAGGTCAGAAACCTGGTAAATAGCAAAGATTATAAAGAAGTCTTTCCAGATGTTAGCTTGCAATCTGATAGCAAAGCAGCAGGTAGGTGGAATACAAACAAAGGTGGCGAATACTTTGCGATAGGTGTGGGTGGTGCAGTTACTGGTAAAGGTGCTGACCTACTAATCATTGATGACCCTCATTCAGAACAAGAAGGTGCAAGTGCCGATATAAACGTATTCAATAGAACATACGAGTGGTACACATCAGGTCCGAGACAGCGTTTGCAACCAAATGGTTCTATCGTTGTCGTAATGACAAGGTGGCACAATAAAGATTTAACTGGTCAAGTGGTAGATGCTAGCATAAAACGTGGTGGTGCTGACCAATGGGAAGTAATAGAACTTCCTGCCATAATGCCTTCAGGTAATCCTTTGTGGGCAGAGTTCTGGAAAATGGAAGAATTACAGGCTTTAAAAGCCGAGCTACCCAATAGTAAGTGGATGGCTCAATACCAACAAGACCCTACTTCAGAAGAAGGAGCGTTGGTTAAAAGAGAATGGTGGCAGATATGGGAAGGCAGAGAGCCACCTCAATGTGAGTTTGTTATTCAGTCTTGGGATACAGCTTTTATGAAAAATCAAAGAGCTGACTTTTCTGCTTGCACAACCTGGGGTGTTTTCTATTTAGAAGATGATGGCGGAATGCTAGCACCTAATCTTATATTGTTAGATGCGTATAAAGAGCGTTTAGAGTTTCCAGAGTTGAAGAAAATGGCTATGGAAAAATACAAAGCCTATACACCTGATGCGTTTATTGTAGAAGCAAAAGCAGCAGGTATGCCTTTGATATTTGAATTGAGGGCAATGGGAATACCAGTACAGGAATATACTCCTAGTAGAGGAAATGATAAAATATCTAGGGTAAATGCTGTATCTGATTTATTTGCTTCAGGTGTGGTTTGGTGTCCTGAAACACGCTGGGCAGAAGAAACCATGGAAGAGTTTGCTGGATTTCCAAACATGGAACATGATGATTTAGTTGATAGCACTACGCAAGCTCTGTTAAGATTTAGACAAGGTGGTTTTGTTTCATTGCATTCTGACGAAGAAGATGAACCTTTGGAACATAATCGTACTGCAAATTATTATTAGGATATTAAATGGCAATAGAAAGAAGACCTGCAACACCTATAGATGGCACTATAGAACAAGAGGCAGACGAAGAAATACAAATAACTATTGAAGACCCTGAATCATTAGCTATAGAAACTGATGATGGGGGTATGATTATTGACTTTGACCCTAGTGCTAAAGAAATAGGCGATGAAGGATTCAATTCTAATTTAGCTGAATTTATTGATGACGATAAACTTAATGAATTAGGTAATGAGTTAATAAGTTCATTTAATGGAGACAAAGAATCTCGTTCTGAATGGGAAGAAACTTATACTAAAGGTTTAGACCAATTAGGATTAAAGATAGAAGAAAGAACAGAGCCTTGGGCAGGTGCTTGTGGAGTATTTCACCCAATGCTTTCAGAAGCAGTAATACGTTTTCAGTCTCAATCAATAACAGAAATGTTTCCAGCTCAAGGACCTGTAAGAACAAAAATAGTTGGTAAAATAACTGACGATAAAGAAAAACAAGCTCAAAGAGTTGAAGATTATCTGAATTTTTTATTAACACATGAAATGTCTGAATACAGAACTGAAACAGAAAAGATGTTATTTTCTTTACCTTTGGCTGGTTCAGCTTTTCGTAAAGTTTACTTTGACCCTAGTTTAGATAGACCTAGTTCTATATTTGTACCAGCAGAAGATGTTGTAGTAAATTACGGAGCAAGTGATTTAGAAACTTGTGAACGTGCAACTCATGTAATGCGTAAATCTTCTAATACTATTAGAAAAATGCAAGTTAATGGTTTCTATAGAGATGTGGAGTTACCTGAAGGTTCGCAGAATATTTCTGATATAACAAAGAAATACAATGATATTACAGGTGAGCAAGACACTTATAATTACGACCAAAGCCATACTGTATTAGAAATGCAGGTAGATTTAGACCTAGAAGGGTTTGAAGATACTAATGAACAAGGCAAACAAACAGGTATAGCTATACCTTATGTTGTTACTATAGATTATCCAAGTGGAATAATTTTAAGTATTCGTAGAAATTATTACGAAGATATTCTAAAAAAATTAGAAGAATGCACTTTGTTCATTATCAATATTTACCAGGATTAGGATTTTATGGGTTTGGTTTAATACATATGGTAGGTGGTTTAGCTAAATCAGCTACGTCTATACTAAGACAATTAGTTGACTCAGGCACACTATCTAATTTACCTGGTGGTCTTAAAGCCAGAGGATTAAGAATTAAAGGTGATGACACTCCTATTATGCCTGGTGAGTTTAGAGATGTTGATGTACCTGGTGGTGCTATACGAGACAATATAACTTTCTTACCCTATAAAGAACCTTCAGGAACTCTTTATCAATTGTTGCAAAACATAGTAGAAGAAGGCAGAAGGTTTGCCAGCATATCTGATATGAAAGTTTCAGACATGAATAACCAAGCACCTGTAGGTACAACACTAGCTTTAATTGAAAGAAATCAAAAGGTTATGAGTGCAGTACAAGCTAGGCTTCATGCTTCTATGAGAAAAGAGTTTGATATTCTAGTGGGTATAGTAAAAGACTTTACAGAGCCTGCTTATCCTTATGAAATGGATGAAGAAGAGTTTATTAAAGCATCTGACTTTGACGAAAGAGTTGACATATTGCCAGTATCAGACCCAAATGCAGCAACAATGGCACAAAGAATTATGCAGTATCAAGCTGCTATGCAGTTAGCACAATCTTCACCTGATATGTATAACCTTCCTGAATTACACAGACAAATGTTAGAAGTATTAGGAATAGAAGATGTAGATGCTATTGTTCCTGATACAAATGATATTAAACCTGTTGACCCAGTAACTGCTGTTCAAAATTTAATCAATGGTAAACCAGTTAAAGCATTTATAGAACAAGACCATGAAGCACATATTTCTGTTGTTGCTTCTGCACAACAAGACCCAGAGATTATGCGTATTGTTGAACAAAGTCCTAAAGCACCTGTAATATTGGCTTCTGCTTCTGCTTATGTAAATGAACACTTAACCATGAAATACAGAAAAGAAGTTGAGCGTGAAATGGGAATTGAGTTACCTGCTGAAGGTGAGCCTTTACCAGCAGACGTAGAAAAACGTATATCAAGTTTAGTTGCTGAAGCAGCAGCTAGAGTGCTTGGAACTTCACAACAAAGAGCTGAACAAGAAAGAATAGAAGAACAACAAAAAGACCCTCTAATTCTTATGAAAGAAAGAGAGGTAGCTATTAAAGAAGCTGAAGTTCAACGTAAATCTGCTGAAGACCAAGGCAGATTACAGCTTGATACTATGAAGGCAGCTAGTAGAGATGAACTAGAAAAAGAAAGATTAAAGTCTCAAAATGAATTAGCTGGAATGAAATTAGGTCAGCAAATAGCTAGCGATTTGATAGAAAATGAAGATAAAGAAAGAAAACAAAACATAGAAGATTATAAGATTGGTCTTGACATCGCTAAAAATTTAACTGAAGATATCAATAAGAATGAGTAATGATATCACACAGCTATCACTTTCAGAACATATGAAATTGAAGCTGCGTGGTATGATGAATGAACACACAGACCATTTGGCAACTGGAAACATTAAAAATTTCGAGGAATATAAAAGAATGGTTGGTGTTATCGAGGGTTTAGCTCTCGCAGAACGAGAACTTTTAGATTATGTAGAAAGGGTTCTCAAAGAATAGGAACTCGACTCCTTAAAGTCGTGCAAAAATATGAGTAAAACTGAAACAGTAATACCTGAACCAGAAAGTGTAGAAACACCTAAAGTTGATATAGATGTTAAAAGTCAATTACCTGAACCAAAAGGTTGGAAAATTTTAATAGCTATGCCAAAAGCAGATGAAAAAACTGATGGTGGTATTGTTAAAGCTACCCAAACTATAAAAGACGAAGAAGTAAGTAATATTTGTGGATACGTTTTAAAGTTAGGACCTGAGTGTTATAAAGATACCAATAGATTTCCGAGTGGACCTTGGTGTCAAAAAGGTGATTGGGTTGTATTTCGTGCTTACTCTGGCACTCGCATGAAAATGTACGGACAAGAGTTTCGCTTAATTAATGACGATACTGTGGAAGCAGTAGTAGATGACCCAACAGGAGTGGTTAGAGCATGAGTGAAACAGAAATAATAAACGAAGAACCTAATATTCCAGAAACAGTTCCTCAATCACAAGAGGATAAATTTTTTGGTAAACAAACGGAAATAGACAACGAAATACCTGAAGGTTTAGAAGTTGAAGTAGTCAACGATACTCCTATAGAAGACCAAAGACCTGATAGGGCAGAAGACAGTTCTCCTGATGTTGATGATGAAACAGTAGATAAAGAAATTGCTGACTATAGCAAACGAGCTGGTGATAGGATTGCTAAAATTAAATATGAATATCACGAAGAACGTAGAGCTAAAGAAGCTGCAGCACGAGAATCACAAGAAGCAGTAGCACGTTTACAAACATTAATGTCTGAAAACCAGCGATTACAGGCTATGGTAGACCAGGGCGGAGAAGTCTTAAATAAACAAGCTCATAATAATGCGTTATGGGCAAAACAAAATGCTCAAGAGGCATTTAAGAAAGCTTACGAAGAAGGTAATGCTGAAGAAATGACAAAGGCACAAGAGTTATTGTCAAGAGCCACACTAGCTGAACAGCAATCAACTAATATGGCAGCTAACCTTCAACAACAAATTGCACAAAATTTACCTGAAGTACAAATGCCAGTACAACAGCAGCTTGACCCTGATATGCAAGAGTGGTCATCAAAAAATCCTTGGTTTATGAGTCAAGTGCCTGAACATAAAGAAATGACATCTTATGCTTTTACAATAGATGCAAGATTACGCAATAATAAAATACTTCCTGAAGAAAATCCGAAAGAATATTATGCAGAAGTAGATAAAGCTATGCGTAAAGAATACCCCAGTTTCTTTGGTGCATCTCCAAATGAGGTAGAAATACCAGGAGAATCATCAAAACGACAACCTTCGACAGTTGTTGCATCCGCCACGAGGGATAGCGGAAACAAAAAACCCACGCAAATACGTCTTACTCAGACTCAAGTTAAGCTAGCTCGCCAACTTGGAATTAGTCCAGAGCAATACGCAAATCAATTATTAAAGGAGACTTAATATGTCAGAAGAAAATAATAACACTAATGAAGTGGAGGCAGTTTCTACTGATACTCCTGTAGACCAAGAGCGTACTCCTAGAGAGACAGAAAGCCGAGAGGCTACTCAGCACATAGAAAGCTGGGAAAATCCTACTAATTTACCTTCCCCAACACCTCAAGAAGGCTGGGTATTTAGGTATGTCAGAACTGCCCTTTTGGGTCAAACTGACAATCCTAATGTATCAAGACGTTTTCGTGAGGGGTGGATTCCATGTGAACTTCAAGACCATCCTGAACTTCAAATTCACATGATGGACCACAATTCAGAGTGGGCAAAAAAAGGTAACATTGAAATTGGTGGGCAATTATTATGCAAAATGCCAGCAGAAAAAGCGAAAGCTAGAGATGAACACTTTGAAAAACTTGCAAAATCTCAAATGGAATCTGTTGACAATGTATATTTTAAAGACCAGGATAATAGAATGGCGACCAAACAAGTGTTTGAGCGTAATTCTAAAACAACTTTTGGTAAAGATTCTTAAGAGTCTTTAATAATTAATTTAATATAAGGAGACAATTATGTCATCTAGTGCAACTCCTCACGGAGCTAGACCAGTAGGAACAATTGTTGGAAGTCCTTATCAAGGAAAAGTTACACACTACAAAATTAAAAATGCGTATGGTACATCTATATTCTATGGCGATTTTGTAAAATGGGGTGACGATAACCCTAATACCACTATCCAAAAAGATACTGGTACTACGGCTTGTACACCTATAGGTGTTTTCCTTGGTTGTGCTTACACAGACCCAACTACAGGTCAATTCACACCAAATCAATATTTCCCAGCATCAACTGCTGCGGATGATATTGTTGCATATGTTGCTTCTGACCCATTCATACTAATGCAAATGCAATGCGATGGTGCTGCTGACCAAGACGACCTTGGTAAGAACTGTGCTGTTGTGCAAACTGCAGGAAGTACAGCAATAGGCACAAGCAAAAATTCGGTTGATATATCTACTGTAGCAACCACTAACACACTACCTGTTAAAATCGTTGATTTTGTTGACGGACCAGATAGTGCAGTTGGTGATTCTTACACAGATGTATTGGTAATGTTTAACGTAGGGCATCAATTGCTCAACACAACAGGTATTGGTTAAGGAGTACAATTATGGCAGCTATATCAAGAGCTAATGAGCTTAAGCAGCTTCTCCCAGGACTTAATGCCCTGTTTGGAGAGGAATACAATAACTACGAGAATGAGCATGAAGAAATCTATGCTACTGAGAACTCTGAAAGAAGTTTTGAAGAGGAACTCAAGTTATCAGGTTTCGGAGCTGCTCCAGTAAAAGATGAAGGTTCAGCTATCAATTACGATACTGCACAAGAATCTTTTGTGGCTCGTTATACCCACGAAACAATTGCAATGGGATATTCTATTACAGAAGAAGCTATGGAGGATAACCTCTATGTTTCACTTTCTGGTAGATATACTAAAGCATTGGCTCGTGCAATGGCTTACACAAAACAAGTGAAAGCAGCGTATCCATTAAATAATGGATTCTCTACAACTTTCTCTTCAGGTGATGGTGTTGCTTTATTTAGCACAGCTCACCCACTTGTAAGTGGTGGAACTAACAGCAATAGACCTTCTTCAGGTGCTGACTTGAATGAAACATCTTTAGAAGATGCAGTAATTCAAATCGGTAAATATACTGATGAAAGAGGTCTTAAAATTGCAGCTAGACCCAGAAAACTAATAGTACCATCTGACCTTCAGTTTGTTGCTACTAGGTTATTGCAAAGTGACTACAGAGTCGGTACTGCTGACAATGACATCAATGCAATCAAAACTAATGGAGTGATTCCAGAAGGTTATTCAGTTAATCATTATTTAACTGATACTAATGCTTTCTTCATCACTACTGATGTTCCTGATGGCATGAAACATTTTGTCAGAGCACCAATGACTACATCTATGGATGGTGACTTTGATACTGGTAATGTTAGATACAAAGCTAGAGAAAGATATTCCTTTGGAGTATCTGACCCACTAGGTATCTTCGGTTCACCAGGTAGTTCGTAAGAACTTTAAGGGAGACTCATTATGGGTCTCCCTTTTTTTTATCTAGGGATATTATTAACTTCTCTATCAACTGCCCTAGCAGACTAGCCAAGATGATAGAGTTTTTCTCTTTAGGAGGGAAATATGGCGAACACAACTTTTAATGGTCCAGTTAGGTCAGAAGGCGGATTTGAACAAATCAGCAAGAACTCTAGCACAGGAGCTATAACAACTAATTTAGATATAGATACAAGTGGTAATATTACTACAACAGGGTATCTTTCTGCTTATTCTAATATAGAAAGTATTACAAGTGCTACGCATGATGTTGAGTCAACAGACTCAGGTAAAGTTTACACATTAAACAGAGCAGCAGGTATTGTAGTAACACTACCTACAGCAGCAGCAGGACTTAACTATACATTTATAGTAGGCACTACTTTTACAGGAGCAGGACAAATTAATACTGACAACGCTAGTGATTTATTTTCTGGTTTTGCTCAAATATTTGACCCAGCAACTGCTGGTGATACCAATACTTTTATTCCTGATGCAAGTGATGATGATACTATTGATTTAGGTTCAGCAGCACAGGGTTGGGCAGTAGGTGGAATTATTCGTTTACACGCAACTTCAGCAGCAGTATGGCATTGTGAAGCATTCCTTCATGGTGATGGTACACTAGCTACTCCATTCGAGTAAGGGGGTAAATAATGGCAGATGCAGTAACTTCACAAACCATCATTGATGGTGAAAGAAACTGTATTATGAAATTTACCAATGTCAGCGATGGCACAGGCGAATCCGCAGTAGCTAAAGTAGATGTGTCTGCTTTAACTTCTAACTCAGCAGGTGTATCTTGTTCTGAAGTTAGAGTATTGCGAGTTAGCCATGCCATTGTTGGTATGTCTGTACAATTGTTTCTAAATGCTACTTCTAATGTTCTACTTATGGAACTGGCTGAAAGTAGTAATGGACACATGGATTTTGCAGATTTCGGTGGACTTCCTAATAATGCAGGTAGTGGTAAAAATGGTGACATTTTATTTACCACTAAAGGTCACTCTTCAGGAGACACTTATTCCATTACATTAGAAATGGTTAAAGTGTATTCTGATTAATCGGAGCTAATTATGGCTAAAATCAAAAATTATGTAATTTCTGAAACTGGTGAGTTTCCTCCACAATATAAAGTTTTACATCTAGATGAAGATGGAATCTATAGACCTATATTTGGTCCTGACCCTGATTTAGAAGATGCAGAACGTAAGTGTGATGAAATGAATGGTGAAAGAGCTAGAAATAAAGATGGTCATTATATGGCTGACGACCTTTCTACTCCTGATATCAATGAGGCTTATGTTGGTGGTAAAGCACCTAAGAAAAAAGCTGTTAAGAAAAAACCAGCTAAGAAAACTACAACTAAAAAGAAAACTACTAAGAAAAAGTAGTATCATTTATATTTATAATACTCTGGTAAAACGGAGTATTATATTTATTCAATTGGAGAAATTATGAAAAAATCTAAATATATGGCTGGCGGTGGTAAGTCAGGAATGAAAAAGTCTAAATATATGGCAGGTGGAGGTAAGTCAGGTGTTGAGGTTGGCAAACAACAAAGTGTCATGCAATACAAAGATTACGTTAAGAAAATGTTTGGTGGTGGTATGACTTCTGAACCAGCCTTAAAAAAGAAAAGAACTAAAGGCATGGCTAAAGGTGGTAAGAGCTAAATAGAGTTCTGATGACCAAAAGAAAAAGAGAAAATCCTATACCTAAAACAACTAAAGGTAAAGGAGCTAACTATCGCCCTACTAAATCTGGTGCTGGTATGACAAAGAAAGGAGTTGCTGCTTATCGCAAAGCAAATCCAGGTTCTAAATTAAAAACTGCAGTAACAGGTAAAGTAAAAAAAGGAAGTAAGGCTGCAAAACGCAGAAAGTCTTACTGTGCTAGGTCTTTAGGTCAGTTAAAAAGAAGTTCAGCTAAAACACGAAATGACCCTAATTCTAGAATTAGACAAGCTCGTAGAAGATGGAAATGTTAATATGGCAATTTCAAGAACAAACATAAAAAATCAAATAACAAAAGCACCTTCATCCAAAAAAAAAGTTACAAAAACTAAATCTGGTATAACTGTAACCAGAATTAAAAAGGATAAATAATGGCTACAAGTGGAACAACTACATTTAACTTAGATATAAGCGATATTATGGAAGAGGCTTATGACCTTTGTGGTTTAGAGTTACGTTCAGGATATAGCTATAGAGGAGCAAAAAGAGCTTTAAATTTAGTTTTTTTAGAATGGCAAAACAAAGGATTAAACCTTTGGACTGTAGAACAAGCAAGTGTTTCTTTAACTGCAGGAACAAGCAGTTATACTATAGCTTCAAGTGCATTGGATGTTGTAGATGTATTTATTAGAACTGATGCAGGTGATACAAATAAACAGTTTGACCAAAGATTAAATCGTATTTCTAGAACAGAATATAATCATCAAGCTAATAAACTTACACAATCTAAACCTACCCAATTTTATGTAGATAAAGATGATGACGCTGTAAAAATTGTTGTTTGGTCAACACCTGATGCTGCACAAACATACACGCTTATATATGATTATGTGAAAAGAATAGAAGATGTTGGAACAATTGCTAGCAATAATCCAGATGTTCCTGCTAGGTATTTGCCATGTTTAACTTATGCTCTTGCATATAATTTAGCTTGTAAATCACCTGAAGCACAAAATCGAGTTCCTATGATAAAACAAAGATATGATGAACTTTGGAATGATGTAAGTGAAGCTGATAGAGAAAAAGCTGCAGTTAAATTTGTTCCTGATTTATCAATAAGCGGATACTAATGGCATACGCAAGAGCAAGTAAAGCTTTAGGTCAATGTGATAGATGTGGCTTTTCTTATAAATTAAATACATTGCAATATCAAATAGAAGATGGAAAACGTAATGGTTTGAGAGTTTGTTATGATTGTTTAGATGAAGACCAACCACAATTAAAAATTGGTGAAGTAAATACAAACGACCCACAAAATTTATATAACGCAAGAGTAGATACAGGTAAAACAAATTCTACATCATATGCAGCTTTTGACCCTATTGGTGGTGGTGTTACTGAGTTTGGTTCTTCAACTATGGGTTTAGATATTAAAGGTGAAGTAGGTAAATTAAAAGTGAGTACAGAATGAGTTGGACATTTACAACATTAAAATCAGCTATACAAGATTATACGCAAAATACTGAATCAACCTTTGTGGCTGATTTAGGAACTATAATAAAACAAGCTGAAGATAGAATAGTAAAATCTGTAGAACTACCAAATTTTAGAAAAAATGTAACTGGTTCTTTTACAAGTGGCAATCAGTATTTATCAACACCATCTGATTATTTATATCCTTTTTCTCTAGCAGTTTTAGATAGCGATAGTGCATACACTTATCTTTTAAGCACAGACGTAAGTTTTATAAGAGAAGCATATCCATCAGCTTCTTCTACAGGAGTGCCAAAACACTATGCACAGTTTGACGATAATACTTTTATTGTTGGACCTACACCTAATGCAAATTTAACTGCTGAATTGCACTATTATTATATTCCACAATCAATAACAGAATCATCTGATGGAACAAGTTGGTTAGGTACAAATGCACCTGAACTTTTATTGTATGGAAGTTTGTTAGAGGCTTATACATTTATGAAAGGTGAGCCAGACATAATGGTAAATTATGAAAAAAGATTTCAAGAGGCTTTACAAAGATTAACTTTGTTATCAGATGGTTATAATCGTAAAGACGCTTATAGAGATGGACAAAGGAAAATAGATGTCTAATGACCCAATAATTGAACTACAAGGCAAAAATATTGCATTAGTAGCTATGGGTCAAAGTCAAATAGATTTTCATTTATCACAAACGCATAGCGTTGAATTTGACGAAATTTGGGCAATTAATGCCATGATAGGTGTTTTACCAAATATTGATAGAGCATTCATTCTTGACCCAATGAGTAGATTTTTTGATACTGAAGATGCAGGTACTATGACTGGCATGATGCGTAAACAACTGCCACTTGCAAGTTACCCTATTTATACTTGTGAGTTAGATGAAAGAGTACCTGCAGCTTTAGAATATCCTATAGAATCAATAGTGCGTGATTTAGGATGTGCATATTTTAATAATACAATTCCCTATGCAATTGCTTATGCTATATGGAATAAAGTTAATAAAATTAGTATTTTTGGTGTGGATTTTACTTATAGAAGTAATATGCACTTTGCAGAAGCTGGTAGAGGTTGTGTTGAATTTTGGTTATCAAAGTGTATAGATGCTGGAATACAAATAGAAATAGCACCCAGGTCAACTTTGCTTGATACAGATATAGGTTTTGAAGAAAAATTATATGGTTATCACAGATTAAAAAATCCTAAAGTTGCTTATCAAAATGGTCCAATAATGAGTGTTTGTAAATTATCAGATATAGAAATAGAAGAAAAACCAAAGCCAGTTGGAATTATAGGAAGAAAAGATTTAAACTTATCTGAACCAGTAGAACCAAAGGAATATTAATGCACACAGACAAATTTGAAATATCAATAGGTGATTTAGGAGTACAAACAACTAATAATAGAGGTCATACTATTGAAGAGGTTGCTGAAATGGCAACAAATAAATTAATATCTATAAGTGATACTGCACCTATGGAGATTAAAGCTCAAGCACACGCTTTTAGAGATAGAACCAAATGGGTTATTGCACATTATGTAAAAGAAGGTATAAAAAACCATACTTGTACTATATGCAATGAATTAGAAAAACAAGGTCATAAAGACCTAGCAAATATAATAAGGAGGCTGTAATGGCTATTACACAAGCAATGTGTACTTCTTTCAAAAAAGAACTTTTGGAAGGTGTGCACAATTTTAAAAACTCAGGTGGCAACACATTTAGATTAGCACTCTATACGAGTTCAGCAACTATGAGTGCAGCAACAACTGCGTACACAACTTCACAAGAAGCAAGTGGAACAAACTATACTGCTAAAGGAGAATCTTTAACAAGAGTTGACCCTACAAGTTCAGGAACTACAGCATTTACTGATTTTGCTGATTTAACTTTTGGAACAGCAACTGTAACAGCTAGAGGTTGTATGATTTTTAATGACTCCGCATCTGGCGACCCAGCAGTAGCAGTATTTGATTTTGGTGCAGATAAAACATCTACAGCAGGTTCATTTACTATTACATTTCCTACGGCTGATGCAAGTAATGCTGTTATAAGAATAGCGTAGATTTAGCCAATGGCTAATGTAACTGGTTGGGGTAGAGGAACTTGGGGTTCTGATACTTGGGGTGAAGAAAACCCTATTGCATTAACAGGTTTAGCAGGAACAACTGCATTAGGGTCTTTAGCAATAACGGCAGATGCAAATGTTGCAGAAACAGGAGTAGCAGCAACTGGAGCTATAGGCTCTGAAACTGTAACAGGTATTGCTAATGTTTTTCCTACTACTGTAGTAGGAACTACTGCATTAGGCTCAGAAACAGTAAGTGGAGATGCCAATGTAACAGAAACAGGATTAGCTGGAACTACAGCACTAGGAACTATTTTAGCTGCTGGTTTTGCAATAACAGGAGTAAGCGGTACTGCTTCTACTATTGGTCTTGGCGATGAAACAGTAACTTGTGATGCTAATGCTTACCCTACAAATGTAGTAGGAACAACAGCTTTAGGAACTTTAGGATTAGTAACTAATAATATAATTGCAGTAACTTTAAGTGCAGCAACAAGTTCATTAGGAAGCCTTAGTGTAACAGCTCATGCAAATATCTATCCCACAGGAGTAGAAGGTATAGGTAGAATTACTAATCTTACAGTTTGGGGTTTAATAGATGATTCACAAACACCAAATTATTCAACAATATCAACAAGTCAAACTCCTAATTGGAGTGAAGTGGCATAATAATATATAATTTTTACGAGGAAAATAAATGGCAAGTACATATGTAAATGACCTAAGACTTAATGAAATGGCGACTGGTGATGCGTCAGGAACTTGGGGAACAACCACAAATACAAACTTAGAGTTAATAGCTGAAGCATTTAGTTATGGCACAGAAGCAATAACAACTAATGCTGATACGCATACAACTACTATTGCAGATGGAGCTACTGACCCTGGTAGGTCTATGTTTCTTAAATACACAGGTGCTTTAGATTCTGCTTGTACTGTAACTATTGGACCAAACACAGTATCTAAACTGTGGTTTATAGAAAATGCTACAACAGGTTCGCAAAACTTAGTTATAAGTCAGGGCACAGGTGCAAATATAACAATACCTGCTGGTGATACTAAAATTATTTATGCTGATGGTGCTGGTGCTGGTGGTGCTATGGTAGATGCACTAGCTAGTATTTCTGCTGTAGATTTAAAAGTAGAAGACGATTTAAGTTTAACCTCTGATTCAGCAGTTGTTACTTTTGGTGCAGACGGAGACACTACCCTTACACATACAGATGGAACAGGTTTAACTTTAAATTCTACTAATAAAATTTGTTTTAATGATGCCAGTCAGTTTATACAAGGCTCAAGTGCAACTGTACTTAGTTTAGGTGCAACAGATGAAATTGATTTAACAGCTACAGCTATTGATATTAATGGTACAGTTGATATGTCTTCTACATTAACTTTAGCTGGTAATGCAGACTTTAATGGAGATTTAGACGTTGATGGTACTACTAACTTAGACGTAGTAGATATAGACGGAGCTGTAGATATGGCTTCTACATTGGCAGTAACAGGTATAGTTACACTAACTGATGACCTTATTATTGGCGATGGAAAAACTATTGGCTCTGCATCAGATGTAGACGCTATGACTATTGCTTCTAATGGACAAGTTACATTTACGCAAACACTTATCGGTACTGATTTAGATATAAGTGGTGACGTAGATATTGATGGAACATTAGAAACAGATAACTTAACAGTTGGTGGAGCACAAGGTAGTGATGGACAATTACTAACTTCTACAGGAAGTGGAGTAGCTTGGGAAGATGCTCCTGCTAGTGGACCTACATTTAAAACCTTTGGTACTAACTCTATTATGGTAGGAGATAATGCCACAGGAACAATAAGTGGTGCTGACAAAAATACTGCTTTAGGTATAGATATGTTTGCAGCTTTAACGACTGGCGATAACAACGTAGCCGTGGGATTTGAAACTTTAAAGGCAAACACCACAGGTTCAGACAATACAGCACTCGGTTATTCTGCTTTACTTACAAATACTACTGAAAGCAAAAATACTGCTGTCGGTTTTCAAGCACTTTATACAAATACTGGTGAAAGCAATACGGCATTGGGGCACAATGCTCTTTTCAATAACACCACAGGGGATTATAACGTAGCAATCGGTAGAAATGCTCTAACAAACAACACCACCGCTTCCAATAATACGGCAATCGGAACAAGCTCTTTGGATGCAGCTACAACAGGTGACCACAACGTAGGAATTGGTGCTGGAACTCTGGGTGCTTTGACAGGTACTTATCATAATAACGTAGCTATTGGTAGAGATGCTCTAACTGCATCAACAGTCAATTCAGAAAATGTAGCAATAGGTGCATATTCTATGGATGCTACTGACAGCACTTCATCAACACAATGTACTGCTGTTGGTACTTCTACTATGAGTGCAGCACTAGCTGGATATGGAAATACAGCCATCGGTCATTCAGCAATAAATGCTGGTACAAGTACATTTGAATCAACAGGGGTGGGTAGAGATGCGTTAAAAGTTCTAACTTCAGGTGACTATAATACTGGTATCGGTTCAAAATCGTTGGTTGCAAATACAACAGGATATGGACAAACTGCTTTAGGCTACAACGCAGGTTTAACTGCAACTACTGGTGCTGGTAATGTGTTTATCGGTAATGATGCGGGCGGAGGAACTAATGGAGTAACTACTGGCATTGGTAATACTTTTGTTGGTTATCAAACTGAATCAGCAGGTGCTAATGGTAATTATCAAATTGTTTTAGGTTTTGATTGTTTAAGTGTAAATGAATCTACATATTTTACATTTGGTCGTGGTACTGGCAATAATCGTGTTTACAATAATTATGATTCTAATGCTTCGT
>VTLG01016773.1_pt1 | contig 17983 bp, 23 predicted proteins | sample 4694571 | NCBI WGS metagenome assembly VTLG01 (sample SAMN12604809, study PRJNA352737) | marine metagenome | biome: ENVO:00000447; feature: ENVO:00000209|ENVO:00000569|ENVO:01000036; material: ENVO:00002151; isolation source: viral sequences binned using virsorter ... | reverse complement strand
ATCCTTTGCCTTGTCTTAATTTAAAACAATAGCTAGTGTCGTGGTCATACACTTCCTCTCTTGATTGTTTACTAAAAAGGTAAGTCTGTGTCATTGTTTGTTGATTTAGGTTTTACATCATTTAAAACGTATTCTTTGAATGCGTCAGCTATTTCAATAATCTTTGGAATGTTGTCCTCTCCAACTATATTACAAGCGTTTGTCAAAGCGTTCTGCTTAATGATGTACTCTTGTGTTTTATTGTCCTTTGGAGCTGGTGTATAGCTTTTACCTCCACCTTGAAAAGTAGAAGCTGGTTTTATCTTGTTTATTGTAATACCGTTGTACTCTCTTGTTGTTACTTCTATTGAAGCAGTCTGTCCTTCAATGAATTTGTTTTGAGTTTCTGTCTTGGATAGGTACTCACCTTTAAATCCATCTTCAAATTCTAATAGCCACTTATAGAAATGACCATATTGAGATTCAAAATCTCCTACTTGTTTAACTGATTTTACTACTTTCTCCATAATTCATAAATTTAATTGATTTAACTTTGTTTTCATTTTCATCTTTAATTTTTAGATAATCATTGAAAATTAGATTTAATTCATCATATAATTTATCTAAAATTATTCTGTCACAAGCATACCGATAGTCTAGTTTATTTCTTTCTATTCGATTTGCTATTTCTCGTAGTTTTCCTACTAATTCTTTTCTATTTTCCATATTAGTTTAATTAGTTCCATATTTTATGTAAAATACTACCATAGTGATAAAAGAGCCGCTATAAAGGCTTAAAACCTCTGTGTAGTATGTAGGTATCAAATTTAATAGAAGTATCGTTAGAAACGCTAAAACCATTGCATAAGTACATAATTGAGTTAATGTAAAGCTAAAAAATTGTACTTGTGTTCCAAGCTCCATTTTAGCATCTAAGTAATTTGGTTTGTGTAAATCGTTCATTGTTAGTTGTTTTAAAAAGGGGAGATTGCTCTCCCCATTGTTATTAGATATTATTATAAATAGTGTTCAAATTCACGCCTTTGTCAATCAAAGTATTTTGTAATTTGTAAAATTTCGGCAATAATATTTCTAAAGATTTAAGGTCTTGTTTTTTTATAGCTTTGTAAATTTTTGTATTTATTTGAATGTAATTTCTTTTTAAATTTTTCATTGTATTATTTTTTAGTTTGTTAATTATGGTGCTAAAGTAATATACTTTTTAATTCTGTGCAAACTTTTTAACAAAAAAAGTGTATTTTTTTTCATTTACTAGAGTAAAAAAATGTTAAACTTTTTTAATTATAGGCATAAAAAAAGAGGATATTCGCTAAAATATCCCCTAAAAACAAACTAAAATTCAAGTAAATCTCTTATAATTTGCTAACCAAAAACGTGCAAATATATTAAAATTATAGTTCCATCATAATATTTATAGGAGTTTTTCCATTATTAATTATAACTCCACAAGCAATAGCTGGTTTTTTTCCAGCTTTAGCGTATGCCATTCCATAGGATTTAAAGTCAATACCACATCCTATCTGCATTCCAAATATTCTATATTTTGCACCAACATAGTTCTCTGTATAACATTGAGTGTGCAAGTGTCCTTGAACTGTGTTCATCATATCGGCTCTACATTTAGTTCTAGCAGTTCCAGCTTCTCCGTGTATATATTGAACATCATCAAGTACATATCTTTCTAAAAACTCCCATTTGGGAACTTCTAAGACATCTTGATAGCTTTTAATCCATTTACTAGGTATTGCTGATGTTTGTGCCTTTCTCATAATCATTCTATCGTGATTGCCTATTATTACCTTAGCCTCTGGAAAAGCTTTATACCAATTAGCAATTTTGTTAACTGCTAGTTCTAGTTCATCTCCACCACCTAAACCATCTGCATCAGTCTCGTGATAACTTGAATAATGATTATCTATTATATCGCCTATAAATACAACTTTATTACACTTATATTTATGATAGGTGTGGAGACAAAATTCTAAGTATCCATCAAGACAAAATGGCTCGTGTAAATCACCAATAATTAATACATTATTAAAATCGTTGTTTTGTTTTTTATAATGTCTATATTTATCAATTAAAGTCCATTCATCTTTTTTAAGTCTGTACCTCTTAAAGTCTTTCATTTTTTAATCTTTTCATAAGACCTACCACCAAAGTAAGCACCAAAGGCTGTAATGGAAAGTAGTTGCCAAAGGTCAATCCAAGAGTCTTTAATGTCTAGGTCAATAAAACTAAAATCAACGAGAGTAAATACAGAAAGAACAAAAAGCAAAAAAAGTAAGCTAATAGGTCGAACGGACTTGGAAAGCCAGTTTCCTTGCATATCTGCTTCCCATCGTTTTGTAACTTCTTGTTGTATTTTTTCTTCATAATTTAATATGTGTTTTTCTAACTCTGCTTTTACAAGTTCTTTTTCTTCTGCTGAGGTGTGTATTTTATCAATAGCATTTCCAACAGAGTCTACTAGTTCTTTAGCTCCAGAGCTAAAAAGTTTTTTTAGTATAGCCATATAGCATCATTTTTATCTTTGTCAGTATCGCAATGTATAAAGGTCTTAGCAATGCCGATACGAGTAAATCCAGCTTTTATAAGACCATCAACTATCTTTTGTCTAGTGCCACTATCTTTACATATTATATCAGCAGCACACCCTTTCAAATGGCTTGAGTTTGCACTAGCCTTATATCCTTGCTCTTTTAAATTAACATTGTGTTGAGGTGTTCTAAAGCCAGAAGATATTTTAAAAGGTACTTTTGCAATACCTCTTGCTCTATCTAATTTCTTTAGAAAATCTCTTGTCATATTACTGCCACTACCTTTAGAGTCTGGAGAGTCAAACTCACTTAGCTCAAAATATTTCAATGCCATTTCTTTTTCTATGTTTTCTACGCTTTTCTTCCAATTATTAAAATTCATTTTTTTTCTTTTATAAATTCTAATATTATGTCAATCTTACTTTTGATATATTGCATATCCTTAGCGTTATTCTCGTGATATTTAGAAAATGTTTTTTTTACCTCAACGATACTAAAAAAAAAGAATCTATATAAAGCGTATAAACTACCAAGCAATAATACTACCGACAATCCATAACTCTCAATTAACTTTAAAATGTCCTCCATTATAATTTACAATATTTACAAGAACCAAAACAAATCTTTTTAAATGTTATGTAGTACAAACAAACACATAACAAAGCTTTTAATTTTTCCATAGTGTTATTTATTTACCCTGTGAATTATAAGGTTTTTTATATTGAGCAGCACCTTTTGTTCTGCTTTTATTTTTAGAGTGTATATTCTTTCTCTTTTTTTTAGTTTTAAATCGAAAATTATTAGATATTAATTTAGCCATTATTTTTTACGATTTTTAATTAGCTTGTCCGTAGTATAGACAATTGATAAAATCAATAGAACTATTTTTAATAACATTTCAACTTGAGTAAAACTAATTGCTAAAGTTGTTATATTTAATGTTAGTACGTCTGCGCATTCTTTAATAAAATTTTTCATTTCTTTTCAAGTTCTTCTATTTTATCAATAATTAGTTGCAATACCTTAACAATACTTTCATAGTCTCCTGACATCATAGCATCTTCAATATCTATTTTAAGCCTTTCTATCTCTTCTTTTATCATAATATCTTTAAAGTTTTTAGTACTATTGTGTATGTGATTCTAGCATTACCTCCATCGTCTGTAACACTATTGAATGCTGGTATTATAATGTCACCAATAGCTAAAGAATGAGACCTTGTTAAATCTTCTGCTTTTACTGCTCTTTGACTGTAATTAGAATCTGGACCAGCTGAATTATCTGCAGCAGCGTAAGCTCTTAAAGTAAAGTCTTGCGTAGCATTGTCATTATAGGCTGGAGTTCCACAAAATAGACCAACAGCAGTTTGAAAGTTTCCGACTCTGTAAATTATTGCTCTAAATCCTATTAATTCACAAGCAAAAGGTACAACAATACCTACTGATTGAATTGCAGTTGAAATATTAGTTAATTGACTTGTTCCTACTGTTGTGCCAGTGTCTGTTGTAATAGTATTCCAAGTGTGGTTAGATATACCAGATGAACTAACCGTAATCCATTCTGCTTGTGTAGCTGCTTGACTAGAAAAAACTATGTATTGTAAACTAGAGTGAGTTCTTTCAAATTTCTTTTCTCTATTCATTAACAATACGCTTCCAACAGGTATTATTTGATTGACAGTTGTTGAAGCAAATTGTATTCTTGATGAGCCATAATTTACATCAGCGTTTAAAGTGAATTGAATTAATGCACCTGTATCTGAACAAATGACATTAACAACATCACCAGATTTAATTATAGTTTCAGTGCTAGTGCTTGACGGAATAATATCCAAAGATGTCAGAGTCAAGCTAGTGGTATTGTTAGAAGTTACTCCAATTGATTCATTTTGTATGTAGTTACTTATTTTTGCCATTTTAAAGATTAGGGAAGTCTACTGGGTTTGTAGTTAAGTTAGTACCTAAATCTGTAATAAGTCCACTCTCAAAAGTCTGTGTATTAGTACTCAGGTTTGCTTCATACCATACACCACTCCAAGTATCTTCATTTGCATTAAAAGTGATTTGATAAGGTGCATACATAGTTTTAACAGAATCTCTTGTTATTCTTAATGTGTTAAAATAATTATATGGTGAACTTTTATTAATCAGCTTTAGACTGCCGTTAAATATTTTTCTTCCTTCCATTTGTCCTTTTAAAACTTGATTTACTTGTAATTGAGTAAATTCTACACCTGTACCAGTTCCAAAAGCCTTCCAAGTTGCATTAGTGCCATCGTCAAAAGAACCAGCTGTGAAGTCGTATGTCTCCAATCTTCCAACTGCTGCACTTGTTGGACCAGTTCCAAAGAAGTTATCATCTAACTCTAATTTAACACCATCACTAATTACCGAGCCAGACGGTGAATTAAAAGCAACAAAGAATTTATCACTTATCACTTCATTGTTAAGTAAGTATTTTATGCCTTGTTCTTCACTAGCTTCTGGCTGTGAATAAACTAGTATTTTTGTGGGGTCAGCTGTTGTTGTACTTTCTGTAATCTCTATTTTATTTGTTCCAGTAGGTATTCCAGCGTAATTATTGTAATAACACTTGGCATAAGCATCTAAAAATAATTGACCACTTGTTGGCAATTCAGAGGTTTGCACATTGACATTAATATAATTACTACCAAATCCAAAGTTATACCAAAACAAAGCAGGTCCTAGTGTGTGTGTTATTGGATGTATGTCTAACGTATTCCAAGAATCGTTGCTATCAGATAATACCCAGTGATAAGCCTGTCCATCAGAGCCTACTAATCTGAATCTCAAAGCTAACTCAACAAAAATAGCATCATTTTGACCTGATACATCACTAAAGTCAAGAGTTTGAGTTGTTTGAAATAAAAAATTTCTGTTTATTAATAACCCAGAGCCAGTTTGAGCAGCAACATTTCCTAAATTTATTATTAATGAATCACTAGGACCTGTGTTGAAATCATAATTAGAACCAGTATAATTAACATTTCCATAAGAGTATCCATTCCAAATTGGAATCTCGTTTGAAGTAAAGTCAAAATCTGTTGAGGTGTCACTATTATTATTATATGATATTAATGGCATATCAAAAGGAGTTAAATTGCTATATTTAGCTCTCACTTCTTTTAGAATAGGTAATTGACCAAAAGAAGCTCCAAAAGTAAGAATATTACTGTCCTCAGGTAGTGTCAGAATTTCATTACCATTATCATCAACATTTACAGAACTAGTATTTCTATACATTCTTACAAAACTCGTAGTAGGAAAATCTTTTTCATAGTTATTCACGCTCATTATTCGCCACGTTCCGTCACTAAAAAAACATCGTGAACAAAAGCTTTTACATATTGAATCTAATAAAAAGAAAGTATCTTTAAACTCTTTAGTTCCAGCTTCTTCATTGACAGTAACAAAAGCCATAAAGTTAAATCTACTAAAATTTAATGGGTCTCGATTTGCAATATAACCAGCAGAATCAGTTGACCACATTACATTAGTTTTAACTAAAGTTCTATTAGAAATAATGTAATTGTCAGTCCATGGTATCTGTAACCTAAAAGCATTTTTAAAATAATTTATAACTTGAAATGATGATGGTGTGGTGTATGCAACATTTTCATTGAATGGTTTATCTTTCAAAGCTGCTAAACCACATATTGCCGTCAGTGTAACTTTTTGAGGATAATCAACATCTTTTAATGATGAAACATCGTTTAATATTACACCAGCCCAATATAAATTATAGGTTGAGTCATCAGTACTATCGTATATGCCTATATCGAATGTACCATAAGGTGAATTTTGAATATTAGTTATAACACTTCTTTGTGTATCATTTTCTAAAAGAATATCAAATTTAACTTCACTTGGTATTAAGCCAGTAAATCTATTATCTGTGTCGGTCTGATATGTTAAGCTAAATCCATCAGGACCTACATTAGGACTGCTAAAACTTGCATCAGCAGCGTCATTATTAAATATCGACATTTGATAAAAAGTGCCATTATCAGATTGAAACTCTATAAAAAACTTTCTTTGTCTTGCCATTAGTAACCTCTTGTTCTATCTCTGTTTTTTCTTGCTCTGTCTGAGCTTATTAATATGTCTGAGCCACTTATACGACCAAATACCTCAACACTTGATTGACCTTGACCCATCATTGTTTTTAATTTATCTAGTGGAGCTATTACCTCAGGATTGCTCATTGACGTTCCTGGTCCTTCTCCAACAAGACCAAGAGTAGCTCCAGTAACCATACCACCTTCTGCAAAGGCTGGAATAGCCTTATCAAATAAAGCTCCGACTGCAACACCAGCTCCAGCAGCTAAAGCTAAATTTAATGGAAATGGTACTGAAAACAAAATGTTTGATATTTGTTTTGCGATTGATTCAGCTAAAGCCGCTTTTATTACTTCTCTCGCTGCGTTTGCTGCTGACCTTGCAATATCAGAAAAAGAAGCATCAGCAGCGTCTGCCATTGAACCAAAAGTACTTTTAAAAACACTAGCAGTTTCTTTAAGTTTATTTTGTGCTAAATCAAATTCACTAACAACATTTTCTGTAAATTCTGGAGTATCAACTCCTTCTAAAGTTGTTGGTATTGATAAACCAGTTGAAATTTGTCCAGTCTTTTTTGGCTCTATTCTACCAGGTACTGCACTCCTTTCTATTTCGATAGTAGTTTTCTTTGGTATTGCATTAATTGATTTTGTAAGATTATCAACACCATCAGAAGTTTCATTTACTTCTTTTTTAAATTCTTCAAGTTCTAAGGTATCTATTAAATCAATATCAAGTCCAGGAATTTTATTGATAGCTAAAATCATTTGATTGATAACCTCAATAACTCCATTAGCCATCTTTCTAAAGAAGTTTCTAATCTTAACGGCAGTTTCACTTGACGATGTTGCTAGAAAAGCTATACCAGCTACAAGACCAGCTATTGCAGTTGCTATTAATCCAATTGGATTAGCTGCCATAACCGCTCCTAAAACTCTTATAATCTTTAATAAACCACCAATAGAAGTAATAATTTTACCAACTAAAAAAATAGCTGGACCTAGTGCAGCAGCAAAACCAGCAACTTGCACTATTGTCTTTTTTTGTTCATCTGTTAAATTTCTTAAAAATCCAACAAGACCTTTGACTCTTTCTACAAATGGACCTATATTATCAGAAATAATCTTACCAAATTCCTCTCCTAAATCTCCAAGAGAGTTCTGTAACTGTTGTATGCCACCAATACCAGCTTGAGCAGCAGCTTCAGCACTTCCTCCATATTGTTTGTTAAGTTCGTCTAATATTATAGTCTGAGCGTCTGCTAGTCTATTTGTTTCAGCTAAAGATTTAATTGTGGCTTTCTGTTCTTCTGAGAATTGTATACCACTACGACTTAGAGCTGATAAATTAGCGACTGGGTCGTTTAAAGCCTTACCTAATTGAATACTTGCTGACTTTAAATCTCCATCAAGTCGAGTTGCTAAATCTAAAGCAGCTACTTGAGTTCTTGCGAATTGCTCTCCAGTAATATTAGTAAATGTAAGTAGTTGAGCAGTAGCATCTTTTAATATAACCTCATCTCCAAATATGGTCTTTCCTTGTAAGTCAGCAGCCATCTTTTGAAGTTGCTCAGAAGTAAATCCAGCAGCATTGCCAGTACTTCTTAAACCAGCCTCAACTTGTGCTAAGGCTTTTTGTTGTGCGTCAAATGCTTTTACACTTGCAGCTCCAAATGCTAAGATTGGCAAAGTTAAATTTCTACTAAGGTTTTTTCCAGTCTTTTGCATCGAATTGCCAAAACGCTTCATAGATGAGGATGCTTTCCTCAATCCAGTCATAAATTGCTTATCGTTTAAGGATAATTTTATACTTAAATTTTTCTCAGCCATTGTCTTTATTTAGCAATTCGTATTTCTTTTTAACATATTCTGCTCTTTTTCTTTGTTTGTTGATGTCGGTCTTTATTTTCTTTTTTTCCCATTCAAATTTGACAAGTTTCTGGGGAGTTAGATTTTGTCCTTTCTTTGTATGTGGCTGTAAATTAACACAAGCCAACCATCTTACTCGCTCCCACTCTTGACGCTGCTCTAACTCAAATCGGTCATTAATACCTTTTTGAGTGCATAGAAACTCGTGGAAAGTTAAATTCCAAAAGTCTTTAGGTAATAAACCGAGACCATAAGCAACAGCCTCTAACTTATCCCAACTTACTTCTTCTTCTTTGCCACTTTCTTCGTGGCTTTGTCGTTTCCCTCCGTTTCAAATTTAGCAGAGAATTGTTCTGAGAATACTTCTAAAACTTTATTCAAAGCCTCAAAATCCTCGTCTAGCAAGTCAGCGACATCATCAACATTTAAAGAACATTCTTGACCACTCACTCTAGAGCCGTCTTTTATTCCGTTTAGAATTAGATAACAAGCATCATCTAAGCTCATTCCCTCTCCTAGCTTATCTAAGTCAGCTAAACTTCTTCCAGTATCTTTACAAAATAACCTCAACGAGTTCATTCCAAATCTTACTGGGTAATCCTTTTTGTTTATTATAACTACTTCATACATATCTTTGTTAGTTTTAAATTGCTAGTTGGGAGACGTGCCGTAGCACAATCCCCAACCAACAAAGAAATTCATTAAGCTACAGTCTGAGTCAATTCTCCAGTTCCTTCGATAGAAACTGAATAAGTAGGAGCATCTTCTGTTCCTCCTGACATTTCCATACTAGTCAATATACCACTACCACTATAACTGTACTCTCCACTACCTGGTGAATCAAAGCCAAAAGTAAAAGTTACAGGAGTTCTTCCAGTACTACCTACTGGCTGAAACATTTGATTAAATAACTCATCTGGTTCTGTGTCACCAGCCACACCAGCGAAGTCCATAAGACCGTCTGCTGATAAGCTATAAGACATTTGTCCAGCTATTAAGGCTCTATAACCACTAGAGTCTTTTGTTGATACATCAATAGTATCTACGTTCATACTTAATGATACATTCTGTGAGTGCATCAATTTTACAGCCGTCCCTCCACTAGAAGGACTAACTTTTAGGATTAAATCCGTTCCATTAAAAATTGCCATTTTCTTTTAATTTTATAATTTATAATTAGCTAATATCTAAATCTTTTTTTTAGATTTTTTCTTTGTTGTATCTATTGCATTGTTATGTCTAAGAAAATTAAAGACTATTCTCACTACTTCGTAAGATTCGCCTTCTTTATATTCTACTCCTCTACATTCAATGTCTTTTTTTATCTTTACTTTATACATATTTATCTATTTATGTTAAATCTATAATCTTGTGCAATACCGAATAATCCTTGCTGAGCAGCAGAATCATCAAATAAGTCATTTTCATTTTGGAAAAATATTTTATCAACTTGCACTCCGTTAAATGTGCCACTAACATAATCTAAAGCAGTTCTAACAAAAGCAGATAAAATATTTAGTTTTGCATAATTTTTATCGTATATACTAATTTGAACAGTTACATAGTCATAAGTACTTACTCCGTTCTTTGTATTGTTTGGCTCATCTGATACTACTTGATAAATTATATAAGGTAGTTTTACGGTATTAGGGAAGTTGTAACGACTTGGAAAAATTCTTGAATTTGTACCAGATGAATCATCAGAGATTAATCCAACTATGTTAGAATCATTTATTAGTATGTTAAATATTGCCTTGCCTACATCCATTATTTCATTCTTTTAGCAAATCGTTTTTCTATAATAGTTTTAAGTTTATTGATAACACTATCCATAACTTGTTGACCTTTTGCTCTTGCAGTCTTGTCAAGCATTCTTAAAGCTGGAGCATTGTAATAACCATACTCGTGAAAGAAAAAGTAAAATCCAGTTTTATTAGCAGCCGAAAAGCTACCTTTTACTCTAGGTCCTACAAAAACACTAGGCTTTCTTCCTCCTTTAGTTTTACCATTAATAATACCTATTGACTTCACAAGCTGACCAGTTTTATCTGATTCTGCGCCAGGTCTAGTTGGTTTTATGTCGGTCTTAATATTAGTTCTAAGCTCACTTCTCAAAGGTGTAGCAGACTTTCTCAAAGCACTTCTAAGAGTAGTTCTTAGCTTAGTGTCTGAGCTAGGAAATAAATTATCCAAATCTTTTATGATTTGTTTTAATTCTTTTTCGTCTATTTGTGCTGATACTATCATTATAACTCTAAATCTATTGCATCGGTTTCAATCAATGAAAGTAACAACTTATCTTTTCTACCTATTTCTTTTATGCTTTTTATAGAATAGACAGTGCTTCCAAAAGTTATAAAATATTGTGGACTTACACCTATGGCTGTTCTATATCTTACTAGACAATCTATTTTTTCTTTGTTTATTAGTGCATCAGCGTCATACGTTGTATTACCACTTTTAAAATCAAAATTGCCAAAGATAGTCACAAAATTAGGAGTTGTCACGTCTTGTCTTTCACCGTAATCATTAGTCTCAAAAGTTCGTGTGTATAGTTTTAACTTTCTATCAAGTTTGCCTATTATCATAGCTCTAGCAATCTATAAGGAGTTAAAAGATGATTAACCATCAATGGTAGTTCACTTGCTATTGTACCAGTCACAACATCTTGTCGGTTTTCATAGTAACGACCAATAACAATAAACATAGCCTGTTTGATGGGAGCTGGAACTTCACCAGCTGTTGCACCTACTACAAACTCAACTTCAACTGCGTTTGGTCTTTCAAAAGTATCTGGAAAGTCTCCGTTTTCTGATTCATATATCCTTCCAGGTCTTATCTTTGTATCTACATCATAATTTGATGCAGCTAAAGTTTGTAACGAATTGCTGGTATCATAATACTTAATGTGAGTCACACTAGCAACCTCTCCTATTTGTAAATCAATATAAGATGGGAACTCATCATAAAAAATATTAAAAGTTTGAGATATTAATCTCCGTCTCGTAAACTCCTCAACTACACTTGTGGCAACATCAATTAAATTTGTTATGTAAGTATCATCATCATCATAGTCTGAGTCAATCCTTAGAAATGTTTTAGCTTCTGCTAAAGATACAACAGTAGAAGCTGGACCAGTCTTTAGAACTAACTTACCATAAGGCACAAAGTCAGTACCTCTTAATGTATTGAAGTTGTAGTTGTAGTATTCCATTTAAAAAAAATTAATGGAGGAAGTGTCTCCACTCCCTCCGTTAAAAAAATCAATTATGATGTTGTTTGTATTTCTACAAATGCAGTTCCATTATCAACAGCATTACCGTCAACTAAGGAAGTAGCAATCATTCTACCAACACCAGATGCAGCGTTAGTATATGGGTCAAATAATACATCCAAACCACCGAACTGTGCAATGTGTACTCTTGAGAAATCACCGAATAATACAGAATCAAAGTTACTAGCTTTATTACCTACATTTGAAGATACAAAGCTAAAGTAAGAGTTGATAGTTTTATCTCTATTGTCATAGATAGGCGAAACAGAAGCAACTTGAGCTAAACCTTTAATTACTGCTAAAGCATCAGAGTTACAAAGATAAGCGAATCTACCACCTAATAAAGGTACATTGTTACCTAATACAGTTGATTCCATTGCTAAAATAGCAGCAGCATCAAGAGTAGCACCACCATCAGCAGCATCAGCTAAGATTGACTGAGGACCTCCATCTGAGTTATCAGCAGCAGCTAATAAGTTTTTCTCTAATTGAGCAGCAACTGAAGCAGCCATATTTCTACGGATTGCAGCTTCAACACCAGCGTTTTGAGTCATAGCCTCAGCAGAAATATCAACAATAGAGATACATTTCTGAGGAGAAAGTGTTAAACTTGAAGCAGAACCAGCAGCAGAAACTGAACCACCAGTCTCACCTACAAAAGTAGTAGTAATACCACTAATAACTGGAAATTTCATATTTTTAACTCCTGAGTAAAAGTTAGCACCAGCACTAGCTAAAACTAAGTTAGCTTGTAATTGGTCTGTAAAACTCATAGTCTCAACTTCGTTTACGTTAGAAGTTGTAATTGCTGCTCTTGCTTCTAATACAGAAGTAGGTATTGCTATACCTTTATACATTTGACCAGTATAACGAGCCTCATTACGAGCTTCAGAATCCATTTCTTTAACTAAGCCTTCTAGCTTACCAGAGTAAGCAGCTTTCATAGCATCTTGGAAAGAATACTCTCTAACCTCTTTTGGAGTGTTTTCTGTTACTTCTTTAACAGCTTTAGTAGCTTGAAGTTTCTCAAAAGACTCAGCACGTACTGCCATCTTATTTAACTCCTCTACTTTTTCGTTTAAAGAATCGAAGCTTACTTGCTCATCAGATGACATATCACGACCTTCAGCAGAAGATACTAGACTTTCCATCTTTTCGATAACCTCAGCTCTTTCTTCTTTATAAAGTTTTGATGTTTTCATTTTATAGAAAATTAATATTAATATTTATTTTTTAAGATTTTTAAACGCATTTCATTGAGGGAGCGTTGCTTTAAATCTTCTTCTTCTTTTATGCCCTCTAATTTTTCAGCCTCTAAACTTTCTTCAAGTTTTTTAGCTTGTTCTTTTTCTTGCCATTCTTTCATAGAACGTAATGCGACAGAACTACTAGCGTCATTATATGCTGGATAAGTAACTGAGCTAACATCGTAAAGTTGAGAAACCTTGTCAATAGTTCTTATGTTCATTCCGTCTTTAACTTCCCAACTATCTTCTTCAACAGTAAATGCAAAACTAGATTGACTAATAGTTCCATTCTTTAATAGTTCCATCAAATCTCTAGCAGTTGATGTGTTTGGTAAATCAGCTTCATATCTCAACCCTTTCTCATCGACAGAAAGTCTTAGCGTACCATTAGTTGTTCTAGCTAGTATTAAGTTAGCATCGTGATTAACTAAGAATCTTACGTCATCCTCTAAACGACCTTCAAAAGCTCCTGGAGCAATATACTCTCTAAAACCTCCTAAGTCATTAGACTCTGAATTAAAGACTGCACCATAGCCTACAACAGTTGGTTTATCTCCATCCATTCTTAGTTCTAAGTCTTGAACGTCAAATGTTCTAACCTCAGCGTTTGGATTGTTTCTCATATATAATGGTCTTTTCATTTCATCCTCATCGTGGTCTGGAGTGTGGTCACTCATATCTTTATCTTTTAGAGCTTCTTTTGCTTGGTCGTGTGTATCGAATGGCATATAGTAAGTGATGCCATCCATAGTATGCTCGTGAGAGCCACTTCCTCCAAGTTTTTCAGCCTCAGCCTCAGCTTCTTCTTTTGTGTCGTATAATGGTAACTCTATACCATCAACAATCATTGAGCCGACCTTTCCACGCTTCTCGTCTTTGTCGTGGTGATAGCTATCCTCCATTTCATCCGTTAGCTTATCATAAGTGATAATGATTGAGTCTTCTGTTTCCTCAATCTTTTGGATGTGTCTTAAATCGTGCTTTTTCATAAATCTATTATTTTCTTCCATTTCTTTTTTTACTGGATGATTGTCTGGTAGTAAGTCTGTATCGTGCTTACCACCTTGAAATCTACCTTTTTTAAGAGCAAATAAAAACGAATTGACTCTAGCCATTGCCCATTGCTCTGCACTTGTGACATTAGGTCTTACCGAGCCAGGATTGGTATTGTAAGCTCCAACACCTCTCTCAAATACTTTTACAAGTTCAGCGTAAGTAGTTCGACCATTCCAAGCTAAATCCAGCTCTTTTATTTCTTCATTATGTTTTTCAACTTTGTTCTCTAATCCTTTTTTTATTTTATCACTAACTTGGTTTTCTTCTTTCTTACCCTCTAGCTTTTTAGTTAGTTCTAAAATTACGTCTTTCATTCCTTGCTCTCCTAGAGTTCCAATCGTTCCCCATTTTATTTGAGCAACTACACCACCTACATTTGAAAGGTTAGGCTCTGTATCTCCTTTGAATTGTTTACCATCTTCAAAGTGTCTTTTAATCCAAGACTCTCTCTCTTTTATCCATTCTCTGATGGCCTCTGTGTCTTGACCATCTCTAGCTCTACCCCATAACATAAAAGCCTCATTTCCTCTTATGTTACCTCCAGCTTTCCAAATCTCTGGAGTTTGTTCTTTTATATTTTTAGCAAAGTCATAATCAAATTGTGGCTCTTCACTATTTCTAAGACTTATCTTTTTATCATCTCCTTTGTTAGGAAAGTCTGTTTGTCTTTCCTCATCATCTTCTAACTGAGCGTAACAAACTGCAAGTCTTTGAGAGTTATCATCATACTCTTTCATAAACTCATCAGACATACATCTTTCGATGAATTCCTCATTAGTTTCATTTTGTTCTTTAGTCGGTATTGGCATTGTCTTCCTCTTCTATGTCTCCAATTGGAGCAAAGTTTAACGGCATAAACAACTGGTCACCTTCTGGTCCAACTCTGTTCAAGTCCTCCATACGTCTTATCTCATTAATAGACAAAGCACCGATACTAGCCATCTCTCTGTAATAACTTGCACGAGATGAACTATCTCCTCTAAGTAAAGCTTTAGCATCTAGCTTAATACTAAACAAGCCAAACTCTCTATCTCTAAATAACTTTCTGTTAAGCTCTTGCTCTACCATAACCATATAAGGCATTAGAGTAAATCTTACGAAGTCAATACTCAAAGCCTCAATAGATGAGTAGTTAGCAGCTTTCTCTAAGTGACCAATCAAAGACAATGGCACTTTAAATATTCTTGCAACTTCCTCAATCTGAAAACGTCTAGTCTCTAAAAGTTGATATTTATTTGCGTCAATGTTAGTTTGCTCAAACGTCATACCCTCCTCAAGTATAGCGGTCTTACCAGCTACAAATGAGCCAGAATAGTTCTGATTCCAAGAGTTCTTTAATCTTGCAACAGCTTCTTTACTTAGTTTGCCAGGATGCTTGATTACTCCACCAACTTGTGCGCTATTACCTAAGTAACTATTTGCAGTATCATTAGCAGCAATAGAAGTTGCAATTGTAGTGTTCTGTGCTTTCAATACGCTTACACCTTCATAACCACTAAATGATAAGTTGAAAAAGTGCAACATATCTTCTTTCATAACTCCAATCTCATAGTCTTTGATGTCGTAATAAATTTGACCATCGTGCTTTATTACTTTAACATCTTCTGGATTTACAGGAATAAGGGATGTTGGTCTTGCGCTTGAATCTCTTTCAATATAGAAATACGCATTCCCCTCTAGTAATAAGTTGGTCATAAGAGTGTCTAGGAATGTGTACGGTGTCATATACTCGTTTGGATTACGAGCTAGAAGTCGGTAGATTGGATGGCTAACGTCAGTAATTTTATCGTCATCCTCCTCGACTCTGTAAACTTTTATAGGTAGACTTGCGATTGATTCGCTAATAACTCTAACACAAGAAAATACTGCACTGAATGTCAATGAAGTATCTTTATTAACTGCTGTTTTGTTGGCTGCACCATAACCACCAAACACAGCTCTTAAAAAATTATCTCCACGCTTTTCTGAACGTAGGAAGTCAAATAGTCCCATAAAATTGTAATTACATTACAAAGATAAGAGAAAAGGCAAAAGTCAAATCCACATTATACCTCTATCATCATAAGTAGATGATTCGCTACTATCGTCATTCATATAGCATCCTAGAGCCATAACAAGAGCAACCATTCCATCTATCTTTTCACTTGATTTACTCTTATCCATTTTTATGTTACCAGCTGGGTCTGTTTTCATAGCTAAGTTAGAACACATCCACCTCAACACTTTGTTACCAGCGTGGTTAATCTGTTTGCCTAGTACGAGCTTCTCAAGTTCTTTAGTTGGTGTAGACATACTAGCAAAACCTTGACCGTAGGGATACATAGGTAAAGAATCCTCTACAAGTGAATTTACTAACATACTGCTATTCCATCTATCATAGGCTATCTCTTTTATGTTTACAATCTCAGCTACTTCTTTTATTCTTTTTTCTATGTAGTTGTAATCAGTAACATCTCCAGGAGTTAGTTCCATTAGTCCTTCTTTCTCCCAACCTATGTAGTCTACTTGGTCACGTCTTGAACGGATAAAAGCGTTATCTTTTGGAGCAAAGAAGTAAGGTATTACAGTAAACCTATCATCCTCTGGAATGATTAAAACAAAAGCTGATATATCTCTAACACTAGCTAAGTCAAGTCCAGCGTAAGCCGTCATACCTTTAAAATCTTCTAAGTGTATTGGAGCTTTATTACACTCCATCCATTGTTGGTCTGATAGCCATTTACTAGCTGATGACATCCATTGATTTAGGTGTAACATTCTGAAAGTGTTTTCATAGCTAGGTAGCTTGATAGCTTTCTCTTGTTCTCTTTTGAGATAGTCTAATTTTACTACTTTAGATTCTATTCCTGGATTGGCTATTCTTAATGCTTCTTCACTTGTCCAATCTGTTTCTAAATCACAAGCGTATTTAACATAGTAGAAACTCGAATCTTCTATGATTTGTTCAGCCACTTTCCTTCCGTATTCCTCTGTCTTGTAGCATATCGACTCTCTATTGTAACCAGCAGTAGTAATGGCTATTGTCAATGGTTGCCTCCTACTTCCAACAGAAGTAGTCAAGGCATCCCAAAGACTAGAATCTTTCTGGACAAAAAACTCATCCATACAAATAAAACTAGCGTTGTATCCAAACTTAGAACTTGCCTCAGAACTAATAGCCTTGAAAGCTGAGTTGCTTTTCTCGTGGATTATAGAGTTCTTAAATACTTTGAGATTCTTGTTTAGTTGATTGTCAGCTCTAACCATTGAACTAGCAACATCAAATATAATACCAGCTTGTTGTCTATCTCCAGCAGCAATATAACACTCAGCAGATGGCTCTCCATCAGCTAGTAACATATATAAAGCTATTGCACTTATAAGAGTTGACTTTCCGTTCTTTCTTGGTAGACAAATGTAAGCAGTTCTAAATCTCCTAAGTCCACTATCTCTATACTTCCAACCAAACAAATCTCTGACTATTGTTTTTTGGAATGGCTCTAACTTAAATGGCTGACCTCCTAACTCTCCTTTGATGTGCTTGATGTGATTCTCTATAAAGTAGACTACTCTATCGGCTGCCTTGTCATCGAAGTAAAAAGTCTTGTTCTCTTTAAGTTTCATCAATCAAAGAAATTAAAATCGTCAGTCCTTTCCTCGTCTTGTTCAGGCATACTAAGAGAAGCTCTACTGCTTGGAGTAAATCCAAATTGAGTAGCAATTTTCATTGCATTTTGTAAAGCGTTTTGCATTACCTTGTACTTAGGAGCAATCTTACTAGCTCTTAATCTTCCGTCTTTGTCAACGGTCTGCTCTGTAAAGTTGCCTTGTAACTCTTGAGCTATCTCTCGGTAGATTCCTATCTCATTACAATAGGCTGCTAATATTGATAAGTCAGTTAGATGTAACATCTTAATGTTGGCTAGTTCGTTAGTGACTA
>VTLG01002788.1_pt1 | contig 17983 bp, 27 predicted proteins | sample 4694571 | NCBI WGS metagenome assembly VTLG01 (sample SAMN12604809, study PRJNA352737) | marine metagenome | biome: ENVO:00000447; feature: ENVO:00000209|ENVO:00000569|ENVO:01000036; material: ENVO:00002151; isolation source: viral sequences binned using virsorter ... | reverse complement strand
AGATCCTTTGAGGGACAGACAGTAAGGGGTGTGTAGGGGGTTGAACTAAAAAAAGAAGTGTAAGGGGTGTCCCGAGAAAGTTCTTTTGTAGTATTTGCAAGGGATTACAAAGGTTTAAAATGTATTATACTATGAATCATAATGTAGTAATACTAAGGTAGTATGAAGTGCAAAGTTAGTATTTGCAAGGGATTAATCTTTTTAGTTGGATTAGGTAGGTAGTTAATGTAAGGGGTCTTGTAAGGGGTTAGAAAGTTGTAAGGAGTGTCCCCTGTCCCCTCAAGGGACACTCTATTATTTACTTTTTCCGAGTGAAAGCTACTGGAGGTCCGGGCCAAGCAGAGTTATCATTTGCTGATCTGGCATTCTGCCTGACGAAAGCTTTACTTCCTTTTCCACTGTAATAGATCCCGTTATCCACAATAGATTTATACAGGCATTTATCTTCATCGATCAGGTAAAATTCCTCGTAGATTAATTCACGTTCAGAGTTTCTCATGCAACCTCCCTTTTAGCAGACCAAACTTTATTTATTGCTCTATAGTAAAGAGCATTTTTTCTTTTTAGTTCAGCTTTTGAAAACTCAGGGCAGTGTTGTTCCCAAGCCTCAGTAAAACCTATCTCTCCAGAAATTATAACTCCTTTAAGATAGTTCCACTCTGATTCAGTCAGTTTAATGTTTCTCATGCAACCTCCAAAAGTTTCTTAGGATTAATTTCGATTAACTTATTTTTAGGTTCCTGATTACGCAGAGTTCTCACAGTCTTCTTGCCAAGGTAATTCATGTTCTTTTCAACAACATGATTCACGCGGTTTGAATTAAGATATCTCTTTGTGGTTTCGATCAGTTCGTGACGCAGGAAAGTTTTCACTATATATATGTCCCCTGTAATCTCGAACAGTTCGATTGCACCAGTGTGACGAAATGCATGCCAAGGTTGCTTGCCTAAGATACCGAGCTTCTTTAGCTTCTTAGCGAATGCGTTTGTATAGGAAGTTACGTCATGAAACCAAGGTGCTCCCCCCGGCTTTGCAAGAATATATTCTTCAGGATCTCGTCCCTCAAAATCCTTCTCAAGGAAACTTATCAAAGCGTCATTTGATGCAAACAGAATTCCCACACTTCCCCCCTTCTTAGATTCCTTGTATCCCTTTGCTTTTGGAAGTTTGAAATGCGAATTCACTGGACCGTCTTTATGCCAGTGTTTAATTTGCAGGTGTGCAAGTTCATGCTTCCTTCCACCAGTGAACCGTGCGAGAAAAAACCCTCGAAGGTAATTTTTATCTCCACCACCTTCATAAAGTTCTCGAGCGTGAGATTCAAATCTCTCTAACTCTTCGTCTGTAAAAGGTACAGATTCAGCTTTAGGTTGCGGGACTTCAGGATATAGCGGGATGTTATCTGTTAAATCTTTGAGCTTCAGATACTTAAAATATCTTTTAATCTGCCCCTGAATCTGATAAAGGGAGCTCTCTGCAACCTTACCCTTATCCACTAAGGATCTCAACCCTGAAATGATTTTAAAACCTGTTCCGTCAAATTTATACTCAAGTTCGTCAAAGCGATAATCACCTAACCTTTTAGTGAATCCTGAATCATGAGTTATCAAAAGATCAAGAGCCTTTGACTGACTTGTTCGATAAGATGACAGTGTATAATTATTTTGAACTTTCCCCGAGACATAATTGTAATATCCCTCGCATGCTTCGTCAAGAGTTGTTGCGGATAAGCTCGAAGGAGCATCCGGGCGGGCTTGCTTGTTCTTAATAAAATCTTCCCTCTTTTTGAGAAGATCAGAACGTAGTGCATTATGAAAACGTACTTGCTTTGAATTATAGGAGGGTTTGGGGTGCTCATTATCAACAGCAAATTCTGCTGCATCATAGTCGAGCTTACCCGCAGTGGTTGCTGAGATTCTTCTAGCAAATTCACGGAAGAGACTGAGGTTAGGAAAAAGCACAGTCTGCGAAGGAAGGTTTGGACCGTCCTGCTTCCTGAACTTTGCAACCACGTTTTTTCGTGGTCTGAAAATTGTTACTGGTTTGAACGCTGACATATTGTACCTTTCTGTTGTGCCCCCTTTCGGGGGCGTTAATGTTAATGTTCTCGATACCCTCTAAAACCGGGTATATAAACTTTTCCGTTTTTACGTTCTACTCTAAAACTCCAATGAATAGATTCGTATTCTTTTTTAGTACCTACAAAATATTTTCCAGTTTTGGGGACAAGGTAAATACTTACGTCATCATCCTTTTCCCTTATTTCCTTAGAGGCTTGTTTTGCTCTAAGTAAACTATGATGAAATCTCTCAATTCCAATGTCAGGGAATCTTGGATCTGGGGTTATAGTGCAGTAGCTTTTGCCTTTTCTCATATTGTTCCTTTCAATTAGTTTACTTATGATGCTGAACCACTCAACATCCACCTGACCCCTGCGACACTCAGGGAGCAGATAGGGTTGACTTAGTTACTCGTACCTGATGATACTGTGGTTTGAAACATCATCTTCGTACATTGATTCTGCTTTGTTCCGGCCCTCAAAAGTTAAGCCAAGAATAACAAATTTTTCTGTATCTGGATGATTCCGAACAAATGAATCAACATCTCCAGAATGTCCAAATCCTTGCAGATTATATTGATCATCTGATTCGACTAATCCTTTTTTATTCAGGGAACCTAAGACTCCCCTCCCGAAATTGATATCCCACTTGAGTCCTGCACAATATCCTCCGATATCAGAAGGTTCAGCATCAATCTCGAATAGTAATTGTTTTTCATGGTGTGTAAGTTTCATATTGTTTCCTTTCTTTATAGTTCCTTTCTTTGTGACCTTGTATCCTACAAGGCTCATAATTTCAGTAAACTCAGTACCACAGTCTTCACAAATCCTTTCATACTCATATGGTCCTAAGATTTTTCCTGAATCAATATTGTTCCCCCGACATACCGGGCAACAGTAGTTTTCTTTCCACTCTTTCTGAGTCATGCGTTTCATATTGTTCCTTTCGTTGTGCCCCCCGGAGGGGGCGGGTTAGTTTATTTTAGCTTCAGCAGAATCAAACGCTTCATTGAATGCTTTTGATCCTCTTCTGCCAAACTGCTTCGCATAGATTTCAAGGGCTATATCAACCCCTCTTCCGATAGGTTCTCCCCCGTTTTCGATTGTTGTCGCTAATGTCCTCCCAAAATCTCCAGAGTTTCTCAGCGCATCTATCAGGAATCCCCATTTCTCTATGACCTTATCCTCGAGGTTCTTTTTTGCTTGCTGTTCCTCGGCATATTCTCGTGTCTGACGTTCACGGTTAGTTTCGCCTTGGTCATTACAAACTGTACTGAGCCAGTTCTCGTGGTCACGGACTCTCTTAGCTTCACGCTTTTCCCTACGCATATCCCCCTCACGTTGCTTGACTGCAATAAGAGCCTCGTCTGCGCATCCCTCGGAGTCGTTCTTTCGGATGCAATCCTGACCGACTGCATATCTTTTCCCTGCAGAATTCTCAATGATACAGTGCACTATGATTGCAGTCCCGCAATGGGCACACATAAACTGACAGCATTCTGGCTTGTGTTTCATATCGAGGTTGTATGCCTCAATATTGTTACCCCCCTCGTCAATGGTGGGCTGCGTCCAGATGCCAACAAAGCGAAACGGTGCGAGTCCTAGTCCTGACATCTCGAATGGGTGTACGTTGTTTGTCATGTTGCTCCTTTGAGATTAGTTTACTTCTGAAGCTGATTCATTCAACTTCAATATCTATCTTAAAGTAAATATTAACTATTTGCAAGCAATTAATGTAAAATAATGAAAATAATTTATTTTATTAATGATTTCATGAGGATATAGGAGGGTGTAAGGGGTACACCTATGACAAAAAGGGGAGTCCCCCGAGATTTTGGGGGTTATCTGGTAAGAATTTCCTTAATTGATTGGAGAGCTTTCTTTATCTCTGGTTCTTCAGACACTTCATTAATTTCGAGAAATTTAATTTCTTCACCTTGCTTCTTTAATTCAGGTTCCATTTCCTTATATAGGGTTTTTATTGAGTCTGCAGATTCTGCTTTTACCAAGATTTGGGTTAAGTCTTTCTGTTTATTTACTCCACCCTTCAAAAGCTTCATTGAATGTTTTTCACATTGGACTTCAGCATAAGCCAGAATTTCCTTAATGCTTTGAGGCCAAGCATCAGGGTTAAGGAAATCTTTATTAGACCAGCCGGGAAACACATATCTGTCTGTCTCTAATATATTATGTTCTATTAAAAAAGTTTTCATAACCTCCTCCTTATTATTTATGTTTAATTAGTAAAGCTTCTAGTCTCTCAACATGAAAGAGTAGCATCTTCTTTTCTTCCTCCCAATTCGATTTTTGGGACTCCTCTCCTCGAAGGATGTAGTTCATATCATAACCCTCCCTAGCTATCCTAATCAGGATATTTGCAGAAGGAAGTGTATGGCCTGCCAAAGCTTTTGAAAGTTGCCCTGCGTGTACATGAATTTTTGAAGCGAGGGATCTTTGAGTGTCTCCCCTTTCTCTCATTTGCTCTTTGAAGCGGTCAAGTATTACTTGCAAATCAGGAACTTTTTTTACTAATTCTGAATTTATGCTTGACATATATTATTATCTCACGATATTCTATATATAGAATCATTGAATTAGCAAATCCTGATTGCCAATTTATAATAACTAATAGCTAAGTGAAAGTACAACATAAAAAATTAAAGAGGGGGGTTTATCTCATTCAGGGAAGTGGTCCTTTGCTCCTTTCAACCACTAACCCCCCTCCTACTTGAAAGGCTTAGAATACTATGTCTGAGAAAAAAGAAAAGGATATTCTTTTTAAGTCTGCATTGGATGCTCTAAAAGACGCTAAATTCTCTCCTGATATAGAAGGCTTCAACGAAGGAGAATTAGTCATTCCACCCGAGTGGTTCCCGGGCAGCGAATGTTTCTTTTGTGTTGATCACTTCCCCTCTATCCTTAACTGCTCTGAATCCGAGTATCACCAGATACAAGCATTTAGTAACACGTTTGCTTCCACCCTTATTAATGAAGCACCGTGGTATCAAAAGGCTTGGCAAAGGTTTGAACCTTCCCGGCCTATGATCCTCGGTTCTTCTGCAGAGTTGTATCTTGAGATCCTGTCTGAATGTATCAAGGACCAAAGTTTTATCTCGCTCGACAAAATGAATTGGAAGGTAGGTAAGATCCTTGAGCATGTGGTTGTGATGCCACTGTGGGAGGGAACAGGTTCGCGCAAAAATCAGCAGGCATTTAAGGAGGAGCACAAAGGGAAGCTCATAATCACTGAACAGGAATTCGACACAATCATGTTGATGCTCAAAAGTGCACTCTCAAACAAACAATTCTGGGAACGCCTCAACGGTACTTGGCAGACTGTGATTCTTTGGATCGAGGACGGTATTCCAATGAAAGCAATGCTTGATCATATCACTCAGAACCTGATCACTCGGAACATTAAGACTCCGGGCGATTTGAAGACAACTGATATCGGAAATCCCCGAGCATTCCACAAGAAAATGTATGAGAGAAATTACGATATGCAAGCCTATCATTATACCGTTGCACTTCAAGCACTGTATCCAGACGAAAAAATAGGTAATTTCTACTGGTACGTTTTGGAGACTCAAGATCCCTATGGCAGTGCAATTTATTATGCAGATGAGGTGGTGCTTGAAAGTGGAAGAGCAAAACGTGCTCGTGCAATTGAGATTGCAAAGCAACTTTACAAGAAGGGTGAACTTTCTGAGTTCCCTAATTATACCCCTGACTATCCGAAGGAATTTTCCTTGTGGGATTGGCAGATAAACAAATCATTACGAATGGAGCAGGATAATGAAACTCACTAAAGAAGTAGTCTTAAAACATTGCAATATATATGACGAAGAGTTCAAGGTGTCAGTGCCTGACTCTTCCTTTAATCTGCAGAGAACATATGAAGTAGCTGCTGCAGAAGTTCAGAAAAATAAGAGGCTACAGGAGTGCAGCATTGAAAGCATCTTGGAGTCAGTTAAGCAGGCATGTTATTTGGGATTAGAACCTTCCTCAGTTACAGGAGAAGCATATCTAGTCCCCTACGGTAATAGATGCACCCTAGTTATAGGTTACAAGGGGCAGCTTGAATTAATGTATCGCGGAGGTCATGTGATTTCGGTGTGGGCTTATCCTATATATGAGTCAGACCTGCCTAACGTTGACATTCAGCTTGGCACTAATCCACACGTTAAACATTCTCCAACTTTAGGTGCAAAACGAGGCGAGTTAGTAGCAGTTTATGCCTGTGCAGAAATCCCAAATTCAACTCAAATTAAATTTGATTTCATGACTCGTGAAGAGTGTGATCGGATTCGGGGAAAATCTGGAGGAGCACATTCTAAAAGTCATCCTTGGCACACAGACTATGAAGCAATGTGTCTCAAGTCTGTTATCAAGAAAATGTCTAAGACGATTTCAAAGAAGCAGAATCAGCATGCGGAGCGTCTTAGTTTTGCCTCGGTTGCAGCCGAGGATACTGGTGAAGGTCAGACTATCACTTTAGGTAGTTCAGACTTTCAAACTTTAACCAATGTAGAGGAGAAAGAAGATGAAAGATCAAACGAAGCAGGAAGTATCGAAAGCAGTGGAAAGAGTGATATCGAACTCGACAAAGCTAATGCCCCAAAACCAAAGCGAAGACGAGGCATACAAGCAAAGCGGGTTCAGCAAGAAGCAGATTCAGGCAGCACTGAAGACGGTGCAAAACAAGGAAGTAAACTCTCAGCAGCGTAGGCACTCCCTGCACAGATATATATTTATGAAGAATTCTAATCTGTGTAGCTCGAATCCTAACTGTGGCATAGGTGATCGCTCAACATTTCACGGTGATTCTATCGATTACTCTTATCCTTATAGTCACCGCTACAACGAACCTGACTCAGACCGGGGGGCTACAGATGAGTGAAAAAATAGAAACCTGTCCTTGTCGTACATTCCCCAAAGAAAGAGTGTGGGATGAAGCCCGCTGGAAAAAACACTGGGAAAGCATGAGGTTAGGTCATCAGAAACGCCTTGAGCGGATACATAATGAGGCTAGATATGGCAAGGACCGCTAATATCTGGACGCTACTAGTTCTTATATTAATTATCTATTCCTACATTTCATTCTTCGACCAGTGGAATGAGTTTTTTATAAATATGTGGGGAGACACTCACATTTTCTCAACCGAAACAGGAGAAGCTCCTCTGACCCTAAACTAAGTTAATGATTGAGTAATCTCCACATATCTATGAATAAAGAGAATGAAAGAGAAGCAGAGTGGGAAGAGATTAACAGGAAGAAAAAAGAAGGTTCTGGAGAAGAACCTTTTAGTCCAAAAACTACTCTGCAAGAGGAAGAAATTTTGAATAAAAAAGAGACCGAAAAGAAGCTCAAGGATTTAGAACTAATCCTGATTTCTATGAGGAAGGAAATTGGTGCTCTCGGTGTCGTGTTGGCGCAGCATCAAAAGTATTTTGAGCTTCTTCAACAGTTGAGTGAACAACAGAAAATTGAAGTTGTTAAAAACTAGAAAGTAAAGGGCAATATGAAAAGAATAATTCCACTACCTAAAAGAGAATGTTTAACATGTAAAAAGGATTATATTCCTAAGAAGATAACATCTAAAAACTGTTCTTCTGTATGCATGTCAATACACAGTCGCAACGTAATCCTAGCAAGGACTCAGGAGAGAAAGAACAGGATCTCAAAGAGGCTCGAAGTTACTCCAAAAAAAACCTGCAAAACTTGTGGAAAGTTGTTTGCTCCAATCTCGGAAAAAAGAATAAACTGCAGTCATAAATGTGCAATCTCATATAATTATTATAAAAGGAAGAAGAAGAAAGAGAATCCCCAAGAGTGTGCATTCAAAAAGTTTGCGATAGGTACTGGCAACAAAGACATTCCAAAGGATGCTCTTAGAAACGAAATTACGTCTGCAACTGCAAGGTTTCTCTCTAACGGAGGAACTATTCAGAAGATTGATCCTGTAATTCCACCTAAAACTCCAAGTGTAGGATCGATTGAATGGAGTTGGGCAGATCAGGCAGGAATTGGTTCCTTCTCTGATGTGGAGAATCTTGCAGACCCGGAATACATTCTGGAGGATCTTTTGCCTTGGCACGAATGGTTAGTTAAATGAATTGTAAAATATGCGGGGAGGAAATTTTCAACCCTCCAAATAAACTCCAAATTAAGAAAAAATACTGTTCAGAAAAATGTGTAGATATTAATACAAAAAACTATCAGCATTCCTACAGAAAGAGGATGTCAAGGGTTTGAATAGTGGACAATCATTAGTGCAAACGAGTCCACAATAAGAAAGGTGACGTTTGTGAATAATTTGAAACTTTTAACAGAAAGGAAAGTGATGATGTTGGCAGAAAAAAAGAAGAAACTCGGTAGACCTTTTTCTCCTTTCAAGCATGAGAAAAGAGGTAGACCAAAAGAGAGTATTTTAAGGGCATTCTTGTTCTATCTTAAATACTCTAAGGCAAGTCATGTTCTTAAAATTTGTAAAGAGCGTGGTATTACTATAACTCAATATTTCGATACACTAGTTTCAAAGGATATCGGAACTCACAGGAAGGAAAAATAAAATGGCAGGACGCACGATTTGTAATATGTTTAATAACCCCCCGGATGAGTCCACAGGTAGAGACGAATATTTCTCAGGTCAGTGGCCGTTTGGTGGAAAAATAATGTTGTGGCCTCGATCTGTAAAGGACGAGAAGGGGGATTGGGTTGCACCTCCTGAGAATCAACCTCAGTGGCAACTCAAGTGGTATCCTGATACAGAAGGTCTCTGATCAATTTAAACTCAAGGATGAGGATTTTATGCTCAAGGATGAGCAGCAACTTAATTCCTATATTAAGCTGTTCCGCAAGGCTAAGAAGAACTCTCTTTTTCGCAAGCCTCTTACCTTTCATTACTTCACCTATTGCTTACTCTCGGCTTGGTGGAGTGATGAACCTACCAAATTCGACCTTGGTGGAACTGAAGTCCTCATCAGGAAGGGTGAATTCGCAACTACACTCAAAAGGTCTGCTTATGAAACTGGCCTTAGTATTCAGAACGTTAGGACTGCAATCAAGGTTCTAAAGCTAACAGGGGTTCTAACAGAGGTACTAACAGCGGGACTAACAAACGGTGGACGTATCTTAAAGGTCTGTAAATACTCAGTTTATCAGGCTAAAAAAACAGAGGGTAACAAACCTACTAACAGACCAACTAACAGACGGTCTAACAAACAAATAAAGAAGGTAAAAGAAGAAGGTTTAAAGAAACCCCCTTTAAATATCCCCCTAAAGGGAAAAAGAGAACATAGATCTAAGATTTCTAATGCAGCCAACTTCAGGCTGCTAGTTAAAGATTATCTCAAGATCGATTTGAATGACAAAACTTTTGACGAAAGAATTGATGAAAAATATAAGCGCAACAGAACTGCATCAGAAGCAAAAGAAGAACTTGAACGAGAAACAGGTAACGAAGGACGTACTCGAGTGGGCAGCAGTGAGGTCAAAGACAGTTCGTCTTTTTCGGGTGCAGACAACTGGGATACCGGACGGCAAGGGTGGGTTCCGAACAAATCAGGAAAAGGGTGCACCTGACTTCCTTGGGGTTTATCTCCTAGCAAAGATTCCGATAATGTTTGCCTTTGAAATCAAATCTCCAACAGGAAAGCAAAGTGAGTCGCAAAAGAATTGGCAGAAGCAGGCAGAAGGATTTGGAATCAACTACTTCATTATCAAAAGTTGGGAAGAAGCGGAAAGCGCGGTCCAGAAAGTCCATAAGAAACACAAAAGAAAACTTTCCTTTGGATTCCTCGGACCTTCTTACCCCGAACACGCAACTCTCGAAAAGGATATCTGGACAAAACTTAAATCTTCCACCGGGGAAGTTAAAAAAACAGTTAGAGGAAGTTCTATCCCTGATCCCTCAAACAAGAAGCAGCCTGACAAAATTCGAGACAATCCAAGAGGCTGAAGAGTTTAAAGGTGAACTTGAGAAGTATCTGCCTAAAGATTTTGGCGTGACGATTATACGAAAAAGCGAGGTAAACTGTTATGAGATCATAGACAGAAGGAATGAAGACAAGGAAGTCGAAGCAATCAGACAAAGGCAGACAAGAAAAGCCTTTCATGCCCGGCTTAAAACTTCTCCTAAAGTCGAGAAGGAAATTAAACGTGCATTTCAGAGAGCATATTTTGGCAGGAAAAACAAAGCTGATAAAATCTCAAAAGGGCTTGAGAAAGCTAAAGAGTGCAGAACTAAAAAATGATCCTGAATTCTGGTCGCAGGTTTGGATGATGTTTGAGGCAGGGGCAAATGCACTTACTATTGCTCAAGCATATGATCTGCCAAAAATGTGTATTTACAGGTGGGTTGCTGAAGATCCTGAGAAGGCAAAGAAGGTTGAAGAGTACAGGCATATGAGAGCAGACGGATCTGCAGACTCGGTTGCACAAAAGTGTGACAGGCTCGAGGAAGTGTTTGAGCAGCAGATATCTGAGGGCAAACCAAATCCTGCATTAGGCAACCTCATATTTCAGATGCGGACTTGGGATGCAAAGACAGGAAATCCTGACCGCTACGGTGACAAGAGAAAGGTTGAAGTTACACAAGAAACTCGGGTTCAGCACGTTCAGCAGCTTCGGGATCTGAACAAAAGAAAGATCCGAGATATAACACCAAAGAAGAAACAACTAAAAAATAACGATGAATCTTAGTGTATAGTTCCCCGCTATCTATAAACTCAAACAAGGAGAGATATGAAAATCGATTCAAGAATTACAAAGATCTTTCTGCTGACTCTCATAAGCATGTTGACGCTAGGTGTAGGTTTTATTCACACAAGAGCAGCCGAAAAAGTGGAAGAGAAATATACAGGTACTTATTCAACGAGCTATGTCCGGGTACTTTGGGCTTACTGCTACAATGCTGCACTTCGCAGAAGGATGCACCCTACAGCAGCGTCAGTGCACTGTGACTGCATTGTTGATGCTATCAGGGTGAGGCACACTAAGCAGGTGCTAGACAACATGACTAACAGGGAAGAGACGTTTGTGAAGTATGCAAATGAATGTGGGAAGAAATTGTTTGGACCTGCTCCCACATCGCTCCCCGGGGAAGTCACACACGCGGAGAAATTACCTATCGGAATTAAGCGTTGGTCTGATGCAATGTTTATCAGTCATAATAACACCAAACTGATATTACCAAGGGTTCGGGGAGGTGGAACGTAGGTTGTAAGGGGTTAAGTAAGGGGTTAGGGTCTCAAAACCAAGGAAAAATCTATATGTGCGATAATGTGCGTTAACGAACATATGAAGATATCAGGTATATTTTTTAGACCCCCCCCGGCTGCCCCCTGAAATAAAAAAAGGTGCAACCTAGATACATACCAAACCTTTCTTTTATTTTTTAATTTTTTCTAACCAAATGGGACAGGGAATTCTTAATAGAGGCACTAAGGTACACAAGAGTAAAACTGATATATTTAAAAAAACTTGTATTGATATCATTGAAGAAAATGAACCAGCTGCTTTATTCAGGTTTTTGAATATCATTTCAATTCAAAGGTCTATTCTAGATTAAGAGTAGCAAAACATTCTAATTGTGAAAGGAGGAGCATGAAGTGCAGTCATTGTCATAAGGACAAGAGCAGTGTAGAGGAGAGATATTCCTTTGGTGTTTATGCAGGAATCTTCTGCAGGGAGTGTTGTATGAGGTATCGGGACCACTGCGGAATAGATCAGGATCAGGGAAGGGCAAGCGACTTAGACGAACCTTATTGGGAAGACTAATATTGAGAAAACCTTATCTCACAACAGTAGAATCTTTAGACCTACTACGCAAGAATGATATAGCGTTGACCTATGAAGGCCTCAAGAAGCATATTCAACGCGGAAACCTATCAACTAGGCAATTCAGGAAAGGAGGGACACACTTAATCACCCGGGGAGCACTAACTGAGTTTATGAAATATTATGGAACAAACAGATGAAAACGAGGATTTTAAGAAGGAGTTACAGGCATTAGCACAAGGTATCAAGCTTTCAGATGATGCAGAAAAGGCAGTGAGGTTGCTGCTCAAGTATACTGACAGGGTTGGTAACTATCCTAAAAATTTTAGTACTGATCAAGTTGAGTTAATTCAGGATTTCATCGTTCTTTTGAACTACAGGAAGACGCAGCGCAAAAGGTTTAAGAAGATAGAATATATTCACAACCGCAACCTGTTGATTCCTAGGGCAGAAGCAATTGCATATAAAAGACTCAGGGAGGAGGCATATCCTGACTCGCCCGAGGAATATAATAATAAATTCAATGTTTATTTTCACACTGCTATGAGCAAGTTAGCATTCGAGGTACTTGGAGTAACAGACTCAAACACTAGGGAGGACAGTGGGACTTCAATCGAAAGCAGATAAGTTAAATGAACAAAGGGCAAAAGCAAGATTAGAGAAGATTTGGAATGTTGAGTTATATGAGAACCCGGACTTCTATCATGCAGATTGGCAGGCAATGCGAGACGATAAGCATTTAGCACTTGTTGAGTATAAAATGTCTTTCAAGAGCATTGAAGAAATCAGCAAGGAGTTTACCGGGTACAGGATAGGAACAAGCAAGATGCAGTTTGCATTTCCTATCGTTCAACTCTGTAATCAGGATTTTTATTTTGTGATTGAGTTTCCTTCAGGCGAAATGTTGCAACACAAGTTGCGTCCTGATGCAAACGTTTATCACATGAGTAGGTTTTTCAAAAGCAGGAACGGAGGAAAGGATCGAATGCCTGCTTATGTTATACCTTGGGAATTATTTGAGGAGGTCAAGGAAAATGAATTCGATCAAACTGTCATATGAGGAGCTTGATGCATTAGATGACGTTCTTGATATCTATGCAAATCTTCATTCAAAGAGTGTCCTGATAGATTGGTATTTTCGTGGTGTCAACTATATTGACGTGCTGAAGATTCATGAAAAGATTATCAGGAAGTTGGAAAAAGTTTACTCAGTCGATCATGTCAGGGTTAACCTGCGTGAGGGGAGGAAGAGATTAGAAAAGAGGCCTTAAGTGGAAGATTACTTTGCTCGGATGTGGTTCTTGAATCTACCTGACATACTTATATTCTTTTCAATCTGGGGGGCAGGTTTCCTAACTTGTTTCTTTTTAACAGTAATTTGTCTTTTAGTGTTTATGTGGAGTGGAAACTCAGTGACTTTCGGCTGCTCCACAAAAGATAAGTTCCACTTTTAACAGAAGGAAAAAGAATTGAAAAACGAAGTTGCAGAATTTATAAGACTTTATAAAGACGATCCTATTGCGTTTATCGAGAACTGCCTTGGCGCAGAGTTAGATCCTTGGCAGAGAGAGTTTTTCAAGATAATTGGAGACTCTCGAAAAGTCAGCATAGCAGCAGGCCACGGGGTAGGAAAATCAACTGCACTGTGTTTCCTGTGTCTGCACACGCTGCTAGTTGGTGACTTTCCCTGCAAAGGGGTCATAAGTGCACCCTCTACTGCACAGCTTCATTCTGCCCTTTGGGCAGACCTCAAGATGTGGATTGAGCACCTACCTGAAGTCCTTAAAGATTCAATCGAGTACACACAGGATCTTATCCGGCTGAAAGAAGCTCCAAACGAGTCTTTTATCCGCGCAGCAGTTGCTCGGATAGATCAACCTGATGCTTTGCAGGGTGTTCATGCAGAGTCAGGAATAGTGCTCCTTATCGTAGACGAAGCCGCAGCCGTTCATGAGCGCGTTTTTGAAAGTGCATATGGCAGCCTTAGTCAGGAGAACGCAAAAATGTGTCTAATTTCAAATCCAACAAGGAATTCAGGATACTTCTATGAAACCTTTCACCGGGTAAAAGACGAGTGGACAAACTTTCAGGTATCCTGTCTCGACTCACCAAGAGTTTCGCAGAGTTACATTAATGAAATGAAGAATCTCTATGGTGAAGACAGTGCAATGTATAAAGTTCGTGTTCTTGGTGAATTTGCAGATGAGGAAGAAGCAGGTTTTATTTCACCGTCAATTGTCAGGGCAGCAATTGGACGCAACATAGAACCTTCACCTTCTTCACCTATTATTTGGGGGCTTGATGTTGCAAGAATGGGAAGAGATAAGTCTGCACTATGCAAGAGACAAGGTGGTAAAATTCTTGAAAAGATTAAAACTTGGAGAAAGCTAGACCTAATGAGTTTGGCAGGCGAGATCATGAACGAATTTGAAAATACTGAACCTGATCAGCAGTGTGCAGAATTATTAATTGACAGTATCGGAATTGGAGCAGGTCTGACAGATCGAATTTCTGAAATTGGTATTATACCCTGTAGGGGTATCAACGTTTCTGAGAGTTCTGCACTTGTTAACGAATGCGGAAACCTGAGAGCAGAACTTTGGTACAAGGCAAGGGAGTTCTTTGAGAAGAAAACGTGCAGCATTCCAGATGATCCTGAACTAATAAGAGAACTTTCTGCGCCAAGGTACAAGTTTGACTCTAGAGGTAGGTACTTGATTGAGTCAAAAGACGAGATGCGGAAAAGGGGGGAGAAATCACCTGATTATGCAGACGCTTTTTGTCTTACTTTTGCCACTAATCCCGCAATTTTGAGCGGAGGAGAGCGAATATCTTGGAACAAACCCTTGGTGAGGGATATCCGCGGAATTCAGTAAAAAAAATTACTAATATCCTTCTGTTAGCATAGTCTTTATTTATCTCGAGATTATGCCAGAAGAAATAGACGAATATACACAAGAAGGTGACTCTTCGATTCCTGAAGTTGCACACCTTGATGACGAAGAGTTTCTTTCTCACTGCAGAGATCAGCTTGAGGATGCAAAAGACTTTCTGGAGAACCACCTTGCACCACACAGGTCTGATGCAATTGACGTTTACCACCAAAAAGAATATGGTGACGAAGAACAAGGCCGATCTCAGTATATTGACTCCACGTTGCGCGATACTGTCAACAGTATCCTTCCTTCCCTTCTAAAAATCTTCACTTCTTCAGAAAGAGTCCTAGAGTTTATGCCCCGGCAACCCGAGGACGAACCTTTTGCACTTCAGGCAACCGATTATGTCCGGCACTGCCTGAACGAGTCGAATTTCTATAATGTGCTGCATGATGCAATGAAGGACGCACTTGTTGTAGGATCAGGATTTGTTAAATATTTCTATGAATATGCAAAAGAGGTTGAAGGATATTCCTACACAGGTCTTGATGACGATACACTTGCAGCACTGATGCAGGATGATCAAATTGAGATCTCTTCTATAGATTCAAGGCCGATTGCGTCAGGGTCAGACATGTCTCCTGAAGAAATGCCTATGATTCACGATATCGAGGTGAAGCGCAGGTCAAACAAGGGGAAGTTCAGGCTAGAATGTATTCCAGCAGAAGAGATTTTGTTCAACAGGCGTTCTAAGGGCTTTGGAGACCCTTCTACAGACCTGATTGCACACAGGAGAGTAGTAACCGTTTCAGATCTTGTCGCTTTGGGATACCAAAAAGAGGATTTTATAGACTTTGCAGGTGACACTTACGATTTGGATCAGGCAGAGGAGTTTTATTCAAGGAGACCTGAGATTCAGGGTAAGGAAGGACTTGCATATCAGGAGGCATCGAAAAGGCTTTTATACACCGAACTTTATATAAAAGCGGATTACGATTTAGACGATTTCACAGAAATCAGGCGCGTTGGAATAGTAGGTCCAAACTTCGACAAGATCCTGATGAATGAGCCTGTAAACGAATTTCCTTTCGTTCACCTGACCCCTTATCGCGAACCTCATGATGCTGTTGGCGCAGGTCTTTTCGATATTTTACGCGATATTCAGAAAACGAAGACACAGATTATGCGAGGAATGTTGGATAGTCTTAGTCTATCAATATTCCCGCGAATGAGTTTTATAGACGGTCAGGTTTCGGTGTCAGATTTAATGAACGTGGAAACAGGGAGTCTTATCAGAATGCGAACAGGAGATGCAGTCAAGCCGCTGACGGTACCGTTTGTGGGCCAACAGGCACAGGGGATCTTGAACTATTTTTCTGAGATAACCGAGAACAGGACCGGGATCTCAAAAGCATCACTCGGTTTAGATCCGAGCAGCTTAATGTCAAGTTCTCCAATTGCAGTTTCAGGAACCCTTTCTGCTGCACAACTGAAGATCGAGTATATTGCGCGGAACTTTGCAGAAACTGCACTTAAACCCTTATATCAGGGAATCTTGAAGCTGATCGTGCAGCATCAGGATCGCGAGACAATGATCAGGCTCCGAAACGAGTGGGTTCCAATGAACCCTGCTGCTTGGGACACAGGTTATGACGTAATGATCAATGTTGCACTTGGAGGAGGAGACGAAAACTTAAGAATGCAGGCACTTCAGGTAATTGCTGCAAAGCAGGAAGAAATTATAAAAACTGTTGGTCCTGATAATCCACTTGTCAACGTTCAGCAGTATTCAAACACACTGAGGAAAATGACAGAACTTAGTGGCTTCAAGAACTCAGAAGAATTCTTTAAAGATCCTGCAAAAGAACCTCCAAGAGAACCTGAACCTGAGAAACCTTCTCCTGAAGAGATGCAGATGCAAATGATGCAGATGCAGGTGCAATTAGCAAAAGGACAACTTGAACTTGATCAAATGAGGCTTCAACTTGACGAAGATAAGGCACAGACAGACGCAGCACTGAAGTCTGCAGAAATAGAAACTGATGCACAAATTAAGCTTCAGGAACTCAGTGCAAAATACAATCAGAGTATCGATACAACGCAGCTTCGAGGAATGATTGAAACTAATCGTGAAATGATCAGGCAGCAGGGTCTGCTTGAAGCAGCAAAAATTAACAAACAAGGAGATTAGCTTATGCCAAAAGGAAAAGGATATACACCAAGTGAATTACAGACCTTGCGAGAGGAAGGTGTTTTTAGTCCTTCGGAAATTCGTGCTTTACGAAAACGAGGTGGAGGACCAGACAACAGCAGTAAATCAATTACACCAAGTGAATTAAATACCTTGAGGGATGAAGGGATATTATCACCTTCAGAAATCATGAATATCGAAAAGAGGGGATACAGATACTTCCCAGATAACCCCTGATGCTTGACCTGCATAAATGTGAACACTGTGGAACTCTCACCTACCACGTTTTTGTCCACGGTCATTATCAGTGCAATCATTGCAAAAAGAATACTGATCCTTGTTGTTCAGGCGAGCAAAATATGATTACTGAAGATTCTCCAAGGTTGAGTCTAAAGCAGAAAGAGCAGTGGCGCGGATATGTTTCTACAAAACTTCAAAGCAAACTCAGAAGACAGGCAACTGAAAAAGGACTAACAGATAGCCAAGCTGATAAATATATTCAAAATAACCTTAAAAAAGCTGAACGTAGATTAAGCAGGAGAAAAAGTGGCTGAACCTTATGAGGGGGGTACAACTGAAACCTCTTACCTAGATCGGATCTTACAACAGATTCAGAAAAATCAACCGAGCAGCTTAACCCCCCCTTCAGATATGTCCACCCGGACAGATATTGGATTACTCCAACCTCAAAAACCAAAGAAATTTGTACCTTGGTTTTCAGACCTTCCAGTTTGGGAAACAACTCTTCCCGGAACTCCAAAACAAGCAGCATATCACCTGACAGAATTAGCAAAGGATGTTTCTCCTGTTGAAGGTCAAAGAAGATCTGCAATTCGATCTGCTCAAGAAACTGCAAGAGCAAAAGGGTTATTAGAGGAAGGTAAATATCTAGAAGCACTCCCCCACGGCATTTGGGCCGGGGTTGAATCTTTAGACGTTGCTCTTTCTGCTCTCCCTGTTGCCGGGGCAGCTTTAGCTGCGCCTCTTGACTTGGCAAGAGCAGGAAAAAGATTGTTATCCAAAGAACCCAAAGTGGGTATTAATATTAATGACAAAACTCAAAATTTTACAGGACA
>VTLG01013327.1_pt1 | contig 17984 bp, 30 predicted proteins | sample 4694571 | NCBI WGS metagenome assembly VTLG01 (sample SAMN12604809, study PRJNA352737) | marine metagenome | biome: ENVO:00000447; feature: ENVO:00000209|ENVO:00000569|ENVO:01000036; material: ENVO:00002151; isolation source: viral sequences binned using virsorter ... | reverse complement strand
TCATCTCTAACGTCTTGCATTATTTGAGTTAGACGCATAGCTTCATCACCCTCTTTCTTCATTTCTTCTGTAATCTCTTTAAACTTCTTCTTAGTTTTATCCCACGCTTCTTTTCTTGATAACTCATCTACACCTGTTGCTATTGTAATAAAACTTTGTTTAGCATCTATAGCACCTTCTTTAATCATATCTAAATCACGCTTAAAGACACCCCTTATAACCTTACCTAATGCACCAAAACCGTCTATTAATCCTTGTATTCTATTAACTATGTTTTGTTTTAATGCTGTCCATAAATCCTTAATAGCTTGTTGTGGGTCTTTAAATCCGTCTAATAATGCTGTAAATAAAGGTTCAGCAGCATCTCTAACAACATCAAACATAGCAGATAATTTAGCTCCTATACGTTCTAATCTTCTTGCTGTTTCTATGTTTCCTGTAAATATGTTTTTTAGTTTATTGAAAGCGGCTATAACAAGTCCAATACCCATTGCTTTATAAGCTAGTCCTATGCCTTTAAAACCACCTGCCATTTTCTTTAATCCACTTTGAGCACCACCAGCAGCACCACCTGTTTTGCCTAAACTCTTATTAAGACCATCTACGTCTTTTTTAGAGTTTCCTGTGTCAACACCTAAATTAATTGTTTTATCTATCGCCATAGTATTCTTTTTATTTCTTTAAACATTCTTCTAAAACTCGTGTGATACTGTTCCATACCATAAACAAAATCTAATTCTTTGTCTTTATAATCTACTAATTGAATGTGGTCTATTAGTGGTATCATTGTTTTTGCTGTTGCTTCTATATATTGTCTTAATTCCATATTAAATAATCTCCGTTTTGTAATTGTATTTTATCTCCGTTTTGATATAACGCCCAATTTTCATCGAACCCTAACGACATATTGCTTATTCTATTTACATCAACGTCAGCGGTTAGTGTCCATAATCTTTTAGTGTCTGTTTGGTTATCATCTAAACCAAATCTTAATACACCATTATTAATATCAATATATAGCGTACAAGTTGAAGCCGGTGCTGACGCTTCTTTTAACGCAAATTCTGGTGTGCCACCTGCTGTCCCCATTTGTGTTGCAGTTCCATTTATAATTTTAAACGCCGTATAATAAGCAAACCCTTCTGTTCTTCCTAATGGATATGATGAACTTGTGCCACCCACAACAGTAGCTACACCTTTAACACGAATAATCATATTTATATTGTCTGGCATATTTAAAGGTTTACCATATTGGTCGCCTTCAGGGTAAGCATAACCTCTTGTATTGGCTACAGTATAACCTGTTAAAACTATTCTGTGTGCTTCCCCTTTATATTGTGGTGTGTTTCTACTTTTGCTTGTGTATTTAATAATTATATCATCACCATATAAAGGCAATAATGCTTTACTGTATTTACTATTATCAACACCTCTTACAAGCGGTCTGTTTCGTCCACCTATTTTGTCATTGATTAATGTTTTTAATTGACCTGTGCTTAATATATTAGAAGAAGAAAATATACTTTTAAACTTAATTGGTAAACTTCCTGCGTTAGCAAGACAGGGATATAGATTATTAGATGCTTGTGCTATCTGGTTCCACATAACCATTCCACCATAACAGATACAACATTCAGGGTTTGCATATAGACCTAAAAAATTAGGAGCTGTAGCATCAGGTGTGCAACTTGGGTCGTCTTCAGCACACCACAAATAAAATGTGTCAGCATATAGATTACTCGTTCCAACTGTACCCTGAACATAATCACAACCATTGCAATTTGCTTTTGTGTCTAATGATTTTATTAACATTACCTTTGTTGACGCTTTAGCACCAACTTGATAATTAGATATTTTTAGTATTCTCCAATAACTATCTTTTATAAAAATTTCATCAGCAAAGCTGAAGCTAAATATATCTACTTCGCTAAGGTTTAGATAGCACTCCATTATTCGTGCTTCACTACTATATATATCAGAAAGATATTGTTGCCAATATAAACCATATAATGAATTATCAAACCAATTACCAACATTGCTAGTATAATTAAACACTTGTAAATTACCTACTATTGGCGGTGATGCGTTCCAATATAAAGACTGGTTTGCTTGTGTTAATGTATATTGATTTGCAGGATTAGAACCATCGCCAGGTACAATATCAAAAGGACTGCAAACAGGATATGTATTAAAAGAAAATGCTGTTAAAGCTGATGCTGTTGGTCTATGCAAATAATAATTAATCTGGTTTCCTGTCGTATCTAAAACATTTGCTACAGAACCACAATAATAAAATAGTTTTGGCTTTGTTGCTTTTATTTTATTAATAGCAGTATCATTTTCCATTTCATAACTAAACTCATATTGAACAGTCATATTTGGCAAAAATGTCCCAAACTGCTCATCATCATTTGCAAACACTTGTCCGTTTATAAATGGTGAAAAAATAGAATTGTTTTTTAGTTCGCCTGTAGCAAAATCATTATTATATTCTTGTATTTTTAAATGTCCATATACATTTACATCAGGATAGCGTTCTTTAAATGATTTATTATATAAATCTTCATCTTCTTGGTCAGATAAATGTATTATTTTCTTTTGTAGCGTGGTTGTATCTTTAACAACAATTTCTTTATCTAAGTCTAATTTATCAGTCCAATACTTTAATTCACCACTTGCAATAAAATCATTATATGGCTTTATAATTAAATTAGTATCATCATTAGGGTCTGTTAAAACAACTAAATTAAATCTTTCAATAATATCTTTCAAAAAATCTTTCTGTGTTATTTCTGGGTCTATACAGGCGGGAACGTCTATAGTGGCACTATAAACATCAGTAGAATATCCAACCCAATCAATCCCAACAATACTATATTGATTACAGTTGATAGCATCGCCACCTAGTTTATAACTAGCCGAGCCAGATGTATATGTTTTTAATGACCCTGAGTTTATTATAATTCTGGCTGAACTCGATATAGGCATTTGCTCTAAAGAAAGTGTGTGTGTTATCTGTGAATTAATTGTAGGCAAACCAGCATTAGGGCCTACAGCTTGAATAATAGGGAAAATTATGTATGTTGTTGTTTCATAAACTACACCTGTAGAAACATTGTTAGTTGTATCCCATTCTTCCAACCTTACTGTCAGCTCAACACCGTTGCTAGAACTCCCATAATCACCCTGCACGTTAACTGTTTCAAGGCGATGTATTATTTGAACTTCTGCCATTGTTGGGGATATTTTTGTGAAATAATTATATGTTGTGTTCCACGCACCATCAGGGTCAGCAGGTGTTGTACAATCACCTGTAAGCGGTGTGTTCGAATTGGCGGGTACAACAACCTCACTTACTGTTGACAGCAAAGAACCTATTTCACTAGATAAATTACCCCACTCGGCATTATTACCAACAACCATAAGTCCACTTGGTGCAGCGTTTGTGTCTTTTGTTGGTAAAGCGGCTAACTCTAAATGGTTTCCTGTTGTCATAAATAATTTACCAAAGTATTTTTTAGAAGCATAATCACCTGTGCTGCTTAGAAAATCAGAAGTATAACTAAATCCAGCTTTAGCAAAAATTAAATCCACCATTGTCTTTAATTGAATAGAAGGTCTGAATTGGTTAATATCAACACTATAATCATAAGCAGCTTCTACTCCTGCATCATTTACTAATGTGTTTGCTGTTGTTTGGTCTAGGTTTAAATATCTTTCTTCATTAGGGTCGTAATAAAATTTTTCTCTAGTTATAGACATAGGATAGACAATCTTAGAAACCTGTGCAGAAGCATCATATAAAGAACTTCCTGCTGTATTCTGTAGTGCATCTCCCCAAGAAGCAGCTAAATTAGTTTCATTGTAAACGTGGTTAAATGCTGTAGAGTAGCTTCCATTATCTTCTAAAAAAACATCTTTTAATCTTTGCTCACCTATTGTACTAAATAAAGAAGCACTGTTTGACATTAACACCACTTCATAAACTTGTGCTTTTTGATATACTGATTTTAGTTGTAATTTACCTTCCATTTGTGGTACTGTACCAACATATAGAATAGCGTCAAACGACTTTCTTGCACTAAACACTAAAGTGTCTAAGTTGACATTATACCAATCTTGAAAAAATTGATTATTATTGTCTGTAAATGGCAATTTAAATGTTTGGCTATAACTACCCTTTCTTGTTTCAGGTTCTTTAACATCGGAAAATTGAAAATTTAAAGAAACATTAGGTGCTTCTTGTAAATCTAAATTATAAGCTGTAGTAGATGTTGCACTACTTGTAGCTTTTCTATATGCAACTAAACGTACATTCATTATGAATTAGTATTAACAGGATTAGCGTATTCTATATTAATCGTGTATTTAATTAGCTTATCATTAGCAACTGTCTTTTTAACAAACGCACTGTCTTTAACCATAACCGCTTGTGTAAAATCTGTGTCTGCATTTTCAACAATATAAACATCTGTTGACATTATTAGCTTTTCTAATAGGTTTGCATCTGCTTCTGTTATCCAATCAGTATTTAGAGTTTCACTTAATGTAGCTGTTGTTTGTCTTGTTGTTTTACCTCTTTGTGTATTATTATAACGCCATTTAGATTTATTAAATGTTCCAAGCATTGAACTGTAGTTGTTTCTTTGCACGTTAATAGTTTGCGTTGATTTCTTTTTAAAATTAAAGTAATCATAACCACCTACAGAATTACGCCAAGCTAATCTACGCACTTTAAAACCTTTGCAACTTCCATCTTGTTTTATGAAATAATAAGTAGCTGTTTTGTATGCAATAGTGCCTGAATTATTACCTGTTCCTCTTATTGTGTAATAAACCCAACCAGAATTATTAGAAGGTCTTGCAGCAGTAGTATCGCTTTGTGTTTCTAAATTACCTGCACCACAACCAAAATATAATAATCTTTCAGCATCAGTTAAAGAACCATCTGTAGGTGCTTCACCGCCATTAGCAGAAATGTTAGCTATGTATTGTTTGCTGTTTATAAGCGAACCAGCAGAATTATAATAAGCTACTTCGATAAAATCAATATCGCTGTCAAAATTAGAATTGTCATTTAAAAAAGCAACTGTGTGATAATCTGTGTCTTGTATGTAGTTTAAATATCCGCTTAAGCTATAATCACCTGCACTTGTTTCTACATCACTTAAAAATAAATCAGTTGTGCCTGAAGCGTTATATACATTAAATGCGTTTGACTGCACATAATCACTATCTGTGCTTCTTGCTGTCATTAGCGGTAAAGATGCTTGTAAATAATATAGCGTATCGTTAACTGTTGGTGTTGTATCTTCTGTAGGAATAGCACTTTCGCTTGAACTATATTGTTGATATGCTTTAACAAAGATTTTTTGTATCTGTGTTTGGTCTGTAGTATTATCACCATTTACGCTAAACGGTTTTGCTGCTGTATTAACACCAACTTTGTGTATTGTTCTAAATGGAACGCCTGTGTCGTTTTGGTCAAATACAGTATCTACTAATTGAGAATTAACAGTATCTCTTAAATCAAAAAATGCTCTGGCTCTATTGTTTGTAATATCAGAGCTATATCCATTTCTTCTTTGTTTCATTTTAGCTATCAATGTTCCTGAAGCATCATCTAATCTAACCTCTAAAATTAGCTTAAAATAGAACAAGCCACTTATATCGTCTTGATAAACCATATATCCGATAAGTGGTGTCCAATTAGTAATAACAGGTACTTTAGAAGTTGTGTTAACAGGTTCTTGTGCAAATGATATATTTCCTAGTGCCATAATTTATTTATTTTATACCTTTCATTTTATTTACTATATCATCTTCTATATCTTCTGCGTAAGCATTAGTTATTTTATTAATATAGTATTTCATATTTTTCTTATACGGTGCTGAAAAGAATTGTGTTCGTGTCAATCCTCTTTGTGCTATTGCTCTACCTATAACAAATGCCAACCCTTTTCTTTTTATAAAACGCCCTGACTTATCTCTTGCTGCTTTTAATCCCTTCTTAACAACCCACCTATCAATAACACCTTTTGCTATATTCTTCTTTTTAAATCTAAATGGACTTTTACCACCTCTTGCTCTACCGCTGCCTTTATATCCACCTGAACCTCTAACGCCTTCATCTACGAATTGCCAATACTTAGCAGAACCGCCAAATTTAAATGTTATTGCTTTAGGCAAATCGCCTGGTACTATCGTTCCTAATTGATAGCTAAAGTTTTTAATTAGTCTTGAGGTTCCCATTCCTGCGGCAGCTAATCTAATTCGACCTGCTCTAACAACAGCTTTACCAAATCGCTTTAACATCTTTTTTGTTTTAGGCAGTTTCATTAGCTATTTGGTGTTATAGGTACAATACAAAGATTATTAGTATTATTAACTTCAATAGTAATATCAGCAGCCCACCCTGTAAGTTCATTCTCAAATCGTGCTGTGAATGGTTCTACTGTAATTGGCGTTTCTAAGACCACTTCATTATCTACCCAAGATGTTGAATACATAGCGTGTTTAAATTCGTTTATAACGTCTTGCATTATTTGTAGCGTTTCAGAATAAGTATCTGTTCTTGCTGTTCTTTCGTTATTAGGTGCATCACCTAAGATTTGGTCGTTAGTCATATCCATTACATAGATAGTAAAAGAATAAGTCATAACGCCTGTATTAATAGTAGCTTCGCCAGGTTCAGCATACAATATAACATAATCAGTAGCACCTAATTTATTAATATCAACTTCAGATAATCCGCCTGAATGAAAGCTGTTTATTTCGTAATGCTTTTCTGCTATTGTTTCTAAAAATCCTACTACGTTTCTAAATGTTATCATAATTAGTATTTATTGTTTTGCTTTATGTTATAGTCTTGCGTATATGATAAGTATGTTAACACTTCCAATATAGGCAGTTTTGTTATCTTCTGTATGTTTAAGATATTCTGATTTGCAAGAGAATAAAGCGTATTATACCAACCCCACTTAGATTGTAAACTTATGCCTTTTGTTGTTTCAGTTCCATTGCTTGTAAATAGTTGGCTGAACTTGTCGCCAATGTCAACCCTAAATTCAAAAAAAAACCTAGCGAACTTAATGCTATATCCATTGGACAATCTTTGAATAATTCTTCTTTAAATTCTTCAGGATTGTATTCTTCTATAGCATATCTTTCCCCTCTTTTAAATGTTATCTTTCTATACAGTATGGACATAATAACGTGCAAGTTTTTAATTGCGTCATCTTTACAATATGCTTCTAAATCAATATACTCACCTGTTGTTATTGCAGAAAGATTAGGACAGAAACCATACTCATCATCTTTAAAAACAAACGTCTTTCTAAATTGTTGTTTATTTGGTTCTGTGTCAATCATTTTCTTTAATATATCCATTATCTCAATCAGGTCTTTATAATTCATTTTCTTAACTATCGCTGTTGTAGTTCCGCATAATAAAGCTAAACTATCTACAATCTTTTTTTTCTCACTTCCTTTACCTAATTGAATGTCCACATATTTCTGGTATGTTCCTATTGTTATATCAGACCATTCTGTAGGTATACTTAATTTGACCTGTTTCATTACTAATAAATATAAAAGTTAATAATTCGTTTTTTACAATATATAATACTTACCACTATGATTAACTGACAGCTTGTTTAAACACAAATAACGCGTTGCATCAATTAAGTGGTCATTAATCTTTACAGGCGTATTTAATACATCACCATTTTTATCAGTAGCCCATTTATACGACCTAAATTCTTTAATAGCATTTAAACTATCTTTAGTTATATGTAGTTTATATCTACGCATAATATCTATTCCTAAATGTATTCCTGCACCTTTCTTAGCAGGTTTTATATTAAAGCCCTGTCTATAGATTTCTTCTATTGATTTAGGTTCTGCACTATCGCCTATTATTTCTGTTTGTCTATCAATACCAAATTCTCTCAGCTTATTAGCTAAGTCAGTATTGGTTAATCTCTTTTCATATAGTAATTCTCTAATATATAAGCTGTCCTCTAATTGCCTTACTTCTACTAATGCTGTTGGTGAATTAGTAAATCCAAAGTCTAAGCCATAACCAATTAAACGACCTTGCACATCATCTACTAAATTGAAGTTCCTGAAGATAGCGGTTTGTATTGTTCCTATCTCACCCATTCCATAAACACGATAGTATTCAGGGTCTATGTCTTTTAATCTTTCAATCTCTGCTATTGTATCTTCATCTAAAAAAGGGTTTGCTTTATATGTAGATTTTAAGAATGTGCAATCATCTCTTGTATGTACTTTTTCATATATCCACGAATAAGGGTCTGAGGGGTTATAATCTAAATATATCTTTTCTGTAGTTCTTAATATAAGCTGTTGCCAATCTTCATAGTTAAATTCGTTAGCTTCATTACACCATAAATAGTTTCTTTTTCTACCTCTAATTTTAACGGGCTGGTCAACTGAAATGAATTCGATTAAATTGCCATTTAGAGTATATGATAATTCAGATTTATTGTGGTTTGCTTCTGAATATAATTCTAATTCTTTTAGGATATTCAACACATCTCTATATGCAGTTCCTTTAAGTGCGGGTAGTGTCTTTCTGCATATCGTAAATACTTTGCCTGTTTCTTCCAAGCATTTAACAATAAACAACTGACAAAGCGAATAGGTCTTGCTAGAACGTGTACCCCCTTGTAAGCACGTTATTCTAGTTTTAGACCCATACGCCTTGTGAAATACATTTGTTGTCTTAATCTTTGCCTGTATCAATAACTTCTATTTTAAGTTCGGTAAGTGATTTGCCACCACTTGTAATATCTAACTTCTCTGCATATCCTCTATCTTTAGCTTTTGATTTTAGATAGAATATAATACTTGTTTCTTTACCGCTAGATATATTCTTTATTAATTGCCCTTCAACATAATCTATCTGTGCTTCTTTAATATCTTCAACTGCTTTAGCAAATTCTTCATCTTCTCGCATATAACGATAGTATGTACTTCTGCTTATATTACCAGCTTTTTTACAAGCGTGATATATTAAGCCCTGCGTTTCTTCTAACGCCTTTAATAATTTCTCTTTTTTATTCTGTGCCATTTGTATTATTTAATCTATTATAATTTAGTTGCCTTTTGTCCTGTAAACTGTTCCCATCTTTCTATAATTACATCACAGTATTTAGTATCTAATTCCATTCCATAACATATTCTATTTGTTTTTTCACAAGCTATTAATGTTGTTCCACTTCCTAAAAAAACATCTAATATAGTTTTTGCATCTTTTTCTAATTCTATGCACCACTTAATAACTTCTAACGGTTTTTGTGTTGGGTGTTTCTTTTTCTCCCCCCCCCAATGGTGTGATAGTATTCTGCAATTCTTTTTTATGTTTGACCAAGCTAACTCAAATTCTGAAAACGAAAGTCCATCATTTTTTTTGTGCCAACACAACCAGTCGTTAGTTGCAGGTAAAACATCTGCAAAATAATTACCACCCCAAATTATCTGCTTATCACAATACTTTAAAAATAATGTAATATCAGGTTTATCATTATCCCAATCTCCCCTGTGAAATTCTTTTTTTCCTGTTCCTAATGTCATCTTAGTTGCACTAATTCCATAAGGGGGGTCTGTTAATAATAGGTCTGCCTTTTCTCCATTCATTAACTTTTTAACATCACTTTCTTTTGTGCTATCTCCACACATTAACCTGTGTTTTCCAAGTTGCCAAACATCACCTAATTTTACTCTGCTTTCTTTTACTTCTGGTATATGGTCGTCCTCAGTGTTGCCTTCTGTGATTTTATCTATATTAATATCTAAGTCTATATGCTTAAAACCCCAATCAACTAATTCGTCTATATCAAATTCGTTAGCCAAAATATCCATATCAAACTCTCCAGAATTTTTGTTAAGACGTATATTTAATTCACGTTCTTCTTCTTTGCTTAAATCTAACACTACACAATCTATTTCAATATGCTTTAAATCTTTGCATATCTTTAATCGTTGATGTCCACCAATAACAGTCATATCTTTATTTACTATAATAGGGTCAACCAATCCAAACTTTTTAACTGACGCTTTTAAATCATTATACTGCTTTGTGCTTATTTGTCTTGGATTATAAGTAGCTGGTTTTAAATCTTTAATTAATTTGCTTTCTATTTTCATTTATTTTTTTATTTAAATCTATTAACGCATACACTTGAATGCACACTAATTCAAGGTGTTGTATTCTGCAATATGAATTAAAAGATTTATCACTTTCTGCGTTTATATGACAATCTCTACACAATGCAATTAGATTTTCAATATAATCATTTTTGGTTTTATTTCTTTTTTCTATGTGGTGAATATCTACTGCACGACCACCGCACATTTCACAAGGTATAAAATCCTGCTCACCATAACCAAAAAAATTCATATATACTTTAGTGTGATTTTGCATATGCCTTAGGTCTTATATTAAAGTCGTCTGTTTTAGCAGCTACAACAAATTTGCCACCGCAAAAATAACAACCATCATATTCTAACATTAATGTCATTCTACTGCAACTGCAACAAAATCTAAATACTTGTGATTTATTCTTCATTTTTACAACTATTTACATATACCTTCGCTAACTTTGCCAATGTTTGCTGAACACAACTAGAACAGCTAGATGGCTTTTTATTAGCATTAAATACTTTATTATACAATCTAACTAGAGTGGCTTGGTCTTGTCCTTTTATAGTTCCACTCTTTAATCTTGGCAACACTTCTTCATATATCTTTAATTCATCTTCTGTGAATTGTCTGACTTTCGCATATGGAAACATTTTGTTTAGTTTCTCTTTTCGTTCTTCACACCCGCAATCATCACCTAATACAGCTTTAGCAACCTTATCTATTCCTGTTGCTTTAGTTATCCGCTGAATAGTATCACCAAGTCCTTTATCTTTCATTCTTTAAATAGTTTTTTACATTTCTAATTGCTTTATATAACGTGTTCTTATTTATCTTTGTTTCTCGTGCCATTTCAGATAAACTATAACCTTCACGATAATATATTCTAAAACATTCTGCATCGAACCAATATAAATCCTTTAGCTTTTCCTCTACCCATTCTAAGCGTTCTTCTACTTCTTCTTTTTCTTTTTTAGTTTCTACTATTGTATCAGGGCTAATGCTTTCTATTGTTGTTGTGGTGTGGTATTCGTAATACTTTCTGTATTTATAATGATACCTGCTTGTCTTTGACTGGTATTGATTTAACATAATTCTAACGACATAAAATGTCATTTGTTTTTTTTTGATTATTTCGTTAATCCGTTTAGTATCACATTTATATAGTTCTTCAATTACAAAACTTAATAAGTCGTCGTCGTCTTTACCGCTTGTTATGTTATAGGCAATATCCTTTAACTTATTATAGTTATCCGTTAAGTAATCGTTTAACATATTTTTACAATAGAGGGTATATTTATTTGTTTCATTAAGTTATATTCAACACTTGATATTTTACTTGCTTCTAATTCTATTACGTTATCAAATCTTTTATCTACTTTCTTATAAATATAGTTTAATATATTTTCGTTTTTTTTCAAATCTCTTAAAATAAAAGATAATTCAGCACCACTATCAAACAAAATTGTAAACAAGTAATTGTTAGTATCGTGATAATTCCAATACAATCTTTCTGTTCTTGTATTAAAAAATGTTGGTTTAATTTTCATTTTTAATTCTTTTTTCTGATATATTGCAATACTCTTTAATTATTTCACTACCTATATAATTTCTGTTGTTAATTTTACATATTAAAGCAGTAGTACCACAACCCATAAAAGGGTCATAAATAATATCGTTTTTCTTTGTGAAATTCTCTATAAAAAACAAAGCTGTTTTATCGTGCATTACTGCCCTGTGTTCTTTATACATTTTAGCAACACTTGTAGTTAAATGATTTTTAGTGTATGTTTTATTAGATTTTAAATTTTTACCAAAACATATTATAAACTCATAAGCATTTGTAATTGATAAACCTGATGCAGGAAGAGGGTTAGATTTTTCCCATATAAAGACCTCATATATTTCTTTATGGTATTTTCCAAATAATTTAAAAACATCTTGCTTGTTATAATAGTTCTTCATTATATTAACATATACATTACCCTTAGAAATTCTTATACATTCATCTATGACATTTACCATAAATTCATAGTAATTTAATTTTGTGTCTTCGTAAAAAGTATATTTGTCATTTCTTTTTCTGTTGTATGGGGGAGATGTAAAAACAATATCTATGCTATTATCTTTCATTCGTGCCATTGTATCAAGGCAATTTTCATTGTATATCGTATTTATTTCTATCATCTTACTTTATTATTTAAATATCTATCTATAACAGCTACAGCTTCATCATATCCATAAACGATTTCTGCTACATAGCCACGTTTGTTTAGTTCATTACGCCACCACAACTGCTCTTTTGTTGGTCGTCCTTTCTTTGTTTTAACTTCTAAAAACAATCCATAGAAATATATAAAAGGGTCTGCTTCAGGATTTACTACTTTAGGTTCAAATATAGCTAAATCAGGAAACCCTTTCTTATATCCACTTGCTTTCATTTTAATGGCTTGTGTCATTGATGTTCTTAATCCACCTGCTGAAGCACAATATAAAGCGTTTGGATATTGTAGCTTTAAATAATTAACTATTGCTTTTTGTAATTGATATTCTTTCATTTGTAAAATTTATATATTAAATAAGACAATAGTGGTGTTGTCATTATTATAGTGAAAATGTTTAAATGTGGTTCACCACAAAAACCAAATAAATGTTTTATAAATTCAATCATTTTTTAATCCATTTAGTTTCACCATTATAATTGTTTCTCTGTTGTATATAACCAATACTTCTAAGGTGTTCGTGGTATTCTTTAGTTTTGTTTACGTCTTGTTCTATTCTTTTAGCATAATGTATATCATAGTAATCAGGAAAAGAAATATCATTATAATAATCAACACCCCTTTTATTCTTCTTTACTTTACTCTTATCTTCTATACTCTTATCTTCTATACTATACTTAGCATTACGAACGCTATCCGTTCGCTTTGCGTTCTCATTATTCCAACGCTTAGAAGCACTTTCTTTAGCTTTAATACTCTTACTATTAATAGTGTCTATGTGTTGGTTTAATCGCTTAGAATAAAAACAACCATCTTCTATAACGAATAAATCAAAATCTTCTATTACACTTTTTAATTTATCTTCATCACATTGTAAACTAAATGCCAACACTGAATAATCGTCTATACATAGTTTATTTTCTTCATTAAACAATAGTTCTAATAAAGCCCAGAATATGCCATATGCTTCCATTCCTAATTTACTACGCATTTTAATAATTTTAATATCCGTAAAGCTATTAGACTGATGTTGTAAGTAAGTTTTTTTCATATTGATATATTTAAAAAGATAGTGCCTATATTACAAAAAATAATAACATAAAACAATACAAGTAAATAATACAGGCACTATCCAAAACAATTAACTAAACGGGACTTGTTCTTCTGCTAATCTTGCTGAACTATCCTCAATCATAACTTCTTTAATCATTAAAGTATTATAGAATTTACCTTTATATTCTCTACTCTTTATATAAAAATCTATATTAACAAATTGACCTGTAGATAGTTTTCTTGAATGTTCTATAACATCTATCTTCTCTTTGCCAAAGATTTCAAATTGTTGTATGTGATTAAATCCACTATCTGCTTCTTCAATCGTTATTAATTTTTTAACAAAATCACCCTTCTGTGTGCTAATGTTTTCATTTTGTATGTCAGTTATCTGACCCCTAATTTTATACATATCTTATTTATTTATTGATTATTATTTCTTTTAAATGCGTCTGCTTCGTCTTCTCCAAATACTTGATGTCGATATAGACCAACGAGCTTAAGACACGCTCTGCTCATACTACGCTTCTCAGCGATTGCTACTCCGTAAGAATTTTGGTTGTTGTTGGGGGCGGCTTCTCCAAAAGTTTCTATGACCTTTTCCCCCATTCTAGCAGTTGCTTTTATTATAATACATTTATTGTCTGGAGAGTTATATAATAAGTCATAAGAAATTGTGATATTGTTTTTAGCAATTATCTTTTCAATTCCACTTCTTGTAAGAATAGTGTAAAATTTATGCTTAAAATAATCCTCATCAGTTAAATTATTTTCTACAAATAATCTATTTAAAATTTCCTGTTTTGTTTCCATAGTATTTATTTAATAGTTAACAATTCAGTTAATTCAATATCGAGTATTCTACATAATCTAACAGCTTCACTTATTTTTAAAGTGTCAGCACTTTCAATTTTTGATAACATTGTAGGATATGACATATTCATATAAGAAGCTAATTGTTTCTTATTAATCTTATTCTTGAACATTGCATATTCTATCTGTCCTTTTAGTTTTTGGTTCATAATATAATTTTTATAATTAAAGTACAATTATAACAAAAATAATTGATACCACAAAAAAAATCTTTTATACTTATTAACAATACAAATGTTAATAACTTATAAAGTTTTTTTAATATAATTTGCATTGTATATAAAAAAATGTTTATATTTACAGTATATTAATAATTAAAAACAATACAAATGAAAAAAGAATTAACAACATTAGAAACTGTTATAACAATAAGTGCATTAGAAGCACAAAAGGAAAGGTTTAATGAATGGATTAATGGAGAAATAAATGAAAAAGATAAACAATCAGCAATAGATTATGTTTCTCAATTAGATAGTATTATAAATAAATTGAAAAGATAAACAATCAGCAATAGATTATGTTTCTCAATTAGATAGTATTATAAATAAATTGAAATAATTATGGAAGATTTTAAAGACTGGACTTTTGCAGAGTTAGTAGAAGAACTAAAAAGATTAGAGAAATATAATAAAAAACAAAGTGAATTTGTAAATGAGTTATTGGAATTAGATAAAGATAATAAATACGACAAAGATTTTATAAAGTACGACCAATTCCTTTACGGTAATATAAAGATTAAAAAGATTAAATAATTATGGAACTACATATTAAAGAATTTAATACAGAAACAGCAGATGGTATGAAAAGTGCCATTATGTTTGAAACAAATAACCCTGAGTATAAACTAATAAATAGCAGGTTAGACCCAACTTGGTATTTTGAAAAATTTATTAAAAATGATTAGAAGCTGTTGTTGTAGTGCAAGATATTGGGAGGAACTCAGTATTTGTGCAAAGTGTAAAGAACATTGTGATACTTACGATGATGATGAGGACGAAGAAATTAAAGAATTTAGAATAGACGGTAAAGGATATTTTGGCGGTGTTATAGAAAAAGACAGTCTTATTCCATATTTAAATGTATGCGATATTCAATATGGTTCTGGATATATAAAATTTAAAGGCACGGAAACACAACTCGATGATTTCTTAATTGAACTCGGAAACAACGAGATGTATTTTAAAGCAATAGGTGTTCACACAATAAAAAATTAATTATGAACGAATTTAAAGCAGGTACGCACAAGCAGATAGTTTACGACTACCTAAGAACGCAAGGCAATTTAACAACACGTAAAGCAATGATAGAATGCGGTATAATGGACTTACAAGGCGTTATAAGGGATTTACGTAAAGAAGGTGTAGATATAGCTTCAGAATATATTAAAGTGCAAACACGCTATACTAAACGAAACGGCGAATTAAAATATGCTACCGTAAAAGAATATAGTTTAAAATTGTATGATTATAAAACAGCAGAAGAATATGCTGAATGGGATTATTAGGCAATAGAAGGACACCTGCTGAACTCAAATCGCAGGTTGGAGTTGACATAAAAACCTACGGCAGATGCCCTCTATTTTTTCAACTTCTCTATTAGTTCTTTAAACTCTTGTCGCATAGTTTTTAAATCATATACTTTATTGTTGTTTTTATCATAAGTATAATATGCACCAAGTTTTAAATTTTCGCTGTAAATATGCTTTGCCATATATTATAGTTTAGTTATAACTCCATTAACAAATTTATAGGTAATTTTCCATTATTCAAAACGACACCAGCACCTATAGCTGGTTTCTTTCCGTATTTAGCATAAGCCATTGCATAAGTTTCGTGATTAATACCACAACCAACCTGCATACCAAATACTCTAAAATTTTGACCCACATAGTGTTCACAATATGCTTGTGTGTGTAAGTGTCCTTGCACCGTATTCATCATATCTGCTCTGCATTTAGTTCTTGCTGTTCCACCCTCACCGTGTAAATACTGCACTCCGTCTTTTACATATCTTTCAACAAAATTCCAACCAGGCACTTCTAAGACCTCTTTATAACTTTTAATCCACTTACTAGGAATAGCAGATGTTTGTGCTTTACGCATAACCATTCTATCGTGATTTCCAATAATAACAGTAGCTTTAGGAAATGCTTTATACCAACGTGCTATTCTTTTTACCGCCAAATCTAATTCGTCAGCACCTGTCATTAATTCATTTCCACCATATGTTTCGTGATATGAGGCAAAATGGTTATCCAAACAATCACCAATCATCACCACCTCATTGCAGTCAAATTCATCATATTTTGAAATGCAGAATTGTAAGTATTTATCTAAACAAAATGGTTCGTGTAAATCACCAATAACAAGGACGTTATTTAAACCATTACCTTCTGAAAGGCGTATCTCTTTTATTAAGTCGTGTTCCGACTTTGTTAATCTAAGACGATATTCTTTGAGTTGTTTTATTTCTTTTTCACTTTTTCAATACTCCGCCCACCAAAGTAAGCACCAATCACCGTAATTAATACAAGCTGTAATAAGTCAATCCAATTACTTTTAACATTAAATTCAATAACGCCACCTTCAATAAAAATTAGTAATACTGTTGATACTACTAAAAAAGCCAATGTTAATGGTCTTATGTTTGCAGGAAGCCAACCAGCTTTATTATCGCTTTCCCACCTTCTTGTAATTTGTTCTTCTGCCTTTGCTCTTGCTTCTAAGAACAATGCTTCAAATTTAATCTTTAATTCTTGCTTTTCTTCTTTCGTTGTTGTTAAGTTATCGACAAGATTATTAACATCGAGATTTAAATTTCCAAATAGTTTACTTAAAAAATTCATATACAATTATAATTTATTATAGGTCTATATTTTGTTTTGTTGTTTTCGTCTTTATATGCTACTAATGTTTGTCGTCTATTGTCAACTACTTTCCAACTTAAATGAATCCAAGCAGGTTCGGTAGGGTCAATGTGTTCTGTTGCGTTTCCGAACTCTAATATACATTGGTCATAATCTAAATCTGAATCAATTAGTGCATCATATATTTTTATGTTGTCCATTTTGCCACGTTTGACAAACTGCATATCAACTGCTTCATATCTACAATGTTGTGAATTAGAAGATGAACCAATAGCTTCAGAAAGTTTAGGCGACCTGTAGCCACTTGTTATTCTTAAAGAACCGACTACATTCCTGAGTGGTTGTAAAAGTGAAGTGGCTAATAAGGTCAATTTCAAAACGCCCTCTTTTGAAGGCTCATTATCTATTCCAAGACGTAAAGCTGTATTACTTCTTGTTAATTCTTTTAATGTAAAATTCTTTGATAATCTCATTCAAATTTCTTTAACATTATTTTATCTATTTCTTTTTGTATGTCTTTCTTTGTTGCTTCTAATTCCATCATTATATTAGCTTCAAATCTAAACACTTCTTCGTCTTCATCAAATACAATAATAGTAGGCACAGCTTTTATTTTGTGCTTGTCTTTTAAATCAGGATTATGGCAAATAACAACATCTGATTTTTTGCAGTCTTTTAAAGCAGTAATATCAAAATCATTATCTGCGTTCCACTCACTATTAAAATGCACTACAGAAACTTGACCAAAGCAAACACCATAACCAAAAAACAACAAACCAAGTAGCACTAATAAAACAACGAC
>VTLG01011560.1_pt1 | contig 17985 bp, 32 predicted proteins | sample 4694571 | NCBI WGS metagenome assembly VTLG01 (sample SAMN12604809, study PRJNA352737) | marine metagenome | biome: ENVO:00000447; feature: ENVO:00000209|ENVO:00000569|ENVO:01000036; material: ENVO:00002151; isolation source: viral sequences binned using virsorter ... | reverse complement strand
TTAACCCTACTTGGTATGGTGGTAATTTAGATATAAACAAAGAATGGGTTAATAAAAACTTAGATACAGTAATGAGACAAGGTGAAGAAACAGCAAGAAAAGGAATATGGGACTCCGACCCTTCCACGACAACAGAAGCAGCACGAAATAAAGCAAACACATTATTAAAGAAAAATAAGGCAGATGAAGCTACAGAACTCGTCAATAAAGCACTATCCAATCCAGCAGGTATTAAAAAACCAGAAATTGGTCCAGCACAAGCAGGAACAAGAGAAAAGAAAGGATCCTTTGGTGTTCATGTATTTCCTACATCCCTAAGAACTGGAAATGATGGACAAGATTTCATGAAAATCGATATGATGGCATTTAAACCCAGAAGTATAGAAAAAGGAAGAGTAGCAAATACTCTAGGAATAGCAGATCGAACTGGAAATAGAGAAACACTAGGAAGTGTCATACTCCCAATACCAGGAGGTATTCAAGATAATCAACAAGTTAGATGGACCTCTGACTCAATCAATCCACTACAATTAGCTGTATCAGCATCTGTATTAGCTGGAATAGAAAAAGGTATCGGTCAAGGATTAGATACGGCAGGTGAATATATAAAAACTGCTTTATCCAGTCCTGACACAAAAAAAGCATTAGGAACATATCTTGCAGGACAAGCAGCAGGATCACAAAATTTATTAACCAGAACAACAGGTGCTATATTAAACCCTAATATGGAATTGCTCTTTAATGCACCTGACCTCAGAAATTTTACTTTTAGTTTTTTACTTGCTCCTAGAAGTGAAGCCGAAGCAATGACAGTTGTGAGAATAATTAGATTCTTTAAACAAGGAATGGCACCAATTAGAAGTAAATCAAGATTATTCCTCAAATCTCCACATACTTTCCGATTAGCTTATAAAAACACTGCATCCACAGGAAGAACAGATGGATTTGGAGTAAATGACCATCCTTACTTAAATAAATTCAAAGAATGTGCAATGCAATCATTTGGAGTCAATTATACACCAAATGGTCAATATTCTACCTATGAAGATGGTGTAATGACTGCATATCAAGTAACAATGAATTTCCAAGAAATGACTCCAATATATAATGATGATTATGGTGATTCAGGAAATATAGTCCCCGCTAGAATAGGTCACTAAAATGTCAAGTTATTTCGATCTTATTCCCGATTTTGATTATGTTAGCAGACTTCCCGATGCTAAGATATCCGACTACATTCGTGTAAAAAATTTTTTTAGGAGAATTTCACTAAGAGAAGACATTTATCAAGATTTAACCTTTTTTACCAAATATTCCATATTAGGTGATGATAGACCAGATAATGTTGCATACAAAGTTTATGAAAATGCAAGTTTAGATTGGGTTATCCTTTTAGCAAATAATATTAGTCATATACCAACAGAATGGCCTTTGCCCCAAAATGATTTTGATAGATTTATGTTAGAAAAGTATGATAACTATGATACTCTCTATAACGGAGTTCACCATTATGAGACTATTGAAGTAAAAGACAGTAATGACATTATTATCATTCCTGCAGGTTTAGAGGTAAGTTCTGATTTTACTCAAACCTACTATGACTACTATCTTGAGAAAATAGTCGATACCGTGGATATTACAAGACCAGTGACAAACTATGAATATGAGTCAAAAATAGAAAATGAAAAAAGAGAAATATTCATTCTAAAACAAGAATACCTAACTGTTGTTATAGATGATATAGATGATATCATGCAATATAAAAAAGGTTCCACTGAGTACCTCAATGGAAACCTTAAGAAAGCTGAGAATATCAGACTATATCAGTAATTAAAAAAAGTAATAGAGCAAAAAAATTGCGGAGATTTTTTCCCGACTTTTTTGGAATAAAAAGTCGAATTTCCCCTGGCTAAATCACTCTTCTGCTAACTTCTGGAAGTACGACAGTGCATCCTCTTCATCTGCACTAGATGAAGTCACTGCTGCTGTCACAGTCTCTTGTGCCTTACGAGTCTCAAAGTTTGGAGCAAATGATCCACGACCTTCACTCTCATCCTCAAGCTCTTCATCAAAGACACGACGAGTAGTCTTTTTCTGACCCAAAACATAATCCAGACGCTTCTTCAAATCTTCATAAGACTTGAACTGATCGTTAGCAGTAACAGCAGCAAGAGAATACTGCTTCTTCCAAATTGCTTCTAATGCATCGTCATCATCAAGAAGTGGTCCTACTGAATCGAACTCTGACTTATCATAGTTCCAGTAACCATCCTTCTTAACAATCTTCAACTTGAAGTTTGCACCCTGCCAGAAATCAAACGGATTGATTGGACTCTCATCCTCAAACTCAGGTTGCATTGCTTCCATAACTTTATCAAAGATCTTCTTACCAAACTTATAAAGAAAAACTTTTCCTTCATTAGCAGGATTAGTAGGATCTTTTACAACATAGATGTTTGCATAGTAAGAAAGCTTACGCTTCTGTCTGCGAACTACATCTTTATCTGATTCATTACCACTGTTCCACAACTCCCTATTATGTTCTGAAACAGGATCCTTACTACCAGTAGTAGTCAAGGAGTTTTCAATATACCATCCACCAGGACCTTGGAATGCATGGGAATACATTTTTGCCCAAGGGATTTCTTCTCCTTCAGGAGAAGGTAAAAAACGAATTACAGCATAACCATTACCTGTTTTATCAAGTTCTGGTTTCCAGAGACGATCATCTGCGCCTCCACCTGTATTATTCATCTTCTCCACTTCTTTAACTAATTTCTGAGTCAAAGATCCTAGAGAGGACTGTTTTTTTAAGTCTTTAAATGACATTGGATTACCTCGGATTTTGTGAGATTTGGCTTGTGTGTACCTTGTATATGTTACAAGGAAAATTGGTTTTTGTCAATCTGAGTTTTTAAGGTTTGCACCATTTCACTCATTTGATTAAACACCTGAGTCATATCAACGCTATTAGGGATGCCCATCATTGAAGCAGATTCCATAATATGTTCCTTCATCTGTTTCGCATCTGGATCATCCGACAAACTCAATCGAGCATAAAGAATCTGTTGTTTCTCAATCAATCTATTCAGAATCTGAACATGATAGAGTTGATCTTCTTTATTCATGGAAGGAAACTTAAAAACATTTGAGTAAACTTCTTCTTGAAGTTCACTAATTTCGGCCATTTCCGCCCGAACCACTGGAGATTGAAAGAAACTCATTCAGGAACTTCTTCTTCAGTAGTAGTTTCTTCTACAGGTGCTTCTGCAGGAGGAGCTGCTGCTACAGGAGCAGGATTATTTTCTTCCTCAATCTGAGAGAGAACTTCAATTGCACCAATAAGTTTAACACGAGTCTCCTGTAAAGTATTCAACTGCTGTGTAACTTCTTGGAGTTGTTGTGTAAGATTCTGCAATACTTCACCGTTTTCAAGAGCCATGGATAATAACCTCCTTTAGAATTTTTTTGTAACGAGATACATCAATATTTAGAAAGGGAGAATATTTTTTGATTTTACGACTGACGGTTTCCCACACAGGGTCCTTCAGTTTTTTATCAAAGTCCTTTCCATATCCCAATATTCTATCATATATTACCATACTTTCAAGTGATATGTCACCCCCTAGATAACTCTTTAAAATTGGAGGGTGTCCTTTACTACAATCAAACATATCATCTACCTTTTTATTCTCAAATACATTCTCAGTTTCTTGTTTAAAAAGATAAGTAAGTGATTGAACCTTCCTCTTCCATTCAGAATATCTTCCTTCCCCTTCCTTAATCATCTCACCAATCCACATTGTTCCTGGATCAGTTGAGTATATAAAATTAGATACAAAGAACTCTTCTACTTCTTTATCATTCTTCTGTCTTGCAAACTTTTCAAACCAGAACCTATCCTTTCTCTTATAAAAGGCTTCATTAGTTGCTCTAACCTTACCATGATACTTATGATAATCATACTTATCTTTAGTAAAATGATTCTTTAGAGCCAAATAACAACGATAAGCATCAGCGGGCATCATCTACCTTCTCTTGATCTGTTCCTAATAGTAATGTGATTTCCTTCTATTGCAAACTCCAACTTATCTCTATGGTCCCACATCAATTCTTCATATAGATGATCCAACTTCTGCATATCATCCCAAACATCTGTAGGGATAGGTTCACCCCAGAAAGGATTCTCGTCTGGATTCATAGTGGTAACTTAGCTCGTGAACTACGTTTTAAGAAATTAAGTTCCGATGCTTCATACTTAATCTTTTCCTTTAAAGGTTTGGGAATAAGTTTAGGAACTGATTCAATATCAATGTTATTTTTCTCACAAAAGTGAATAACTGCATCAATATAATTCATGTCTTTATTTACCTGCACAAGCTTTTCTATTTCCTGTGCAAATCCAGCAGAAGAAAAAAACTTACTTGCAAGTACCTTCTCTAGTTCATTCTCCATTCGTTGTCCTAGTATTGTGAGATACAAATTCTTTTATATACCTAACTAATAATTTAATATAATCCCCTTTGTTTCTTTTGTCAAATACTTTTACTTCACCACCAGGTGTTACCATAATAGTGATAAGTTTTTTAACAGGGATCTCAGTTAGTTCGTAGTAAGCAGCAGCATAAAAAGTTTCCTGAACAAAGTAGTTTTCAAGCCACTTCTCAGGTTTAATCTTTTCAGACGTTTTAAAGTCTATTACCGCTAGTTCACCCTCATATTCTGCTATACAGTCAACTCTACCTGCAAGACCAAGGTACTCAGAGTAAAGGGTTCTTTCTATAGCGTGTATGTTATTTATCTTGTCCAGATAGGGAGCAGCATGATGAAACATATACTTAGTAGCAGGAAGGTAATCCTCCCACACCAAATCTCTATTCTCCAAATATGCCTGAGCAGCTTCATGAAAATCTGTTCCACGGGCAGTTGCCTTCCTAGTAATTGCGTTTGCTTTTTCTTCTCCTATTCTCTTCCTCCACTCAACAAAAATCTGTCGATTGTAAAAGGAAGTTACAGAAGTAATAGATGGCACCCACTGTCCATCAGGGAGCTCATATAACCTACATCCAGGAGTGTCTTTCTTTTTTAATTCAAGTTCACCTAAGTGATTACAATGCTCAAAAATCATTTAAATAAAAAACTAAAGGGACATTTACTACTGGTACTAGTCTTAGAAAATAATTTGGGGACCCAAACTCTATCCCTCTGACCTTCTTTCTGCTTCTTATCATACTCCTCATAGATACGATCTATTTTATCTGGATCTTTTTCCTGAGATAAAATAATTCCTTCATCTGGATTAGAAGAATGAAAAGACATTCTAAAAAGAGGATCTCCTTTCCTTATTATAACAGGTTTTGATGGATTAACAATAGTAATACCCAAACTAGAACCGCGTGACCAATTAGATAAATTAAACCATCCACCAACAGCAATGAAATTATTATTCAATGATGTCATAGGATGATCATTAAATTCAAACCATATGTCATCATCATGAGTCCAAAATACAAATCTTGGAAACTTTAATTGAACAACTGGTCTAGGGGAATTAATATGTTCCTCATCCCCTTCTAAGATAGACTCATTGGTAGACCTAATGGTTGTAATACCATCAGGACTTCTCAACACTTGTAATTTAAAATTAATAGGAGAGATTCCTATAAAAGTTCTACTACTTTTATGATTATAAACAGGACATTTACTATAGACAAATCGATCATCATCTAAATCACTTTGTCGTACTAGAGAATCATCAAATTGTCTATGATTGACATTAATATAATGGATTGTCCTATTCGACATATCATATGGTAGTTTCCATCTTAGCAAGTAGGTACTCTTTCACAAATCCAGAACGAACAATATCTTCGAGTCCAAATTCAATAATATCTACTGATGGCATGATGCGAAGGATCTTCATAAAATCAATCACACCATTACGTTCATTAGTTTTAATAAGATCAGTCTGAGTGGCATCACCACAGAACATAATCTTAGATTCTTGTCCTACTCTTGTTATTATACTATCAAGTTCATGAAAATTCAAGTTTTGATATTCATCTACGATTACAATTGCTTTATCAAGGGTCGTCCCACGAATAAATGAAGTACTCCAGAAGGAAATGGTTCCCTGTGTTTTAAGATTACCATAAAGCATTTCAAAGTCTGCTTCTGTTGGCATCTCAAACATGAACTTTACCATGTTCTTGTAAGGGATCTGATAAAGTGAGGACTTATCTTCATGATCGCCAGGAAGGAAGCCAATTTCACGAGTGCTAACAAGAGACCTAACGATATATATTTTTTCGTAAGGAGTTTTTTCGTCCAAGACATCTTTAAGTGCGTTGTAAAGTGTTATAAATGTCTTACCTGTACCAGCACAACCATACGCTACCAAGTTCTGGTTGTTCTCATAACATCGAAATAATTCTTCTTGGTTTGGAGTTAGAGGAGTAATTGTCCTCATCAATTCCGTATTAATAGGTTTCTTTCTTTTCATTTGCTTACTACTCATTCCTACAGGAATAATTGATTTTCTACGAGACCGTGATTTGGCGGGCATATGAAAATTAAATAGGTTTTACTTTAGCACCAGGCATCTTCGATGCTCTATGAAGAACATCATTCCACCCAGGGTGTTTCTGAATCAACTTATCTTGGAACTCACCAACCTCTCCGACTCCAGCGCATCCTTGTGACCAATCTTTATCCCAGTCGGGGTTGGCTTTTCTCCACTGATCGTATGCAGTCATAGACATAGAGAGTTCTTGAGTTTCTCCAGTCTCTTTATTTTTTACAGGATATGTAGGCATAGAATGTAATAATGTATAAAATTATTTAGTCCCACTCAAGGGCTTCAGCAACAGTAGGAAATTCTCTAATAAAAATATCCTTACATCCATTAGCAATATCCATATGTTCTTTCTGTGTACCATGACCACTACGCAATTCAATATAGTGGACCCAAGACCTAACTGAACCTGTCATATAAAGTCTTGTAGGAGTAGCAAGAGGAAGCACAAACCTAGCACATTCTTTGGCAACACCTTCTTCTAACATCTGATTATATAATGAAAAAGCAGAACTGAATAATGTTTTCATCTGCCTATTCAGTTTATCTACCAACTCAGGATCTAAATCATCAATAGAATTCTGTCTGTTCTTAGTATCCTGTCTTCGTAACTCAGGTAATTGAACAGTTTCTAAAAGCTTAGTATCAGCATACCTCTGACTGAACTCTTGATAAGTAAAACTTCTATGTCTTAATATCTGAGCAGCAATACCTCTAGTAGTATTGATCTCAAGAGTCATGTGTGCTTGCTCAAAGACACTCCAATGTCCATGTTTAATACAATACCTTAAGAGACCTGAGAACTTCTCATTCTCTTGGTTCTGAGGGTTACTGACACGAGCAACATATGCTATGTGTTTCTCCGCATCAGGAGTAACACTAATTAAATTAATCGGGGTATCCGTCATCGTCGTCATAAGCTTCGTCATAATCGGAGGGTGGAGAGGAGAATGCATTTGAATTTCTATATGCATTAACATCTGAATGAACTTCAGATTCTAAAGCATCCACAAGTTGCTTTAGGTTTCTAACAATGAGTTTAAGTCTTTCTTTGTCCATTTTGTTTCTCATTATTTAGAGAATGCCAACAGAGAGATTTGAACTCCCGACCTTGGCTTTACAAAAGCCCTGCACTACCACTGTGCTATGTTGGCAAAGAGTGAGAGGTGAAATGTTGGTGACTTCAAACCAATCTCCAGGAAAACTCTTACAACCTCATCTCCTTACTATTATTCAGGAGTGAATAGAGGAACGGTTTAGGATCATAACGGGTTAGGAACCCGTCACCTCTCAGACTGGGATGGCTGGGATCGAACCAGCGACAAATTGATTAACAGTCAATTGTTCTACCGCTGAACTACATCCCAAAGGTTGAGTGGGGAGGTCGGATTTAATGTATACCAACAAGTACAGGGCATTGCTACATAGTAACTTTTTACTGTACTGCATGAGTCCCATCTGGTTGGATGGTTCAGTTTGCTTCTTTCTCAAGATGCACCCTGCGAGTACCACCTCTGACTCATCACCTTAACTAGCCCATTGCCAGCAAGTTATTCAGTCACTCCCGTGCGAATCCGTCGATTCAACAAAGAAATTATGGCATAAAAAAAGAAGGGTGTCAAGCACCCTCCTTTAAGTCAAGTAAGACTATCTCACTTAGCACACACAACTTTTGATTCTGTATGCTTGATGCCTCTGTAAACAAGTTCAGAGACTTGCTTTTGACAGGTCTTGCTGTCCTGGGTGTCATATTTGACACCACGATAAGTGACTTGTGCCATTGTTTTACTCCTAAAGTAGTTGGATTTTAAGGCCCGTTCCTTTAGTCGTTTGCGTCCCCGAAGGGATGAACGTATCCGTTCCGCGACTTACTTGCGGTCCCAAATGGGACTGAACGATATGTGCATATTAACACATGCATACTATATAGTCAAGTAGTTCTGTAACATCTGATACTATTTTAACATTCTGTCTCTTATACCTGCTGCAGACTTGTTATGTTCACATATTTTATTCAACCATATCCTTTCTGCAAGAGTAACTTCTCTTCCAAGTCTTATCTTACAAGAAATTTCTGTGACTCTTAACCTACTATCTTTAGAAAGCATTGATCACTAAGGGTAAAAGATAATGCTCTGCTTGTTGCACTGCTCTCGTTACTGATTCAACAGTATCTCCAGGAAGAATAGGAACTTCTTGTTGTTTTATTATAGCACCAGAATCCAACTCTTCTGTTACAAAGTGTACTGAACATCCTGTCTCAGTTTCACCTGCTTTAATTGCTCTTTCTACAGCATCAAGTCCCTTATACTTAGGCAGTAATGATGGATGTAAATTTATAATACGTCCAGAAAATGCCTCACAGAATTTCTTAGATACTATCCTCATCCATCCTGCCATTACAATAAGATCAACATTATATGCATTAAAAAGTGCAATGATCTCATCTTCATCCTTACTATAACAAGACCGTATATCTAATCTTTCTGCTCTCTTCTTGGCCTTACACTTCTTCTTATTATAGACCATGATAACCACGTCATGATCAGGACAAGAATGAACTATGTTTTCAAAGTTTGTTCCTTCGCCGGAACACATAATACCAAGTCTCATTTTTTCTCCTCAATATTATACTCTATCACAATTTTCTTACTTGTCCTACCACTATGATCTACCGTAGTATATTGACTCCACTCACCTTTAAGTAGTTCCATCATTACATTCTTATCCAACCCTGCCATTTGCTCAGAATTCATAACTGATTGGTAAACCGATGCTAATCCATCAGGATATGTTTGAATTCTAAATCCATGCTTGTCTAGTTCATTACCTTCCTCATCATACTTTGTATCTTTAATGTCTGATTGAAATTCACTCATTGTACTGGATACTCCCGACCTGTTAAGTCAAAATAAGATTGGGGCAATGGCTCAGGATCATCATAAGGTCCTTCCAATTTCTTCTTATACTCACGTTCATCCAACACCTCATTAATAAGGATCTTCATCTCCTTAACATAGTCAGGAGTGAATAACCGACGAGGCTTAACCATCATAGGTTTAAACTTTTGCTTGTCCTTCTTGGGATCATAATTAGGATCCGTAGGACCACTCATCCCCTGAGTATCAATCTTGCTTGAGTTGTCTGCCATGTTTATCAACCAAATCAAGTTTTTTTATTTGTCCTAGATTGGATTTCCGATGTTTCTTAATCTTCTTATATTCTTTTATGAGTTTATCAACTTCATCCTGAGATACATTAACTTTTAATTCTTGTCCCTTAAATCCTTTTCCTTGGTTCTCTATGTAGTCATTGATTCCATTCTGAATCTCACCTTCAATAATGTCATTGATTTGGTTCCGAATTTCATCAGTCATTTTCTTTTCTTTACTTTCTTTATAGGTGGAGATTTGTATCCCCACTGACCAGGATTTACCGTACCATGACCATAATCAATCTGCTTAACCGAACCTTGACCATACCTATCATAATACATATCAAAAACATTTGACATCTTTGCAGAACGAGTAACATCTAATCGTTCTTCTCCATCAACAACATACCTCACATTGAATGCATCACTCGGAAGCTTCCTATCATTTGATTTTTCAAATGTTGTTTTTTCTTGAATAATCTCACAGGAATATTCGGAAGGATCAAATTTATTCTCTTCTTTCTTTTCTTCTGCCACTTGTTTTTCTGTTTTAGCTTTCGTAGTCACGACCTGCCACCCCATGTAATATCAGGAAAAGCTTCCTTCACTTGCTCATAGGTTACTGAATACGTTTCAGAAAGCCTCTTATCCTTCGCAAGTATTATAATATTTGCTTCATCAGGATGAAGTCCTTCAAGCATCTGAATAAACATAGTCTCACGACGAATACCATTCAGAGTATCATTACCACCCTTTACAAAATGATATAGATTTTTTGCTTCTCTACGAAGAGAAGTATGATCTGTTCCTAATGGACTCTCATTAGGTTTAAAAGGAACTTGTCCTTCTGGAATCATAGAAACAACAGTGTTATCAAAATTCCAAATAAGAACAGAGACCAATGCATCATTACGATATTCTTTTAAAGCTTCTACCTTTGCTATTTTAGATTTTTGTTTACCAACATAATCCAAAATCTCATGAACAAATGGATTAGGTGGGAGTGCAGGAGGTTTAACAACTCTCTTTCTAGGAGTCTTGGCCACTACAGTGCTACTCTTCCTCTTCGTTTTCGGTGTTTGTGTCATAATTGTTTTCAAATCGAACTGCTACAATTTCATCGGGAACTAATTGCCCATTTTCATCGAACATCTCTGGATGAGTATAAACAAACTGGGGTGTAGTTTCGTAAGAATGTTGTCTTGCCATCCATCCTACCATACCTCCTACTATTAATGCAAGGAACGATACAATTGTCGTTAGGGTCAGGGTTACTATAGTAGTTTCCATGATGCTCCTCCAAGAGAGTTTTATTTTTTTCTAATGTCCAAGTAAACATTTAAATGAAAAACAATCTCTCTATTCCAAAGAGAAACCAATTTTCCAAACTTTACTTGAAAAGTCTTTGGTCTTTCGGTCTTTCTCCTCCTATTACGTAATAATAATTCTACACCACGATTAATCTCTGTGGGTGTGTCTTTATTTAGAGTCGTTTTTCCTTCTTCCTGGTCGTCTGTCATACGAGTACCTCACTGCATCATCAAGAATAGTTCCCAAATAATTCATTATCTTTCTTGCTTGAGGTTTAGGAATGTGTCCATATGCCTCACGCAATTGCTGATGATTACTATCACGTCCTCCTTTAATATATTCCCCAAGTTCTACTACTTCATCAGCTAGTTCCTTAGCAGTAGAACTCCCAAGAAAAGCATCGATCTCTGCCCTTGTTGTCTTACGGTACTTTAAGAACTCATAAAACCTAAGCTGCATTTTTCCCTCAAAAGCATACTCAATGGCATGTTCTATCAGGTCATAAACATTGTCAAAATCATCTTTCATTAGATAAGATTTTTTTCTTGAAGATACTTAACTGTTTCTGCACATCCACCTAGATTAGTAGAACCTACTACTACTTGAGGAAAGGTTGAACCTTGACCAAATTGTCCATAAAAACTTTCTCGATCAAAGTGTTGATCAAGTTCATAAACAACATGATTCAGTTTTGCTAACTCTAATACCTGTGCAACTTGAGTGCAAAAAGGGCATCCTTCCTTAGAATAAACTGTGAAATTCATCTCGTCTATTTAAAAATTTATTTAGTATGAGCAACTACTGAAGCCCAATCAGCATCAAATAATTGCAATCCCTTATCAGTAAGAACATGATTATACATCTTCTCAAATACTGATGGTGGCATTGTAACTACTTGAGCACCAAGAGCAAAGGATGTAGATACACTCTTCACTCCTCGTATAGAAGCAGATAAAATCTGAGTCTTGATCCAGTGAGTCTGGTAAATCTCAGAGATATCCTTGATAACATCTAACCCATTCACTGAGTTATCGTCAAGTCTTCCTACAAATGGTGAAACATATGTGGCACCTGCTTTAGCAGCAAGTATAGCCTGTGCTGCATCAAAAATCAAGGTAACATTAACCTTAATATTATCTCTTGACAAATGAGCACAAGTAAGAAGACCATCAGGAGAACAAGGAACCTTGATAGTTGCTACTTCCCCAAACTTCTCAGCAAGTCTACGACCCTCTGAGGTCATCGTATCACTATCACCTACTACTTCCATACTAATGTCCATTATACCTAGGTCAGAGAGTTCCTGGTAGACCTCTTCTGGGTCTCTACCACTCTGCCTAATAAGAGTTGGGTTAGTAGTAACACCATCTATCAATCCTGTAGCAAAGTGCTTCTTGATAATTTCGGTGTCAGCAGTATCCAAAAATATTTTCATAAGAAAAATGTAACTAGTGTATCTATAAAAAAAGAGACCCTTTGTGAGGGTCTCCTTATCTTATCAGACTATTAATTGATTATCAACCAATAGCAGGAGCAACGAGTGCAACCTCTGTAGTCTCAGCAGATGCTAAGTCTAGAGGGAAGTTATGTGCATTACGTTCGTGCATAACTTCCATACCAAGGTTTGCTCGGTTTAGAACGTCTGCCCAAGTGGGAACCACCTTACCATTAGCATCTAGGATACTCTGGTTAAAGTTAAATCCATTCAGGTTGAATGCCATCGTACTGACACCCATAGAAGTAAACCAAACACACACAACAGGGAAAACAGCAAGGAAGAAATGTAGCGACCTTGAGTTATTGAACGAGGCATATTGGAAAATAAGCCTGCCGAAATAACCATGAGCAGCAACAATATTGTAGGTTTCTTCTTCTTGTCCGAACTTGTACCCATAGTTCTGTGATTCTAGGTCAGTTGTCTCACGGATGAGCGAACTGGTAACCAAGGAACCATGCATAGCACTGAAGAGAGAACCTCCAAACATCCCCGCAACTCCCAACATATGGAAAGGATGCATAAGGATATTATGTTCCGCCTGAAAGACAAACATAAAGTTGAACGTTCCTGATATCCCCAACGGCATACCGTCAGAGAAACTTCCTTGTCCGAAAGGATAAATGAGGAATATTGCAAAGGCAGCTGATACTGGTGCGGAATAAGCAACACAAATCCAGGGTCTCATACCCAGACGATACGATAATTCCCATTGTCTACCCATGTAAGCACAGATACCAATAAGGAAATGCATGATGACCAATTGATATGGACCACCATTGTAAAGCCATTCATCTAGGGTAGCAGCTTCCCATATGGGATAGAAATGCATACCTATGGCATTTGAAGACGGTACTACAGCACCAGAAATGATGTTGTTACCGTACATAAGTGAACCAGCAACTGGTTCACGGATCCCGTCGATATCGACAGGAGGAGCAGCGATAAACGCGATTATAAAACAAGTAGCAGCAGTGAGCAAGCAAGGAATCATTAGAACTCCAAACCAACCAACATATAAACGATTGTTAGTTGATGTAACCCACTCAGTAAACTGAGGCCACCCCTTTAATAATGCGCTATCCCTCTGTTGAAGGGTTGTCATTTTTTTAAGAGAGCGTTTTTTTTACTTGTAAGATGAGAGGCTTGTCCCCATGGCCTCGGTTTGGGGTAATAAGAGGTGCGGTTAACACCCAAGTTATTTATTATAACTTATGTTAAGCAAATGTCAATCCATATCTAGGGTTACCTAACCTATTACTAGTATACATATATTACAACAACATTTACTAAATAACGGTAGGTATATTATCTCTAAATGAAAAGAATTGCTCTTACATTGGGAATGATTTTGATGACAGCACCCCTTGCGGCTCGTGCTGACCTTGTTCATCGTATGAGTTCGTCAACTCAGCTGACAGTTAATGGAGCTTATACAGATTCAAGTCGCGTAGGTTCAACTTATGCTGTGTCTGGATCTAATATTAAAGTCGATACTTCTAACAGTGGTCACTTCGGTGCTCTAACTGCTGGTAGTGCTACTGCTGCACCAACTCTTGATGTGGGTACTTACGACGTAAATACAGCGGGCTCCGCCTTCACATTTACGGAAACCTATACTCAAGGAGATGCGATAGCAGCAATAGGTGCTGGTGTAGACGTGACCGCAGGTGTCGTCGCGGACATGCCATCGTATGGTGAAACCTTAACGATGTCTGGCGGTGTTGCTGGCACATTAGCTGGAACAATTACTTCAGCTGGAGTGACGACTCTCACTGCAGGTGGTGCTGGAACTACAGCTACAGGTCAATTTGTGACTGAAATAATCCTCGACTGATTATGACGCATGAAGAACATACGCCTTGCCCTACTTGCGGGGGTTGTAAGTGCCATACCTGTACCTGCCCTCGCAGTTCCCGTCGTACCTAACTTCACCCAAGGCTCGATGACGAGCTCTACAACGACTACTAGTACTGTAACCGAAACAATAAATTCGATGGATTATAACACAGGCTGGCAGTATGTAGTAACAGGTACAAACGTAGGAACAGATTCTACTAATATAACCCCAGGAGGAACAACATCATCCTCAGTAACATTAGACGGAGTGACTTCGACATGGAATGGATTGAATCTAAATCAAAGACCCGAATTCGAGATAGTCACACCAGGAGCAGCCTTTCAATTTACCGAATCATATCAAGGACCTGGGCTATCCAACCACACAATAATTCAGCGCGTAACCACAATAAACAGCGTCACAGATACAACAAGTACCTTTACACAATAGCAACCATAGGTAGTCTACTATCACCAAACGTCGCATTAGCAGCAGATGTAGGTGGAGTTAGTGCGACTGCCAATCCAATTGCGAACTCCTCTGGCTCGGTAACCAATCAAGCCATACAGGTGCTCCAAGGTCCATACATAACTAATACTTATGGTAATGCCATCAGTTGCCAAGGTCCGACTATGAATATCACACCCTATGCCACTGGTACAGGTTCTTTCAAACGACCATTTCAATTATTATATAATGATCCTGTATATAACAACGCAGATAATGATGATGATGGAATTCCTGATAACCCTGGTGAAATTCTATATGAAATTCCTACAAGAACTGGACAACAAGAAATCTATAATTTATCACTAGGTGTCTCAGCAACTTGGTCAAGACCCCTAGACAAAACACTACAAGCATTATGTAAAGATGCAGCAGCAACTCAAATAGGATTACAAAAACAACTGACTGCTAATAAAAGATTAGACTTTGAGATAGCTCGTCTTAAAAATTGTGGTGAACTTATGAAAGCTGGAATTATGTTCCATCCTCAGTCACCTTATGCAAAAGTATGTGCTGATGTAGTATTAACAAATCCAGTTGGTGTAGTTGCAAATCATACTCATGGACTACAACCTACTTCCCAAGGTTCTTCATCCGACGAAACTCCCGTATCGCCCTCGTCCGATCCCGTTGAAGAGCAATCCGTTCCCGAACAGACAACATCTCAGTCTCCTTCTTCCCCAAAAGTTTTTGGACTCTTCCGACTACCTGCTTTATGGCAGGGCGGAAAACGCGAAGCATCAAATCAGCCAGCGGCTTTGCTAGGAGGGCCGATCCAGTTGCCACCGTCGCAATTACAGCCGTCGTCGAAGCAATCTGAGGAGTAGGCAAGAACTGTTCTTGTGGTGGAATATCTTCATAAAGAACTACACATATCTTCCTACCTGGACTAACAGGGTCAGGTTGTAATTCAAATCCTGATACCTTTTCCGTCTGATTCTGTGCAATGTCTCCTATTCGTTGAGCATTAGGCCCAGGACAAGGAGGATCTTTGGGTCCTGAATCTCCTGTATCTGGAGTCTCAGGAGTTCCTGGAGGGTCTGGTGGAGGTGCAATAGGTGGTGCTTCTTGCTCTCTTATAATCGTCATCTGCTCTGGTTCATAATTCATCGCATCATACGTTGGATATGAACCCGCAGGGCATAATGTCATTGCACCATCAGGGTCATTAGTTACAAGACCCTTCTCAATAGGAAGACCATTAACATGCTTCTTATTATCCTTGTGCGCCTTCACACACCCAGGCATATCCACAATCGGAAATCCTAGATGATTAGTTACAGGATAAAAATTAGGAACAAATGGTTGCTGAATCTGCCAAGAAGGTATCTGATAGATACCAACATTGTTTACCTGAACATTGGGTATATTACGGATTGGTTGTCCCATTCGTCTTATCCTTATTCACAAAGTCAACCCACTTCTTATTATCTTTTGTCGTTCTTAAAACAGGTCCGCTTGTATTGGGAAACCTCATCATTATTTCTTTATCTACTACCTTATTAACATACTCTTGCATTTCTTCTCTTAAATTCTGTTCTGCATTACGATTAAGGAAAGAACCTCCAACACCAACAAGAGCATATAAAAATGCTGCTACTGCTAGGTAGTGAGGTATCTTACCACCAAAAAACTTCTGAATAGGACTCTTTGCATTAGGATCCTTCAGAGGTTTCTTTAGTTTTGGCATCATTGTTCCAGTCATAATCCAAATGATTGTGTCATGGTGTCACAATACCATGTTTTACAAGTGCTTCCCGTATGGATTCAATTTCTGACATAATCGATGCCATTTCCTCTTTCATATCAGATACAGATTTTTGAAGACCTGAAATTTCTGGTAATACATCATCCATCTGGACTTCTGCTACCTCTTGTTCTGTTGGTTCCATAATTAACTCTCGTTTAATGTACCGAAGCTTCTACGTATCTCACGGAGTGCCTCAAGGTTCATATCCTTAGTTCCTCCATCATAAGCATGAGCATACCCTTCAGTAATCATCTGCTCATTAAGTGAGACAACTTCTTCATTTATATATAACCAACCCAATAGACGACCATACTTACCCTGACCACCTACCAGTTCGGTTCTAATGGTAAGTTCATCACCATCACCAGCAATAGTATCTTCTAATTTCTTCTTGAGCCAATTAGTCGCGTCAATACCGAGTGCCTTCTCCTCAAGGTTTCTTGTCCTCTTCTCCGGCGTATCAACTCCTGCAATTCTAACTCTTTCTTTCTTGAATAAATCAAAACCGAGGTCAATAGTAACGTCGATAGTATCACCATCAAGAACTCTGTTTATCTCCGTCACTCGGAAGTTGTAACAACTCTTCCTGCTCGGTGGAACCATCGCAGCCATGTTCACTCTCCTCGTATTCTAGTAGTGAAGTATTTATAGAATCTTCTATTGGAGTACGATTCTTCTCTGACTTCCACTCTCTCATTCTCTGTATCCATTCATTAGCAGAAGGAGCAGCCTCTGCCTTTGGTGCAAAGTAACCAGCACCAATGAAAGCAAGTGCTATAGATCCTAACAGACCAATAGCAGCAACTACCTTCTCATTAGCACGTACTCTACCCGTGAGTTCTTTTTGTTTTTCTATAAGAGAATCTACTTTAGTATGAAGCACCGCAATGTGTGCATCAAGTTTCAGATCCTGTAATGTTTTGTCGCTCATCTTTCATTTCAAGGTAGGCTAACCTCATTATATAGTATATTGACCAAGAAACACCACCCATTAGAATACCAATCATGATGTTTATAGACCAAACTATGTTACCCATGAATTTCTCCGATAAGGTTTTCGTCCAAATCATCCACTTCTTGTGGAACAATTAAACAGAATCCTATACCAAGATTAAAAGTACTTTTCATATCATCTTCGGTACACTGAGCACCTTTCTGAATGACATTAAAGATTTCAGGCCGTTCCCAAGAACTATAATCAACAACTGGTGTCAATCCTTCTGGGATACAACGTGGAAGATTCTCAGGAATACCTCCACCAGTAATATGGGACATACCAAGAATAGGTATCTCATCCATCAAAGTTTTAATTTGTGGATAATAAATTGTAGTTGGGGTAAGAAGTTCTGGATGT
>VTLG01009833.1_pt1 | contig 17985 bp, 28 predicted proteins | sample 4694571 | NCBI WGS metagenome assembly VTLG01 (sample SAMN12604809, study PRJNA352737) | marine metagenome | biome: ENVO:00000447; feature: ENVO:00000209|ENVO:00000569|ENVO:01000036; material: ENVO:00002151; isolation source: viral sequences binned using virsorter ... | reverse complement strand
GGCCGCTCATCGATCCGGCGGCGCTCTCAAATACGCTTTCTGGGACGCCGCTCGCTTCGTCTACAATTAACAAGACGTTTTCACTGTGGACGCCCGCCAATGCTTCGGGGCGCTCTTTGCTGCTTGTCCTGGCGCTGCAAAATGCCTCGCTGGGGCTGCTTTTTAAGACGATCCGGTCGCTGGTTGCCTCGAATAACTTGCTTACCGCTGGGGGTAGGTCTTTGAGGCGGCGTTTTACCTCGGCGAATAGGGCGTCATAAAGCTGGGCGCTGGTTGGCGCGGTGACGACGATCTTACACGGGTATCGGGTCGTTAAGTAATGGAGCAGCAGAACGGCGGCGCAGGATGACTTTCCGACGCCGTGGCCGCTACGGACGCTGATACGACGCTCGCCGCTGGCTACGGCTTGCATCACTTCACGCTGCCAAGGCAGTGGGTCCATGCCGACTACGTGCTTGCTGAAGCCTGCGGGGTCGTCCTTATATCGCTTGATAAAGGCGGCCCATGCAGAATTTTTATTTTTTTCTGACATCGTCCATATTTGTTCCCCATGGGGGTGGGGGGGGTATTACAATAATAGTCGCCCCCGCCGGTCGCGCGACGGGGGGGGTCTCGTCTCGATTCTGTGCTTATCAGGCTAGGAGCCTGACCAAAGTCTATCGATATCAACGGGTTACAGCGAAAAGGTACACAGAATGTGCGTTTCGCCGTATCGATCAGCGCAAATTAACGACCTTGGGCGGCTCGATGTCGTCCTCTGCGTCGACCTCGGCCAGATCGCGGACAGCGTCAAGGTGTTCGCGGGTGTCGTCTACGCTAAGTTTCTGTTTTTCCACGTACAATCCGGCCAGCTTGCCGAGTGCGACGAGCGCCTGGGACGCAGCGGAGTGCTGACCGGCGGCGCGAGCGCCGTCCGCAGCCGCGCGCAGCCCGCCCGCTATTTCCTCGAACGTGATGGCTTGAAAGCCTTCAGTCTCGGCCTTAACGCGCTCCACCATTTCCGCGACTTTACCGTTCTTTAGTAATTCATGCGCCTTAACAGCAATGGTGCTGTTGTTCATTTTTTCAGCGCTATACGCTTGGCGGTAAGCCTCACTAGCATTCCCGCCATTTTTGACGTAATGCCGCGCGAAAAGCTCCTGCTTAATTGTCAGCTTTTGATACTGTCCGGGCACTAAAAAAGCGGCCCTTTCGCCGCCGTGAATTGTTCCAGTTTTCATTGCCTTACCCGGTTTTCAGCCGGTTCGCAAGAAAAAGTAATTATTTTGCACGTCAGGCCACTTTTTCTCTTGTTATAAGAGAACAATTTGTTACTATAATGACATCAACAATAGAGAAAGGAAAACTGAAATGAAATGCAACAAAGTCCAAGCCGTCAATATCTGGCAACTCTATAGAGGCGGCGCGCATGCTACCAGCGAGTGGACAAACGGCAGAGGTCGTAACACGACGAAAAAAGCGGTCCCGCCATTTTGCGAACGCATTGCCAGATACCAAGCAGAGCGGCACCCGAAGCGCATACGCCAGATTTTTGAGAAACGTCCTCGGGTCCAGGAAGTCGTCGCAATTACGAATATGCGCGCTGCAAAGAATGCCCTGCGTCAACATGGACTAATTGACTAGAACGAAAGCGGTCAGCCGCTGCAACGGCTGGCCGCTCTCTTCACTTTCAACAATGGAGAATCCAGTGATCGAGTTGCTTACCACAATCGGAGAGGCTTTGCTATTCGTTAGCGTCCTCGCCCTTATGCTTTTCGTTGCCGTTGCGTTGGGGATGTAACAACATATTGTTACCGCTTGTTACCATAACCCCTACATCTTGTTTTAAAGCCCGTAGAATGGGTAACAGTTTTAAAGGGTGGTCACCCTACCGGCGGCCACCCTAAAACGCTCCAGAGCGGCCTCGTAGCGCGTTCTAAGCGTATCGACATGGATGCCGAACACGTTGCGGGCAACTTTCGACCACTGCGGCCCCCTTGTTCGCGGCCATCCATTGCGCTGAGCCGAGAACGCAACCGTCATCACAATTTTCGCGTCCTCTGGCTCAACCGCCCAAATTAAATCAACGAACTGATCCAGCCGGTCGATCTCCCGACCAGAAGGCGGTCCAAGCCTTACACGCTCCGCATTATAGCCATATGCGAGATCCGCATCGCGAAGCCAATCCGGCCATCCACTGCCGTAACCCTTCACGCCAGCGCTGGGGAGCCGCATGATTGTTCGCGCAGCTTCCAGCGCCATCTCATGCATCGCTTCGTTCGTCAGAAGTTCGTCAGAATGGTAACTCGTCACTCGGCACCTCCTTGTCGCGTATGTCGACAATTTCCGCGCCAGGGAACGCCGCCTTCGCTTCCGTGCCGAGCTTGCCCATCTCTTCCGCAAACGCCGCCGCCGTTCTCACAACTTCCGACATCGACCAGATAACGACGCCCGGATGTCGCTTGCCATACTTCACAGCGTCGGCGACATCGCGGACGAACGCATGAGGCTTTCCATCTTCGTCACGCCACAGCCACGCCTCGACCTCTTCGGGTTGATGCCCTGCTGCCGTCGCTTCCTTATCGAGCGCTTCCCATCCCCGTGCGAGAACAGATGCCCGCCTCGCGACATCGTCCGCGTCATCCAAATCCAAAGCGGCATCCAACTTCGCCTTCGCCGACCCGAAGCGCGAAGCGGTCTCGGGCGGGACGATCTTCTGCAATCTGTCGATGCCCCACTTTTCCTCATAGCGGGTCGCGACTTCATCGAGCGCGGCGATAGCGTGATAGATGCTGTCCTGGATCGGCTTGGCGTATTTCTCTGGTGCGGTGATCTTATCTGGACGCCGTCTCGCCCTTCGCGCGGCATTCAAAATTTAAATATCCCGCCGGGGCGGGTTATATTTATATATACCTCTCCCCCGGAAACGTAAGTTGTTGATTCTGCTACATAATCCAGATTCCCCCGGCGGGGGACGGGGGAGAACGAATTCCTTATTGTTTTCATACACTTAGCCTCATTTTTAGCGTTTAAGGACTTTATAGCCATCGTGCGCCGTCATCGCGATAAAGCCGTCCATTTCGAGTTGTGTTACGAGCTTCGCAGCAAGTGACGGGCGCACGTTTACCTGTGCCGCCAGCGCCGTTTTGATGGCTCTGGCACCTCTGGATCTGTAGCCGACGCCGTCTATAAATGCGCTTTCGATTTCGTCTAAAATTTTATTTTTAACGCTATTGTTTTCGATCCGGTCGACCTGATCCGGCAGCGTCGGAAGCTGATAGACGCCGTCCTGCCATAGCAGCGTAATGTCATGACTGTCGCCGATGGCGCTATAATTTGACTTCTTTCTGGACAGCGTTCGCACGTCATCATCATCGTCGCTGCGGTGGAAGTATGCTCGCGCTCTGGCGCTGTTCTCCCATGCCGTGCTGCCGCTCAATCCGGTGCCGCTGGACAGGCCCGATAAGGACGGGTGCGCCAGTGTAATGACACTTGCGTTATGACTGGTGCAGAAGCTGCCGAGGTACGTTTTGACGAACGTATTGACCTCGCGTCTGACGTTCTCATTGCCGCCAAACAGATCGGCAGCCGTGTCTAACACAATAAGTATTTCGTCGCTGTCTGTGCGCTGCTTCACCTCTTCGACGGCATCTCTTAACTTGCCGTAAAACTCCCCCGGCTTGTCCTCGCCCTGCTGTGGGAAGGTAACGAGAATGTTATCCTCACCGACGCGCGGCCAGATGAAAAGGTTGGTAGGACCGCTGCCGGTAATTTCATTGACGCCAAGCCAGTCGTTTATAGAAAGTTGGCGCCGACTGATTTCTAAGCTGTCGTCCTCGCACAAGACTGCCAGCACCGGCATCTGCCGCGTCTCGATGCCCATAAAATCGTTTCCAGTCGCAACACAGTTGGCAAGTTGCTGCGCCAGTAGCGTCTTACCAACGCCGCCAGGACCGAATAACAGGCTTACCGCTTTACTGGGGAACCAGTCCCGCAGCAGCCATTCCCGCTCTGGAATTGGTCCGCGGATATCCGATGCACGCAAAATCGAATCATTAATTAAATCCTGACGGGGTTTTTTATCGTGCGGCCCTTCGTACTGTGGCTCGCGTATTTCGCGCAGATTAAACCCATACTGCGATGCCCAATGATAAATAGATCCAGCCCCGATATGCCGCACATCTTTGATGCTGTCCCAAGCCCGGTCGGTCTCTGCCTCGTCGTATTTATCCGACCGCTTCGACCATCGATGCGCCAGATCCCTGCCATCGTCACCCAGCGCACCTTTAATTGCGTGCAGCGTGGCGACCCAATCGTCATAGTGCTCGTCATCATTTGGAAGGAAGGCAAGGGCGGCATCAATCTCCCGCATCTCGCCATCCAATTCTTTGAGCATCAGCGACGTACCGTTAACCGCTGGCTTGCGTTCGCTGACGCGCCCCTTCAGCGTTCCAACCCGCCCCAGGATATTGCGGCATCCATCAAGAAAAGCGTGAAGCTGTTCAGGCGTGACGGCCGTCAGGTCGCTAGGCGTCAAGTCAATCAAACTATCATCCGGCCATCGGTATGGCTTGAGCGTGTCGGGGTGGATGCCGCTTGCAACAAACTGCTGCCCTTCACCAAGCACCTCGACGGCGGAATCATCGCCATCGATGTCATAGACGCCGGTCCTTGTTTTTAAGAACGGCTCCGTACAGCGGAATAAAAAAAGAGACTTCGGCGCATTGCCAATTCGTCTTGGTGCTTCGCCAAGCTCGTCGCCGATCAGCGTCTCGATCTGCGTCTCCGTAAACGGACAAAGGACATCGATATCGACGGCGACAAGATTATGCGCGCCACCCGTTAAGACGCCGATGCTGGCATCTGCGTGACTTTGGTAGTCCAACGCTTCCGCTGGTCTGTCTGACCAACCTGGAAGGTATGCCGCTTTACCTTTGACCGGTGTGATGTCGTACCCGGCTTCGACGAGGGCGGGGCCGTATTGGGCGTAGCGGCTAGTCATGATCCGCCCTCCGCTGCGTTCGCTCGCGCGACAGCTTCGGCAAAGCCCGCTGGCGTGGCAGATCGAAATGCCGCACGTTCCGGACCCGGCGCGGCCTTGTGTATTCTGTCGTCAGGATTTACGTCGTCGGGATGCTGCGGCGGCGGCATCGTAAAACCGCCACCAGTCCACAGGCAGGTTTTTTTGGTATAGGCGTCATCCGGGCATAGCCCGCAATATTCCCAAGGGTGAAAGGTGTGGTCTGGCTTGCGCCAATAACTGCTGATTGTCGAAACAGGGTTTTCGATCAGGTATGGCGCGCCAAACCACTCTGCCCAGAATGCTGCTCGCTCAAAAAGACGTATTGAGTCTGACAGTGCGCGCAACCCTTTTCCGGCAAACCACCGCGCGCCACTGACAGCGAGATGATCGCAAGGCGGGAACGCCGCAACAAAAGCCACGCCATCTTCAACAATTTCTCTGACGGGTATCCAATCGTTAATGTCTGCGTTGCTGTAAACGATGCCGTCTTGAACCCCCGGCTCCGCATCGAGGTCAACGCACAAAGCGTTATAGCCGCGCTCTACCCACGGCTTCGCCATAATGCCAGTTTGTTCGTAGAGACCAATATACCACTTCATTCCGGCAACCCGCTGGCTTCCCGCCTGACGTTTGACAAATATTCTGCGGTTCTCGTTACGCCGTACTTGCTCGCCTGCTGCCGGATCGCGTCAGCGGTCACGCCATATTTTTCAGAGAGTTTTTCGATGCGGACGCCGTCGCGGTACCCTTGCAGCATTTCGTTTAAGGTTGCTGCCGTCCATCTTTTGCGCCTTAGTATCATTCGCTTGCGCCTCATGTGCATTTTGTTGCGCGGGCATAGGGGGAGCTAGGATGGCCGTCCTAGCCCCCCACCCGCAGGTTGGGCGGCGCGTAAAAACCCGCCCTACGGTTTGCTAAAACTCGTCGTCGGTTGGAACGTCTTCGCCAGCCGCAGGGGCAGGGGCTTCCTCCTTTGCAGGGGCTTCCTCTTTCATCGCCCCCATCTCTTTTGGTCGCGAAATCATCTTTTCGATCTTCCAGCTTGGTCCGTAGTAGTCGCCGACTTTCGCCGGGTCTCCATCGACCGCAACGACCGGCAGCTTTCCGGCTTCGGCTTTGCTTTCATAGTCCGAATACAACTCGTTGAAAGCACCCGTGACCGTCCTCGCCTGATGCATAAATTCAAGCGTCCCGCCAAAGGCGTCCTTGCTGTAAGCGAGAACCTTAAATGCTCGCTTCCATTGCTCATCGTCATCACTCGCAGGACGCGGTGCCGGGTCTTCCAGTGAAGGGTCGGGCATAAAGTCAACGTATGTGCCGTTATATTTTGCCCAGCCGGTCGCAAGGTTTTCCATGTCGAACACGGCCTTGAAGCCGGTCGGGAAACGCTTTTCGCCATCCTGCGACTTCATGAACCAGACGCCGCCTTGAGCATTAAACCGTAGCTTGTCGTAGAACTGACCACCGCTGGAGCCGTCAGAAGGTGAATCAAGATTGAGTGGCATTTCTTTTTCCTTTTCAGTTTTGTGTTAGGCACATTTTTTTAAGCGCGGTGCCGGTGGGCGCTGACCGCCCGACAAACTGCGTCGGTCGAAGACAGGAATTATCGAAGAGATACCAAGCGCAGTTGTCCTTGCCGGTCATTTTGCTGTCAGGTATCCAGCGGAGCCGACCGACGCTGACGATCTTGCGGCAGCGTTCAATCAATGCGGCGCTTTGTTTTGTGTGCATCCAATCCGCATCAAAAAGCAGCCAAGCGGGTGCGATGTCCGAAAGCCGCTCGATAATTTTGTGGAGAATGGGCCGCTGCCAGGGCGGGTTGGTGATAAAGCAGTCGCCGTTGCAGCTTAGTTGCGCCGTCGCGTCTCCGCTTTTGATATTGGCAGATTGCGGCGCTATATCCGAAGCGCGAGCGCAAATTTTGCCATGCTTTGCTAAATGAGAAATCAGCGCACCGTTACCAGCGCAGGGTTCTTCGTATCGTTTCACGGCCCATAAGTGCGGCAGCAGCGGGACGACAGCAGCGTAAGGCGTCGGATAAAAGTCGCGCTCCCGGCGCTCAAATGTCGACCGCTTGCCCATTACGGCTCTTTCCTGATGAGCCAGTACTGCCTTTTGATACTTGCCTCGAAACGGTGGGCAGCTTCGCGGCAATCAATGAGCCGCCGACCGAGATCGACAATGATGAGCGATGCGGCGACGGTCAGAACGAGGCCGCTGATGATAATCACGCGCACTATGCGACACCCCAATGCTTGTGCGCTTGAATCGTTAAATTCCACTCCTGTGCTGAAAAATGTCGCATGCCGTCTCTACGACTTAGTCGGCGCACGGCTGCCGCTGGCGCGTCGTTATCCGAACCCCAGAGCGGTACGATGTAGTAATGCCAGAACGATGTTTTATTGAAATAATCGCGCAATTCGTCGTCTGTCTGATCGACGTAAACAACGATCATTTCGTTTCCATATCGCTGGGCTAACCGGTCTGCCGCGACTTTTGGCGACACGGTAATCCAGTCGAATCTAACCTCCCAATTATGGACGCCACTGGTCTGTATATGACATTTCATTCCCGCGCGCTGCGCGACTTTAATCAACTCTCCGACCTCATCCGCTTGGTCAGCGGGTTCGCCGCCTGTAATATGCAGCCAGCCGCTACGCCCGACCGCCGCAATTGCGCGGTCCACAATTTCATAAACGGCACAATCGACGCCATTATGCTTTGACAACGCCTCACGCTCATCACATTGCGCGCGGATCGGACATTTGACGCTGCACCCGGCCGTGCGGACAAAATATTGCGGAGTTCCGAGTAAATGCCCCGTACCCTGGATGCTCGCAAACTCATCATTAACCAGCATCGAGCAGCTCCATTTGCGTCGGGCGTGAACTCCAAGCGATTGGGTTTTGAACGGCGTCAATGCGGCGAGCCATCCTTTCGGGGCAAATTTTCTGAGACGCATGATTACGCGCGACGTTTGTGCTATCCGCCGACGCAAACGGCCATCGGTCGCCGCACAGCGCGAGGCCGCGCAACATATGAACCCACGGCAATGCGCCTCGCTTGCTTAAAAAGTTAAACGCTTCGTCGGTTCGACGCTCCCAAGGTTCAGAGCCGACTTGCCAATACGCGCCGCTTGAACCAAAGCAAAGGCGACCAAAGCCAAGATCAAGCAACCGTCCAAGTTGTTCGAGGCTTTCCCCCAAATGCCAAACAACGGCAGCACAATCTCTGCGATGCGGCCATTCTCGCGCTAACGTGAGATTGTTTACCTCTGTGCCGTCAATTTTATCGGGCACAATTGCCCAGTGGGGATGCCCAAGGTAAGGCTCGACAAATTTGTAAAATTTATCCCAATTAGGCACATGCGCCTTCAACGTAAAAAATGTGAAAGCGCCATTATCGATGAGAACAAATTGACCCTGAGCAATACACCAATCTAAATCGCGCGGCTCTGCGTAGCTGACGCAAAAATGTTTGCCCGCCATTTTTATCAATTCGCTGCGCGGCGTTATCGGTGTCCCGTGATAATGGATCATTTTAATAACCGAACACCTCTCGCGCCTTTTCGCGGGTGCTAGGTGCCGACCAATAAAAGGTGTCAAAATTTGGTATAACGACCGACGCGACTTCTTCGCGCGTCTCAAATTTATCCAAAAAACGCAGTAGCCGATGTGCCGTTTGGCAAACCTCAAGCCAGTCTTGGTCGCTATTTTCTAGCTGGTAACGCGCGGCCTTCCGAGGCGTTAAATAGATGAAATCGACGCCACGATTGCCTGACGCTCGACTGTAGATCGCCCCTTGACGACGATGGGCTGCGCTAATTGCCGACGGCAGTCGCGTCGTCGTTTTCAAGTCAACGATGACATCCTCAAAGTCAAAATCCGTATACCCGATAACAGGTATCGGACACCCCGGCACCTCGACCTCAATGCGCCTCTGAAACCCCTCCAGCGTCGGGAGGTTACCGTCGAACAGGTCAATATACTGCTGCACCATGAGCGGTATATTCTCGCGCTCGCGGTCCCGCGCTTCGCCATTGACCCCGAGCGCGGTCGCCTTATTAAACTCGCGCACCGCTTCCTCGATGGGATCATCGAACTCGGAACCGACATGCGCGACATAGCATCCATGCTCGACCGACTTGCCCCTCTCCATCGCGGCGTTGCCTGGGTCATACACTTTGAACAGATATCGCAGCGCCCACAGGCCAAGATCGTTGCGAGCTAGATCAAGGCTGCTGTGCGAGAAGTGCCGCAGGCTGAAGCGCTTGGCGATATCTTCAATGGTGGATACGGGCAGCGGTTCAGCGACCATCAAGCTCACCCTTCGTAATTGAGAGTTCGACGGCGAGGCGGGGCTGATTTTCATCAAAGCGCACTAAATATTCGCGGTAGGCGCTCATGCGGCGTCCGCTGTCGCAATACCAACGCGGCAGGCGGTCGTAGCGTAGTTCGATCTCGTTGCACCATTCGCCGAACGTCATCATTTGATTAGACCAAGCTGCCGGAAGATTGCTTCGACGGTTTTCTCGGGCATGACGTAAAGGCGCTCGTTGCGGTCTTCGCGAACGACCAGCATGTCGGCATCGTCCTGCGCCAAGCTGTCGTAGAGAAACTTGAAGCCGCTTTTCTTGCGTTTGCATTCGACGGTGAAACCCGCGAGCAGCAGATCGCCCGCGTAGTCGTCGCCAAGCTGGTGTTTAAACGCGCCGCTTCCGAAAACGCGGTTGCATTCGAGGCCGAGCTTTTGCCAGTGGAGAACTGTTTCGCGCTCAAGCTCATAGCCGCGCGCCTTGTTGCGGTTCTTCGGCATCCAATAAATCCGCTGCTGTCACGGCACCGTTAGTCGCGGTAACGATGGCGCGTATGTTGGTGGGACGAGGCGAGCGGTCTCCGGTGAGCCAGTAATAGACAGCTTTCTGCGTCACGCCGATTTGGCGAGCGAGTTCGCCGCTGGTCATGCCGGTATCGTCAAGAAACTTTTGGAGCTTCACGCGCGCGCCTTAAAAAAGGGCGGGGGCTAAAGGGGAACTAAAGCCCCCGCCAAGGTTAAGGGGAGGAGTCAACAACGTGCTGACATCCGAAACGTAACAAATTGTTCTTTTATTTGTTACTGGTTAATCGCGGGTGGGTGTGGGAATATACAGGATAATCAAGGACAAGGCGGGTATGCCTTTAAAAAATAACATCAGATCTTTGCGGAAAGAACGCGGGATTTCGGGGAGTGAATTGGCGCGCCGCATCGGCGTTGAAGCTCATACGTTGCGGCGTTGGGAGCGCGGCGAAGTGCAGCCGCCGCATGAGACGGCGGGGGCGATTGCGTCGTTTTTCAACGTGACGCTCGAAGCTGTGTTAGGCATGGAAGAGCGCAACGAGGGCATGGGCATCGGTCGAACGACGATTCCAGTATTTGGCCGCGCTGAAGGTGGCAGCGGCATCGTCAATTTCGACCAGCCGCCAATCGATCACATTGAAAAGCCCGGATATCTCGACGCCGTCGATGACTGTTACGCGCTGATGGTGGTCGGAGACTCCATGGAGCCGCGTTTCTTTGCTGGCGAAATTCTTATCGTCAATCCGTTTCGCGCTCCGCGCTCGAATGATTTTGTTGTTGTCCAGTACAGGAAAAATAATGACTTGCTGGCAATCGCGAAGCGTTTCATCCGGCACACCGAGAACACGCTGACGCTGCATGAACTAAACCCAGATCGCGACATTGAGATCGCCGCGGCCGACGTTATCGCCGTTCATTATGTGGCAAGCGTTCGCGCCGTCTGACAGCCGCCTATATATAAAGAGTAACAGCCTCGCACTTTGCGGGGCTTTTTTTATTGACAAACGGAACAAGGATAAAATAAGACGGAAAGGTAACAAAACAGGACGAAAAAGGTGAAAAAAATGAGCGACCAAATTTTTTACACACCACCCCAAGCCGCAAAAGAAATCTGGGGCAAGTACGGTCACAGTGAGCGACACAAAATTAATCGCTATTTGCGACACGAAGTTTTTAAGCCAATCGAAGAAAAATCAGGCTATAAAATTCTAAAAGACGGCAACCGCTGGTTGATTCCCGGAGGCTTGATTAAAGCCATCAAGGAGCAAGCAGGATGAACGTCTGCCCCACCTGTCATGGCAACGGCTTTATTAATTCTGGCGATGGGCAAGTTGATTGCCCAACGTGCGGCGGCAGCGGAGAAATCCAAGCTCGCCACTCAATCGCGCTGGAAGCAGCCAGCTTGATCTGCGGCGACCGCAGCGAGACGCACGGCCCCGTCGATCAAAACTTTCAAAACATCGGAGCGCTTTGGAGTGCGTATCTAGGAAAAGAAATTTGCCTTCTGGATGTCGGCAACATGTTGACGCTTCTCAAAATTGCGAGGACGAAAACGAACCCGTCGCACCGCGATAACTATGTCGACGGTGCCGGTTATCTCGCGCTGACTGGAGAAGTGAATTTAGCTGGAGAGGAGAAATGACATGCAGATCGTCAAGACGACAAGCGGCGAACATCGTGAACATAAAATACGGGTGGACGACTTCCGCGTCATTGCTCGACAGCGTCGCCCCGGATGCTGGGATATCGACCCCTCCTGTCCGTTTCAAGATACGTGCAATCCCCTTTATTACGTTCGCAAAGCGGTGGTGGCCGGGCAGATGATTATGGCACAACGCAAGATCGGTGCAGGGAAATACGATCTCGTTCTCAAACCAGCGAGGCGCATCAAATGATTGACTGTGATTTTTGCGGAGCGGCTACCCGCTTGATTAACCATCGCTGCACATCTTGCGGCAAGCCGATGTTCGCCGATTGGTACACTGACGAGCGAGGCGATGTGCGCGAAATGTGCGTTACAAGACGGGATAAGGCTGGACAAGATAGGAGCGGTTCGGCTAATAAGTAACTGACGGACTTACAAGTTATTGATTTTGTTTGATTAAAAAATTTGGCGCAATCAGGCTCATAACCTGAAGGTCGTAGGTTCAAATCCTACCCCCGCAACCAAATTTCTTAAATGAAATCAATAAGATAAAGGGGAAGCCGTCAATGACTTCCCCTTTTTTATGTGCGTAAATGTGCGTTTTATTTTTCGCGCATCTTGTGCTTTTTCGTCAGGCCACTGGACAATCATGTCCGGAAGAGTAACATTAAGTTACGATGTAAGAGGAATGACATGCGGAAAAAATCAATCGAAAAGATCAGCGACCAGCGCTATCGCGTGTTCGCACAAGTGAATGGTAGGCGACGGTCTAAAATTGTCGAGGGCAGCGAACGCGCTGCCAGGAGAGAACTTGAACGGATGAGGGTGCTTATGTCTGGTGCAGAATACGTTGATCCGGCGACTGCGCCGACTGTGCGCGAGGCGTTTGACGAATTCTTGAGGACGCAAGACGAGCGCGTGCAGACTGGCGAAATTGGTCAAGCCGAATGCAAAAATAAGGAAAGGCACGCGCGGCAGTTTTGCGGCGTGAAGATTAACGGCGTCGAAGTTGGGAAAATGAAGACGACCGCAATAAGTTCCGACCTCGTCATTGATGAGATCGTTCCAAAGCTGAAGGCGGGCCGCACAAATCGCACGGTGCGGAAGCTGGTCGTCAATGTTCAACAGGCGTTTGACTATTTTGCGCGCAAGAAATGGTGCGTCGGCAACGCAGCATCAGGTGTGAAGATTTCAACGGCTGAAGAAGGCAAGCGGCTGCGCCGGATCGCGCCAGCAGAAATGCAATTCGTCATCAGTCACGCGCCAGAAAAATATCGTCTGGCGATTGAGTTTGCTGCATACACGGGGCTGCGGCAGGGGGAGCAACGCGCCCTTACATGGGACGACATTGATTTTGACGACGGCGTCGTCCATGTGCGCCGTGCCATCAAATCACGCGCGGGCGTCGGGAAGACGAAAACGGAAGCTGGTGAGCGGTCGATACCGCTTATGGATTTTTTGTTGCAGTCGCTCCGCGAATGGAAAGTCTCGCAGCCGCTAGAGCAACGCGCTTACAATCTCGTCTTTCCGAATGCAGTAGGCCAACCGGCTGCCGGTTGGGGCTGGCGCGAGAACGGCATCGGTGCCGCGTGCAAGTCGGCAGAGGTCGAGCGCATCACATGGCAAGACCTTCGACATTTTTATGCGTCAGTTCTAATTTTTAATTCAGAGTTTAACGACGCGACGATCACAGAGTTTCTTGGGCATAGCAGCATCTCATTCAGCAAAAAAGAGTATGCGCGTTGGTTCAAAGATCGGAAGCGTGACGAGAAGATTGCGGCAAAACTTGGCGCAGCGTTTGGCCGATAACTATTGCGCCTCTATAGCGGTCAGTCTTTTTTCCAGCTTCCCAATCTGATGCATCTGCGCCACGTTCGTCATCATGCCCAACATGGCAACGTGGACGCAGCCGCTCGTCGTAAGCACTAGCGCCAGCAGCATTCCGACAAAGATCAGAGCGCACAAGGGTGAAGACGGGGAGTCGCGCCACCGCTGCGGCTGGTTCACTTGGTCAATCCCTTTTGCTTCTCGTAGGTCCGTAAGCCGCCAATTCCGAGCAACCCCAGCAACACGGTCATAAGTTGATCCATCTCAAAGTCGACTGGCGGCGGAAAATGATGACCGAAGATCTGCCCAATCCAGGCGACTAAGGGAAAGACGACAAAGTGAAATGCGAACGCTAGGCTACAGCACCACCCGACGCCCGGTCGCCATCCGCTCACCCAGATAGATCGATGAGCGGCTTCGACTTTATTGATTTCCAAGTTGCCAAGCTGCCCTGCCATTGCGGCATCGACCAGCTTTGCCTCTAAATCTTGTTTTGCTTTTGCAGCCCCCGCCTTATCAGGCACTAACCTATCAACGACCTCGCTGACCATCGGCATGATCGCGCTAACTAGGGGAATCATTCAGTCTCTCCATGACGTCTAGCCAACTGGCTGTCTCGTTTCTCGGTGTAAATTCTTCAATTCGTATTCGAGTATTGCTGCCGGTGATGTCGCCAATCAGTTTGAACAAAGCGCACCGCTCCGGTAGCGCGACAAGGCAAACGACGTCGGCGATTTCCGCTGACAGGCGTATTTTTTTCTTGGTTCCGCGAGACGTAATGAAGCTGTATCGCCGTTTATTTTCGCTCGCTGGCTTCGATGCGCTTTTGACTTCAATACGTACTGGCTTTGGCACGAACGCAACCAAGTCGAACCCCGGTTGCTGGCTGATTACGTTTTGAACGCCCATTCTTGAAAGCGCCGCCGCCGCGATGAAATCACCGGCTCTCCCCGCGTCAACATTCATCGCGAAGTTGCCGCATACGCCGTATCAAGCGTTGCGCGCGGTTAGGAACTTGATCTGCCCATCGGCTATCCAGCATCTCTCCGGCCGCTGCTGCAAAATCCTCGCGGTGGATCGCGGCAATCATTCTTTTAAATTTTCGCAGCCGAGTAGCTCCGAGGTTAAAACACATATTCGCCAAGATGCATTGCGCCTCGTCGGGCAGTTCCTCCCAGTTCATGAAAATATTTTTGCAATCTTGTAGGCAGTTGTTGAGATCAATGGCAAACCATTCATCGATGCGCTTTTCGCTGATAGCTGTGCCGACCGGCAATCCATATTCGGGATCGCTCTCAACCAGGAGATGCCCGCATCCGGCGGTGGGTAAGCCAAGATGGTCGAGGTAGATTTCATGGACTACGCCTTCGTCCAAACGTAAATCTTTCCGCAATTTGTTAATCATGAGGAACCGGCGGGTGCTTCCCGTTGTGCATATGCTCTAGTCGATTGATGCGTTCATCTAACAGAGGGAGAAGCACTTCTGTTTTTTCAAAAGCGCGGGACAACTTGTCGCGTTCGCTGGGACTGTTCATATCTGCGACCACCTTGAGGCGCTGCGCGACTAAATCCGTTTGTGTGTCATTTTTATCAAGTCGGCCATCTAGCTTCCGCAGTGTTGTTATGGCGTCTTTTAAATCGGCTTCTAACTCTGTGACGCGCTGCCTTACCACGATGAAAGAAGTCACCACCGACGCCAGCATCCCACCGATTGTGATAATCATGCGGGCATCAAGTTCCATCGAGCGCGTCTCCAACTAAAACGGCGCACACCAACTTGTGTTGCGGATAGACAGCTATGACAGCGAACCGTGTCTCATTCTTCCAAAACTCAATCAGCGGCGTGTTAGGATCTATTTTGTGCATCAGGACGCCGCGCGAGGTTGGTTTCATGTCGTCTTCAACTAGGGCGTCGATTAGGCGCAGCCCTTTCCAACAAGGGTAAAGGCCTCGCCGCATGATCTCCGGAGGTGGTATTGAGGAGACGGACTGTCGCGCCGGTTCTGCTGTCGTTTGACAAGCCGCGAGCATAAAAAAAGCCGCTGCGAAAGCGGCCGCAGTTAAAGTTTTCATAATTGTGGAAGCTTATGAAAACAATCAATTTGCTTAATCGGAACATCGCCAAAATGTTCTTCAGCGAGCGCTTTTAATTCGTCAAGATTTTCGCGAACGTGCTGGTAACAGTGTTCAACTTTTTTAAATTCAAGCGGCTTGCCGTCCAGGTGAGTTACTGACAGTGCGTCTTTTTGAGTGTTCAATGACATGAACATGAAAATAACGATGATATACATTTTACGCTGCCCACTTTAGAGCAACTCCATGAATCTCAATATTTTTGGTATTAAGCGTTTTAATTCGATATTTTATAGAGGTTCCGGACGGCTGCGATGATATGTCGGTTGAACCACTTTCGTAATATTTTGTGCCAGTTGCAGCGAGCGAAGTTTTCAGCGCGAGAGTGCAAGCTGTAAAGTTGCTGCCGCCGTCTCTCGATACCTCGGCTGTCAAATCGGTGTTTACGGTGATGCTTTCGTTTTCGACAACTTGAACTCCGATGACTGTTGTCGCCGGCGCAGCGTCAGCGGTAAACGCATTGCTAACAAGCGTCATATTCGCGCTTGTTGTTTCAAAAAGCTGAACTTCTGCGACATACATGGAGTCGGCTGAACCAGTGTGCGTCACACGTACCCAAGCGTATCGGTATGCCGTTGAATTTGACGACGCATCCATTGTGAGAGCGAGCGAATTGGCATCTGTAGCCGACGCCGTTGCTAAGAGCGTTCCATCGCCTGAGTTTGAGGGTGTGCTATTCGACGCGTAAAGTCGCGCGGTAATTGTGACTGAATCGTTTGGTGAGTAAAATCCGACGTTGTTGCTACCGGTGACGATTGCTTTCGTGATCGTTTTAGAGACGCCGCTACCATAATCTTTTCCCACGTATGTATCTGTTGCGCTGCTTTTTTTAGCCGAGTCGGCGGCAGCCTGATTCGTCGTGCCGTCGAAGGCTGCTGCGAGCCCGCCGTGGCCTGTTGCATCGCCGATGTTTGAACCCGACGTACGATCAATTTCTGATTGTGCGCCGCCAGAATAAAAAGTTCCTGTCGAATTGTGCGTCTCGCCGGTTGATGTGCTGGTATCAACATCGGTTTCGTCTGTGAACGGGTCAGCGATACCGTCCTCAAGTCCGATTCTGTCGGACGCGACCTGAAGTGCCAACAGACGGACATCAGAGGAAACATCAGTGACGGGCAGATTTGTAAGCAGCGCACCAGAGACAGCCGGTAATTGCCCGCTTCCGTTAAGTTGTGGAATCTGACTCGCCGACGTTCCAACGTCTACCGTTGCCGATGTTCCCAGTCCTAAATTTGAACGCGCACCCGACGCGGTACTGCTGCCCGTTCCGCCGTCTGCGACGGCAAGGTCGGTGATGCCAGTGATGCTGCCGCCGTCAATGTTGATTGTCGAAAGCGCAACCGTGCCAGCGACGACGTCGGCGGTGTGTGCCATCAGTTCGCGCAGCGCGTTGTTGACGTTGGACGGTGCCATGCCTTCATCGATGTTAATGCTGTCGATGTCGGTGTTCGACGCTGCCGTAGCGCTGTATTGATTCCAATTAGCTTTCGCCATCTCTTCGGTTCTCCATTAAAAAACCCGCCTCGGCGGGCGGGTTATGGCTGGTTTATTAATAGACCGGAAACGGTCCCGGCGGTTGCGGCCATTCCAGTATTTCGCAGCCTAGCTCTTATTGCGGCGTTAATACGCGCCAAGTTGGTGTCACTGGCTTTTTTCATAAAGGTCGACGCCAATTTTGGGTCTAGCATTGCATCGACTAACGCCTCGCGTACCGAATTTTCCGGGAACTTATATAGCCAACTTACCTTGTCACCAACGGCCTGCGTAAAACTATTTGGGTTACGAGAAATTTGCCCGATAAGGTTCGCCACAGTTAAATTTTTGGCGGTTTCACTGCCAGGAATTTTTACCCCCGGCGCAGCAGGGGCAACGCTTCTATTAAGATCGCTCAAAATATTATTCACTTGTCTGGTTTGTGACGCCGACAGGTTTTCGCCACCTTGCTTTAAAAGCTCACGTTTGAATTTTGCTTGACTTAATACCTCTTGTCCGGTGCGAACGTCAGGAGCCGCTAAAGCGCTTTTTGCTCGTAAATTTTGCAGAAATTCCATTTGATCGACAGGGCGGCTCATTGTTCTAAATCGGTTTAAATATGCCCTGTAACCCGGTGCAGCGCTTTCTATTACCGTGTCCATCTCCTCAATAATTTCACCAAGCTGACCCCTAGCAAATTTTAAATCAGATTTCGGCCCGCTTAATTTGCCCAACTGCGCCAATCGCAAATCTTTCCTTATTTCGTAAAGATCCCGAATATTGTCCGCTTGTTTAATTTGATTCCTTGCGGTTTTAAGCGCTTTGCGTACCGTTGCCCTTTTGCCGGAAGGCGATGCCAGCATGTCTTCAATTCGCTTAGTCACGGTTAACGTATAACCGGAAGGGATAATATCATCGCTGATCATGGAATTGGAAAAAGCGCCTTCACGCATTGGGTCGGTCACCGCTTTTCTTTTGCGTTCCGCATACGCAATAGTTTCGGGGCTTTCTCCAGATATGCGCCCAAGCACTCGCTGACGAGCTTCATTTTGTTCAGAAAGTTGCTGCG
>VTLG01002787.1_pt1 | contig 17992 bp, 16 predicted proteins | sample 4694571 | NCBI WGS metagenome assembly VTLG01 (sample SAMN12604809, study PRJNA352737) | marine metagenome | biome: ENVO:00000447; feature: ENVO:00000209|ENVO:00000569|ENVO:01000036; material: ENVO:00002151; isolation source: viral sequences binned using virsorter ... | reverse complement strand
CCGTTCGGATATCATAGCGCATAACAAAGAAGCCATTGCGGCGGAACTGTTGGCTATGGGCACGGCAAATCTCACCGATGTGATTGAGTGGGACGACGCTGGCAATGTTAAAATCAAGGCCAGTGCGGATATTAGTGAAACGGCTCTCAGGGCTCTAAAGAAGGTCAAGGTTAGCTATTCCAAGGATGGGAGCCCGACCTTGGAATTAGAATTGCACGATAAGGTGAAACCATTGCAGATCTTGGCAAAAGCCAGTGGCTTGCTCGATGTGACGCCAGAGATGAATACCCCGTCTGTGGTGGGGATTAAGATGGTGGGGCCGGATGTCATTACAACTAGCTATTCCGAAACAACACCGGAGAAAGAGAAGTGACCCCTACCCTGCCCACCCAACAACGAAAAACCCTCGAATTTATTAATGATTATATCGAGAAAAAGGAAACTGGCCCGACCTCAAAGGAGATTGCGTTGCATCTAGGCAGATCGCAATCAGCGGTTGGGTTTCATCTAAGGGCTTTGCTTGCCAAGCATTTGATTTTTCGGGTGCCTGGTCGAAAGCGCGGATTGGAAATGACCCCTGCTGGTGTCAAGCGGTTAGAAGAAGATGGCTGAACCAGAACCCCAGGAATGTGGTTGGTGTGGTCAATGGACAAGGCTCGTTTGGGATGGCCGAGGGAAATATATCTGCGGAAATTGCGCACGTCCCTTGTTGGATTGCTGTGACGGCGAGAGAGTGGATGGCTGAGTTGCCCCCGTTGCCAAAAATGAAATCGGGGAGTGCCGTGGAGCAATATGTTATCGCGTGTCACCAGCGCATTTGGGATTTGATAAGGGTTGCTGATCCCGAAGCCAGCCATACGGGAGATTGTTTGGAATGCGCGGATACTGTGGTTAGGAAGTTAATCGATGAATGATTTCTGGGGTATTTGCTTTTTGTGCGGCGAAAAGATGATTCACCTGGGGGATGACGACCACATAGATGCGGACGAGCGCGAGGGCATTATTGCAAATTTTGCCTGCCATACGTGCGATGCGTCCGCCGAATTTTATTATGACTACAGGGACGTTGAAAGTGTGTGATGAATGATTTTGCCGCATTGAACCTGAATTTTTCTACTAGCCCAACCGTGTGGAAGTTTTTGCAGTCCGATGCGTTTGTCCGGGGGCTGATCGGCCCAGTGGGTAGCGGTAAGAGTTATGCTTGTGCGGCGGAGATTATGTTGAGGGCAATTAAGCAAAAGCCGAGCCCGAAGGATGGAATTAAACGCTCTCGTTTTGCAGTGGTGAGAAATAGCTATCCAATGCTCAGAACAACCACTCTGAAAACCTGGGCAGAGATCTTCCCTGAGAATGTGTGGGGGCGTATGCACTGGAGCCCCCCGATTACCCATCATATCAAGTTGCCAAGCCGAGGTGAGGCCGCTGGGGTGGATTGTGAGGTAATTTTTCTTGCTCTCGATCAACCGAAAGATGTTCGTAAACTTCTCTCCCTCGAATTGACCGGGGCTTGGGTGAATGAAGCCAGGGAGTTGCCTAAAGCGATTATAGATGGACTAACCCACCGCGTTGGAAGGTTTCCGGTTCAATCAGATGGTGGGCCTTCATTTCGCGGGATATGGCTCGATTCCAACCCATGCGATGACGACCATTGGATTTACAGGCTGGCAGAAGGCGGCGATAGTCCAGGTGGAAAGTTTGCATGGAAGTTCTGGCGGCAACCGAGCGGCGTGTTAGAAGTTCCGGCGGAAGAGTTACCGGATCAACCCGAATTTAATGGTTTTGTGCAAAGTGCCGGGAAGTGGTGGATGCTCAATCCACGAGCGGAAAATCTTCCGCATCTTGTTGATGGTTACTATGAACAACTTGTCGGTGGGAAAACCCTCGATTGGATCAGGTGCTATGCCAAGGGTGAATATACCTATGTCCAAGAAGGTAAACCCATCACGCCGGAATACGATGACGATTTGATGTCGGTGGAGCATTTGGAATTTGATCCGGCTTTACCGTTGCAGATCGGCCTGGATTTTGGTTTAACCCCCGCCGCCGTTTTTGGTCAGCGCAGTGGTTCCGGGAAATGGAAGATTTTGCACGAGCTCGTGACGTTTGACATGGGCCTGGAGCGTTTCGGCAATCAGTTGAAAGCGGAGATCGATACGGTATTTCCCAACGCGGAAGTGATGATATGGGGCGATCCGGCTGGTAATCAGCGAGATCAAATTTACGAAGTCACGGCATTCGAGCATTTGAAATCGATTGGTTTGCTGGCGCGGCCCACGCATACGAATGATTGGAAAACCCGGCGTGAAGCTATGGCCGCACCCATGATACGTTTCCTCGACAAAAAACCAGGGCTATTAGTCAGCAAGAAATGCAGTCGTACCCGCAAGAGTTTGGCTGGCGGATATCATTTTTCTCGTGTCTCGATGGGCGCAGGTCAAGAACGCTATCGGGATGTGCCAAATAAAAACGAGCATTCGCATGTTGGCGATGCTTTCGGATATCTGCTCCTCGGCGGTGGAGAGCACAAACGGATGACCAGGCGCTTCACGAATAATTTACGCCCAACTGTGGCAAATATGGACTTTGAAGTGTTTGGGTAAAAAAATGGGGGCCAGGTGTGAAGGGACACCCAGCCCCCTTGGGAGGAGACAGTGGAAGGAACTCGCTCTAAGGGAAAAGCGAGACTTATCGACGGTATCATTTGTGCCGTTCCTGTCAATATACCAAACGGTAGATTATGGATAAAAGCATCCTTTATGACATTCCAAAGCTGAATAAGCACTTCAAATTAAACGGAGATTTGCGACTAGAATTGTTTAATATCGATCATGCCAGGGAGATCGAGGTTGGACCGTTTGAACAAAAATTCTATGACGGCTTTGACGATTATCCAGGACTTTTAGAGAGTATGGCCGATATGGGGCTGGCGTATTCGATCCTCAAAAATGAAAAGGTGTATGGATCTTTTGGACTCATTCACATGTGGGACGGTGTAGCCGAAGGATGGATGGTGCCCTCGATCCATATTTCAAAAATTAAGGTGCCGTTTTATCGCATCGGTAAGCAATTATTTGACCTCTGGATAGCAGAGTGGCGTCTTGTTCGCCTCTGTGTCTCGGTTCATTCTGGAAATGTTCGCGCTGACAAGTGGATAAAAAAAATGCAGTTTACCCAAGAGGGTGTGCTCAAAAGTTTCGGGCCATCCGATTTCGCGGATTACAAAATGTTTTCGCGGATCACGAAGAGGTCTTTGCATGAATTACCTTAAAGCAAATCATCACTGGATCGCGTGGGTCATCACGGGTGCAATCATCGCCTGGTGGGTTTTTGCATAATGTCTGGTCTATTTTCTAAACCTAAACCGCCGCCCCCACCACCGCCCATTGATCCTGAATTAATTCGTAGGCAAAAGGAACAGGAAGCGAGATTGGAAAGAGAGAGGGCGGAAACGGCAAGGCAGATTACCAGCCGCCGGAGAGCCAGATCGAGCGCGGGTCGGAGGCAACTTCTTTCGGATATCCGGCCTAATGCACAAATTGGGATCGAGGATGATGAAGAGCTTTTGGATGAATTTCAAAGAAGACCAGAGGTATAACAATGGGCGGCACATCAGCATTTTCAAGTCAGCGAAGCAGATTTATCAATAAGGTAGCTAAAAAAGCAGCTAGTCAAATCAACGCTCAAGGTTCTGGCTCTGCCCCAACCAAAAAAGTTCGTGGCGGAGGTTCTGTTTCCGCTGGGCGGAAAAAGAAGCGGCCTGGTTCGAGGCGGCGGCAGCGGGGCTTATTCGGGACCACGGATACTCTCGGCGTGGATGATACTGAGGAAATTATCGAAAACGGGGATGTCCAGGAAATTCGCCAGCGTCCAGGTTCTCGGCGTGGACGATGATTTCAAACGCTCCCCGAAAGAGCGGAAAAAATAATGCCCCATCTTGATCCTGGACAATTAAAAAAACGGGCAACGGCGGCTTGGGCGGCGAAAGAAAGCTGGCGCGATCTGTATGAGGACGCCTATGAATATGGCCTTCCTCAAAGAAATCTCTACGATGGAAGTTGGGAATCCGACACTCGCGGCCAGAAAAAAGGAAACCGTGTTTTCGATTCCACCGCTGTTCACGCGGTGCAGCGTTTTGCTAATCGGATGCAGAGTGGTTTATTTCCCCCTGACAAACGATGGATGACACTTCAACCTGGATCTGCCATTCCAGAGGATAGAGAGGATCAAGTCCGAGCTGCTTTGCAAATATACACAGATCGGTTTTTTGACTTGCTACGCTCCACCAATTTCGATTTGGCGATGGGCGAATACTTGCTCGACCTATGTGTCGGCACCGCCGCAATGATGATCCAGCCGGGAGATGATCTAAATCGGATAAATTTCACACCAGTACCGACGTTTTTGTTGGCGCTGGAAGAAGGGCCGGATGGTCAAATCCAAAATGTTTTTCGGAAAGTCAAAGTGCCGGCGGAAAATATCAAACGGATGTGGCCGGATGCCAAAATCAGTTCTGACCTCAAAACTTTAATTAAGGACAAACCAAGCGAAGCGGTAAATCTCCAGGAAGCGACCATCTTTGATCCGGCGGATCGCCAATGGCGTTATTACGTTTGGTCAGAAAATATCAATAACAGCGGAAGCGAAATTGTTGTTAAGCGCGAGATCCGCCGCTCCCCCTGGATAATTTCAAGATTTATGAAAGTCAGCAATGAAACGATGGGGCGCGGTCCTTTGATCGCGGCTCTCAGCGATATTCGCTCATTAAATAAAACTATCGAGCTTTTACTTAAAAACGCCTCGATCAATATTGCGGGAGTTTACACCGCCGTCGATGATGGGGTCTTAAATCCCCAGACTATTCGGATTGCTCCTGGATCGATTGTGCCAGTTGCCGCGAATGGTGGTCCTCGCGGTCCCTCATTGATACCGCTCCCCCGCTCCGGTGACATTCAATTATCTCAAATTATCCTTCAGGATTTGAGAATGTCGATCAAGCGGATGTTGCTGGATGACAGTCTACCGCCGGATAACATGTCGGCGCGAAGTGCAACCGAAATCGTCGAGCGGATGCAAGCCCTGGCTATTAATCTTTCGAGTAGCTTTGGCCGACAGATCACCGAAACAATGGTTCCCCTGGTGCGCCTGGTTTTGAACATTATGGGAGATGAAGGTCTGATTGAGTTGCCTTTACGAGTGGATGGCCTTGAAGTTCAGATCGTTCCGGTTTCGCCCCTGGTTCAAGCGCAGAATTTTGAGGAAGTCCAGAAAGTGATGCAATGGCTGACTATAGTGCAGCAACTCGGACCTGAAGGCATGGTTACAGTCAAAATGGGCGAGATTGCCGATTGGGTTGCAGAACAGCTTGGCGTTCCAAGTCAATTGAGAACTGATGATGAGGAGAGAGCACAAATTGAACAAGAAGCGGCGGCGATGATGGAAGCGCAAATGCAACAACAGTTAGCGGCTCAGCAAGCCGAGGGTGGGGCACCAATGCCTCCCGGAGAAGCACCCCCACCTCCACCGCCGGGTTAGCCTATGGCTGATATATCATCCGAGGGCTGGGCTGGCGTAAATGCTCAACCAACTGAAACTCCGATTTATTCCGAAACAGAACAGGCCCAGCTTGATAAGGATCTTGCTAAAGTCTTTTCCGGCAAAGCGGGGAAGAATGTTATGGCATGGCTGCGAGAAAGTTATCTCAACACTCCAACCTGGGCTCCTGGATATGCAACCGATTATGGATTTTTCCGTGAGGGGCAAAATACTTTAATCCGTGAATTTGAAAGTAGAATTGAAAGGGCTAAACAAAATGGCTGAAGAAGCAATTCAAGAAGGTCAAACGCAAGCGGCGGAAGAAACTCCCCCGCCTTCTCCTGAGAATGCGGAACAAGGTTTGATGTCTGGGGTTACAGCAGAGGCCCCCCCACCAGAACTTTCACCGGAAGAAACTACGGTTTCCCATAAAGCCGAAGAACCGGAAGAGCGCCCAGATTATTTACTAGATAAGTACAAAACGGTTGAGGAGCAGGCCAAAGGATACAAGGAATTGTTTTCCTCTGTCTCACAAGGCAAACATAAAGTCCCGGAGAATTACGATGTCTCGATTGCGGATAAGCACTCCATCGAGGCTGACGACCCTACCCTTTCGGCGTTTGTGGAAGTCGCTAAAGATGCGGGGCTAAGTCAGGACCAGTTTGACCAAATCATCACCAAGATCGGCGGAATGGAAGGGGTTGGCGGTGAGGAGCAAGTGGTAATGGACCGTCAGGCGGAAATGGATGCGCTTGGCCCCAATGCCCAGGAGATGATTGATGACCAGGTAGGCTGGGCTAGGCGGTTGGTGGAAAGCGGATATTGGGGCCCCGATGATTTTGAGGAGTTCAAGTTTTTCGCCGGAACGGCAAATGGAATTAGGGCTGTTCAGAAAATGCGGCGATTTTATGGTGACATAAATACTATTCCAACAAAGACCACACCCGATGCCGAAGCTCGACCGAGTCGTCAGGAACTTTATGAGCTTGTGGGAACCGATGAATATAAAAATTCCCCAGCAGAAAGAGCGCGGGTGGAGAGATTATTTAAGTCAGAATTTGGGAACAAGCCGGATCACCGAATTGTAGGTTGACGATTTCCGCAAAAAATTATTACGTTAGCGGTGGTTGATACCGCATAGCGCAACCTCGATGGCAAAGTTGCTCGGTTATACAAGCCGCGTTTTTTGTATAGCTTCAACCGCAAAACCTTTTCGGAGACTTGAGGCGCTCAATTTAAACTCTTTTTGAAAAGGTGATCCAATGGCCGTAAGTTTGTCTACAAATTTTACGACGCTTTTTGATGCCGAAGTAAAACATGCCTACCAAGCCGCTCAAGATCTTATGGGAACTTGTCGGTCCAGGTATGGCGTTGTCGGCTCAACAGTGCAATTTCCAAAGATGGCGAAGGGTGCCGCGACTTTGCGGATACCTCAGTCCGATATCGTGCCCCTAAATATTGTGGCATCAAATGTTTCCGCGAGTCTTTCGGATTTCGTGGCAGCAGAATACACTGACGTATTCGACCAATCCCATGTCAACTATAACGAGCGGCAAGAGTTAGTTTATACTCTCTCCACCGCTATTGGCCGTAGGGCAGACCAAATTAAATTGGATGCGCTTACAGCGGCAAGCGGAACGGGAACCGTTGCAAATTCCATTGGGGGTTCAAATACGAACCTCAATGTTGCAAAAATCCGTGAGGCTGGTTTGATACTTAATACGAAAAACGTGCCGAAAGAAAACCGCTATCTGGTGGTTCACGCCGACGGCATAGCCGATCTGTTGAGTGAAACCCAGGCCACTAGCGTAGATTTCACCACCTCCAAAAATCTCATGGATGGCGGTGTATCCTCGTTCCTCGGTTTCAACATCATCACGCTCGGTGATCGAGATGAAGGTGGTTTAGCAAAAGATGGGTCCAATGATCGGACTTGTTTTGCGTTCCACAAAGACTCTCTCGGTTATGGTGAATCTATCGCTCAGAAGACGGAAATTAACTACGTCCCTGAGAAAACTAGTTGGCTCGTCACCTCGATGCTGTCGGCTGGAGCAACGGCGATAGACGTTGATGGTATCGTCAAAATCACTTGTAGGGAGAGCTAAACATGGCTTTTACTGTAGCTACATTCGGCCCCATCGGTGGTCAAGCCCGCAAAGGCAAATCGTCTATGTGGTGGACTTTTTCGACGACAGATGCGATTGCCACTGTGAACACAGCCGGATACTTTAATGATGTATCCGACCTTGTTGCGGTTGGTGATATCATCCACGTTTTCGATTCCAATACTCCAACTCAAACATTGGTGGCGGTCCTAAGTAACGCCTCTGGTGTGGTCGATGTATCGGACGGAACGACAATTAGTGTCGCTGATGCCGACTAACAAATGATCCGGTGGGTGGGGGTAACACCTCACCCATCAGTTTGAGGAGTAACTATGGCGGCTGGCGATACCGACGTTAAAATTTGCAGCAATGCGCTTCTGTTACTGGGTGCAAACGAGATTTCAAGTTTTAGTGACGGATCGACACAAGCTGGAATTTGCGGAGCCCTTTATCCTCAAATTCGAGATTATACGCTGGCTATGGCCCCCTGGTCCTTCAGTTTAAAAAAAGTGCAATTACAGGAGCTTGTGACGGAGCCTGTCAATGAATGGCAGAATGCTTTTGCCATGCCAAGTGATAGCCTCACGGGTGTTCCTAGAGCGGTGTTCACTTCTGCGGCGGCTGGCGTCAAACCTGTAGCGTCAGGTTGGGAAGTATTAAATCAAGAAATTCAAACCGATTATGAAACGATTGTAATCGATTATCAGTTCCGGCCCACTGAGGCCGCGATGCCGACGTATTTTGTAAATCTTCTAAAATATGTAGTTGCGGCACATCTGGCGGAGCCTATCACAGATCAGATTACAAAAGCGCAACACTGGCTACAAATGAGTTTCGGCTTGCCAATGGAAGGCGGTAGAGGCGGAGCTTTTCGCCAAGCGGTGAATATTGATGGTCAGGGTCAGCCCTCTGATATGATAATCGAGTTCCCCCTGACGGATGTCCGATAATGGGCAGGGTTGTTAAGGTTCAAACCAATTTTACGGTTGGTGAGGTTAATCCAGAATTGAGAGGTCGGATCGATCTCAATCAGTTTGAGAGTGCTTTGGAAAGAGCCAGGAATGTCATTATAAATCCACGTGGGATTGTGGATCGACGCTTTGGATCAAAATTCGTCCTGGAGATCCCTTCCGCCGCAACCCCAGCATCGGGCACTCGCTTGGTCCCATTCCAGTTTTCTACAACTCAAACCTATATGTTTTTATTTTCCAGCACCCGCGCCTATATCTTTAAGGATGGAGTGCTGGTTACAAATATCAACAGCACCGGAAATGATTTTCTCGATTGCTCCAGTTCAGTCTCCGGTGTGACAGATGGGATCACTAGCGCACGTTTAACAGATCTTTGGTGGGCTCAAAGTGCTGACACCCTTCTTCTTTTTGAGGAAACCATGAAAAGCCTGAAGATTGTCCGAGGCGGCGCGGATAATGCGTGGACCGTTTCAGATATTACTTTCGATAATATTCCCCTGTATCTTTTCACCGCAAGCGAAAGCAATCCGAGCGCGACCCTGACCCCCAGCGCGACAGATGGAAATGTTACGCTCACGGCGTCGTCTGGGGTATTCGTGGCTGGTGATGTAGGACAAAAGGTTTTCGATAATTCGACAGGAATTGGACTTGCCAGGATCGTTGGCTTTACGAGCTCCACCGTAGTGGAAGCCACAACCGAAACGCCATTCTTCAACACAGATGCAATAGCGTCCGGGGCCTGGACTTTGCAGAAAGGATGGGAAGATGCCTGGTCGAATGCTAGAGGTTGGCCCAGAACAGCCACTTTCCACGAAGGCCGCTTGATTGCTGGTGGATCGAAGTCACTCCCCTCGACAGTGTGGGGTTCCAAAGTCGGTCAGTTCTTTGATTTTGACCTCTCGCAGAGTTTAGATGATGAAGCCCTGGAAGCCACTATCGATACGGATCAAGTAAACGCCGTCACGGCCATCATGTCAGGCCGAGAACTTCAACTGTTCACGACAGGGACAGAGTTCACAGTTCCGCAATTGGAAGGTGAGCCCCTCACCCCTACGTCGTTTTTGTTCAAACCTACAACTCGCCGAGGAAGTGTCTTGGGGGTAAGGCCGCAAATGACCGAGGGTGGAACCCTCTATCTCCAACGCGGTGGTAAAGCTGTCCGTGAATTGATTTTCTCGGATGTGGAAGGCTCTTTTATATCCAATGATATTTCATTGTTAAGTTCCCATCTTCTGCAAAGCCCGACCCGGATTGTGCAGCGCCGTGGAACGAATGTAGATGATGGAGATCTGCTGCTGGTTCGCAACGGGGGAACAGGAGTTTATGCCGGATCGGTAGCGGCATTCTCTATTCTCCGGGCGCAAAATGTGGTTGCCCCTAGCCTGATTACTACAGTCGGATCTATCGAAGAATTAGGCATTGAGGACGCTGACACTCCTCTAATATATGGTGTTATAAAACGCGAACTATACACGTTTACAATTACAGTCACCGATGCGGGCAATATCCAACCGGGGAGCACCATCACATTCAAGGATCACGCGGGAACTGAAATAACCCTGACTGCAACAGCGGATGATCCGCCCACGGGGGAAACTGCAACCGCTATAAAATTCTCTACGGGAGATGGGTCCAATAATGGTGTAGCTGATAATATCGCCATTGGTTCTGGCGGTGTGTTTGGCATAAATTCTCTAGAAGGGTTCTCTGCCCCTAACCCATCAGCGAATGTGGTGACTGTCACTCGATCCATCTCCGGCGGAGATAATCTAACCGTAACCAGCAGCGATCCCACACGCCTTGCAGTAACTAATTTTGCTGTTAGTAGCACTAGCTATCATGTAGATGTTTTTGATTCTAATTTCACAACCGATAGCGCGAAACAATTTTCTGGTGGCACTTTGCCGAGCAGCACCACCGTTACGGGTTTATCTCATTTGGAAAGCCGTAGGGTAAAAGTTATTGCGGATGATGCCGAGCTCGAAGATCAAACAGTAGTATCAGGCCAAATTACGATTGATCGAGTTCCCTCGACGTTCCTCGAAATCGGTTTGGAGTTCCCAACATTCAAGGACGAATTAAAGAATGATATGGTGAAAGCCACTCCGCTAATCCGCACGATGCCCGTGGAAACACGGCTCCCATCAGGCCCCGTCATTGGTTTTAAAAAGCGGATCGTGAATGTGAACGCGGTGCTCAATGACACGCAGAATTTAGTAATCAACGGAGACAGTTTGCCATTTCGGAAATTGGATGATGACATCCTCGATAGCGGGATTGAGTTTTTCACGGGAACGAAACGCTCCGGTGCTTTTCTCGGATACGATTACGACGGGCAGATCGAAATTACCCAGGACGCCCCCTTATTTTTCACGCTCCTGGCCCTCGATTATAGAGTGAGTGTCGGACAATGATTTTTGCCGCCGCTGGCCTAGCCTTCTCCGCCATTTCCGCTTATGGGCAATATAGGGCTGGTCAAGCTGCAAATGCCGCCGCTATCGGCCAAGCGCAAGGTTTAGAACGTCAGGCCGAGTTCGCTCGGTTTAGAGGAAGACAAGCGGCCTTATCGCACAAACAAGAAGCAAACGATCAATTGCAAGCAATTTTGGAAAACTTAGCTCGATCAAGCGCCGTGGCAGCGGCGGGTAATGTCGATGCTTTTACCGGATCTGCTGATGGCGTGAAGCGTCGGGTTATGAAATACGGTGGCCGAAATGTCATCAAGGCCACAGAAAATGCTCGGATCACGGAGCTCATGGGTGGGTTTCAAGCCAATCAATATTTGTTTCAGGCTACCCAAGTTAGACTTGCGGGTAAGGAAGCAAAACGTCAGGCAAAATTTTCTGCAATAATGACCATTGCAAAAGGCGTCGCTGGATTTGGGCAAGCGGGTGGTTTTGGTTTCGGCGGAAGCACTGGCGTTGCTGATCTAGGTGGTTTCTCGGCACCGAGCGTCACTGGCGGAACGACAGGGTTTGCATACTAATGGCCCCACAACTTCCCCAAGTCACTGGAACTAGCACAGTCAAGGCCACTGGGGTTCCCTCTGTATCGATTAGCGGTGGTGGTCAACTTCAGGAAGTTCAAGCCAAGGGCTGGTCAGATCTCAGCACTCGCATGGATCAAATGTCCGATTGGGCTTTTAAGATCGCGGGGAAGCAAGCCGAAGCCAAGGGGTTAGCATATGGCGCGGCGAATGCACCAACTATTGAACAGATCGAACAAGCGAAGCGAGTTGGCAAACCTATTGAAATTGTTGGAAATCCCACCAGTTTTTCGATTTATGAGCAGGCCGCATACGCCGGATCGATGGCCGTCATCGAAGATCGATATGAGATCGCGGGTCGTCGAAAACTTACAGAGATTATGGCAGATGCCGCGCAAGATCCTGGGGTCGATCCAAATGAGTTATTGCGGAGGCTGGATGAAGCCGTTGGGGCCTATTCTGAAAATTTAAATTTGATCTCCCCCACTTCTGCTGCAAAGGTCGAAAGCAGTTTGGGTGTTCTGGCAAACTCGCAAGTTAATGCGTTCTCTCGTGAATATATCCGCACTCAGGCTAATCTTAACAAAAATGAGGCTCTCATTAATGCGGGTAATTTAATTACGGATGTTGGGACAATTATCAACGGTCATGTTGCGCCTATGGAAGGAACGGAAACAGCCGATCTGAAATCTATAGTTGCGGCTCATTGGAGCCGTATTCACGGCCCGTTGCTTGGCAACCCCGCGATCACCGCTCCTCAGATTGAGGCTCTTAGAGCGGCTTTTGATAAAGAAGTCGCTCGGCACATGGTCGGCACTGTTAATAATTGGGCGCTCCAAGAAAATCCTGGCAATCCAGGAACTTCAGTCCAAGAGATTTTGAAACACGCCAGAGGGGAAGAAAGCACACTCCCCCCACATATCCGCGAAATTTATGATTCGATGATCCCGGCGGATCAACAACAGGTAATAGAAGAATTGGCCGGATTTACAAAGACCTTGTTGGCTAATGAAAAAGCAATTCAAGACAAGGAAGAATTTGACAATCAACGAATAATAGAAGGTACAGTTCAACTTTTTACACTTGAATTGATGAAGGAAGAACCCAACAGAGAACGTATTCAAGAGTGGATTGGATCGGTTAGGCTGCTTGATAGAGCGAAAGCGGAAGAATTGGAAAAAATAGTGGAGGCTGGGGCTGATCGGTTAGTAGATAATGAAACCGTTGTTTTGGATTTGAGAAGACACTCAAGTTTCGGAACGCTGACTTTGAAAAAGATCGCTGACAACGCGGATCAGCTTACAGGGTCAACTATAGCGGAAATGTTCAAGCTCCTCGATGAGCAGCGAGACAATCTATTAACCGAAGCGAAAGTATCGATAAAAGAAGTTACACATGGCGATCTTGACCCTAATGCGGGGAATTATACAGAAATGAAACAATTCGCCGATATCGAATACAATGAAATCGTTGCCAAACTACAGGACGACAAGAGAGCCTTTGAATTGCGAATATCGGAAATGGAAGATATTTCCGGGGCAACGGGAACGGATTTCTATGATGCTACTCAAGAAGTTGTGCCGATAATTCAGAAGATTTTAGAACAACGTAAACAGGTGCTATATCAGGGCTATAACAATACGCTTCAATTGGCTTTAGAAGGAATTGCAAACTCAGATATTCAAGAGCTTATCGAACTTTGGGAAGTCGACACGAGTATCGATGGGCTCCGCAATTTGATTAAAGGCGATACAATACGCACCCTTCCAAAACAATATAGAAGTGATGTCACGTTACAATTTCAAATAAAAAGAGCGGTTGATGCTGCCCAGCATCTTACAAACGAAGGGCAGACTATCGATTGGGGGGTAAAGTAATGGCGGAATTAAAGCAAAGTCCAGCACCCGGCTCCCTCGAAAGTGCCCTTGTATATGATGAGGATTTAGGAAGAGAAATCCCCGTTATCACAATTGGCGCCAGTGGTTCTGATATTTTAGATCGAGAGCCGAGTTTTGATATCGATGAATATATGGCCGAGCGGTGGACCCAAAGAAATAATGCAGAGGGCAATCGCGGGGTCGATTTAGTGGCTACCGAAAACGGATATGGAGAAAGGCAGTTGAGCGCCGAAGATATCCCTTTTCTCCCCCGTGTTGTAAGTTCCGGGGTCGGGAGCGCGGTCCAGGGGGTCATCGATCTCGGTGGGGAGTTAGGAGAACTTGTCGAGGGGATTTTACCCGCCGGATATCTCACTTGGGGGCCAGATGGCCTGCAACATCACGAAGAACAACCGGAAGATTATGAACCCTTTGAACTCCCGGAAGTGCCAAAAAGCGGAAGTATGGCCGAGGGCATAGGTCGGGGGTTGGTACAGTTTGTCGCAGGGTTAATGCCGACACGTTGGTTGGGCACGGGGATCGGTTCGATGACGGCGCGATCAGCGGTATCGGATGCGTTATTTGACCCAGAGGAAGGCGGATTAGCAAACTTTCTCCAGGATGTTGGTTTCCGCAATGCCCTAACCGATTTTCTCGCAGTCGAGGTGGGAGAAGATGCGACGGCCCTGGAGCGGCTGGCGGGTCGTGGAAAGTTGATGCTGGAAGGTGCAGGGATCGGGCTTCCATTGGACTTCTTAATCTTTGGGCTTTCGGCGATCAAAAACAATCCTGAATTGCGTGGGCGAATTTTATCGGAATTAAAAAGATTTGCGGCGGATACAAGTGGGGAATTGTTGCCGGACCCTGGACTTGGCCCTCAATTTAGATCTGGTCTTAAAGGAATGATGGTTGATAAAAAATTCCCGGATCAGGCCCCCGCCCAACAATGGCTTAATCTGTTCCAAAATACCGAGCTCCTTGGAAAGTATGGCGCGAAGAAAGAAGAGATATCGCTTTCCAAGCTGGATGACTTTTTGCAGGAGCAACACGATTACGGGAATGTTTTAACGAGATCCGATATTGAAACCTATCTGGATGAAAACAAAATTGAGCTTCCCATCGATACGCAAGGTGGAGCAAAAGAAGCCGGTTTCATTGCGGACACGGAAATCGTTTGGGGCGAGGATGATCTAAAAGTGGGAGAAATTCTTTTAGCACCCATAGAATCTGGAAGAAGAAACAATCACGACGCGATCACGGAGCGCCACACTGTTATTGGAACAGGTCATGTCTATAGATACAGCGAGGCTGACCATATCGATGAGATGGATATGGACGAGGACAATTATGTAGAGATTGAGGAAATTATTAATTACGACGACCCCAATTCAATAATGGATATGTTGGATCATTTAACAGTATTATGGAACAACACCCAGGAGTTATATGAGTCGGTGGAGTTTTCAGTGTTAGTTAATGATTTCGATGATTTGTATCACGAACTTCACGGACTCTATGTAAACAAGCCCATCGTCCCTGACGCCGAAAGAACCCGCGCAATTAACGAAGATCCTGATATCTCCCCGGAATTAAGAGATTGGATCGCCGAGGTTGAGGCTTATCCAGATATGATTCAAAACAAATTGCTGGAATTGCAAAAAACGGCTTATAGGCTGATGGGGGATAGTGGCCGTCGAATGATAACTGATACTGTTCATAGACAAATGGGTAGTTTCCGTATTAGGGGCATGGGAGATATTGGGGGATATCAAACCGCTACGACCGAATCCGATGCACTGCACAGAGCGCAAAACATGTTAGATGAAACCTCCGGGGCCGCTTCTTATCCATCCAGCGTATTTGGGGGGCGCGATGAATCCATGAGAGGCTACATAGATAACTATCAAGTTCATAGATTGGTTATGCCTATGGGCTCCGAAGACCCGCGCTGGCCCACGCAACAGGAATTAAACCGAGTGCGAGGTCAGCATTTTGAATCTGACACCTTTAGTTTTTATCGGACGACAGATCGTGAACTTGAGTTGGATGATGGCACTGTGGTGCCTGCGAGATTTAATGAGGAAACGCAATCTGATTTGTTCCAGAAAAATGTATTCTATACGCGAAAGCCCGGAGATCCGAGTTTATCTGAATTACAATTGCATCAGAACCAGTTGACTAAAAAAATGTATTCGGGTTTGGAGGGGTTGCCGGATTTTGTTGGAGACAGTGATTTACTTAGCTCGGATGTTAAACTCCTTTTTTCAGAGGAAGGTATCCATCCCGATACTGTCCGAAGGGTGGGGGAACGCCAATCAATGGTGCCTGTTAGAATGATGATGGCAATAATTCTAAATGCGGTGGAGACTGCTCAAGGAAGTCGATTTTCTACAATAGATGAAGCGGTAGATCGTGTATTCGATGTGATAAAAGATAAAAATATTTACGACAACCCGAATCTATCACCTGACGATATCGCTGATGTTGAATGGATTTACACCAGAGCTCTGCGATGGTTTCAACATACCGGACTGCCTCAGATCGGAGCGGATGTCGGTTTAGGTGTCGCAAACCGGAGTAATCCGGCGGCAGTAGAAATGAGCCAAGAAGATTTACTCAGGCCGATTATTGAATTTATCGTTGATAATGTTGACCGCGATCATGTCAAAGAATTGCTCAGATTCAAACAACAAAGAAGGCTCATGGAAGATGGAGTTCCGGCCATTCCTATGCAAAAAAATTGGGAAGAGGTCACTATAAAATCATCGATTTTGAAAGCGATAGAAGACGGCCATAGATATATTGCTTGGCCTGCAAACCGGAATGTGGTGGGTGTAATAGAATTTGATTCATTAAATTATGATGTTAATCCTTCTATCGCTAGACGTTATGAGAGAACTATTCCAAAGATCCTAAAGCGCCTCGCTCGTATCCACGGGGGAGAGGTTAGAATGGGTAAGCTGAAGCACAGTCGTCCAGTGGCAGAGGGATTGAATGCCGACAATGCCGAAAAAGTGCTAGAATTTGGTGAGTGGGATGATGTCATTATTCTCGATCTTGGCGAAGCATCTGATAGCGCAGCTAACACTATAAAACGAGAGGGAATGGCTTTGCCCTCTATCGCAGTTGGGTTGGCGGGATTAGCTGGGATCGAAACGCAAGGAGAAGCTGCAAATGGCAATTGATCCGCAAGCTCCTGTCGATCTGTCCACAGACACCACTCAGGCCCCTGCCCAGGTGCCGGGAGCTCCAGTTGAAATAGCCCCGCAAGAAGCGCCAGCAACCGAGGAAGAAGTTCAGGTTGCTATGGCTGGCCCGGTGAAAAGTATTTTTCGAGCCGCTGCTGATAAAGCGGAAGAATTAAAAGCTCAAAAAGCCGAGGCTCCCCCACCCGCGCCATCTGGTCGAGCTCCTCTGGAAATCATCGATGATCCCCTGGAAGGCCCGACGATAGTGATCCGGCCAGTGGAAGAAGCGACGGCCCAGCGCATTCGTGACCTAACCAATGTTCCCGATGACATCGAGATCCGCGCCCCTCTTCCAAATTTGAACACTATGAATCTGACCGAAGCACAACAAAATCTCGTGCGATCTCTCAATCAGGTATTTGAAGAAGATATTTTAACCCACCGCCGATCTCAGCAAAGCATTGCTGACATTATGGAGAAAGCGCAACAGGTCGGTATGGATGACGCAATCATCGAATTGCTAAGTCGCAAACCTGGAACGGCGGCAAATGATGTTCAGATCGCTCGTTACATTTGGGTGCGGATGGTCAGCGCTAGTCACCTCGAAACTTTGATGAACGATATTCGAAGTGGCGGAGAAAATGCCAGCAATGCCAAAAAAGCCGAGCTATTAAGATATCTACCAATTGCCGCAAACATCGAGGCTAGCACTAGGGGAGCTATCGCAGAGGCGGGGCGTTCCCTGGCTGTGGTCGCATATGCTGGAAAATCGGACATGATGGACGTAGGCGCAGTGCGGGAGCTCCCTGCGTTGATGCAGAGATACCAGATAACCGAAGAAAATCTTGATGATTTTGTTGCTGGCTATTTTGCTCTTCCCATCGAAAAAGGAACGCGACAAAGGTATCTGAGAAATATATGGAACGGCGGAATGGATATGTTTGCCGAAGCGTTCCTTAATTCTCTACTTTCAAGCCCCGTGACGGATGCGGTGAATGTCTTATCAAATACTCTCTTCCAGGGTATGCAAATCCCTGAGAGAGCCTTGGGGGCAGTGATTGGCAAGGTCCGAGTGCAGTTTACCGGAAGTACGGATCGCGTCCGTTTCGGTGAGAGTTACCGGATGCTGATGTCTCTCCCCCGTGGTTTGAAACTTGGAATGAAAGCTGGGTGGAAAGCCATCCGACATGAGGAAGGAACATTCGGTGATCCAGCACTCAGCAAAATAGACGCTCGTGCCGATAAGGCGATCAGTGGAGCGTATTGGGGCATCAACTCCGATAGTAGTAAATTCGGTCAGATGGTAGGAAGATTTTTGGATGTTTACGGCGTG
>VTLG01015863.1_pt1 | contig 17996 bp, 21 predicted proteins | sample 4694571 | NCBI WGS metagenome assembly VTLG01 (sample SAMN12604809, study PRJNA352737) | marine metagenome | biome: ENVO:00000447; feature: ENVO:00000209|ENVO:00000569|ENVO:01000036; material: ENVO:00002151; isolation source: viral sequences binned using virsorter ... | reverse complement strand
GAAGACCACCTGCTGTAGGTAGTATAGCGTGTAATATAGCTTGCTTTGTACTTGATGAACTAATGTCAATAGGATCAGCATCCGTAGATGTCTGAGCTGTTGTCATATAGAAATCATAGAAAGCAGCGGCTTTACTCATAGACACATTATCTTCTGTTAAGAAACCTAAGCGGTTATTATAAAAGAATGCCTGCTGAATTGTTTTTCCTACAAAGGAGGGATCTTCGTTTGTAAGATCATCTCCTACCTGTCTATCTACCCATGTAATCGCCTCAAAAGTAAACACATTTGTATTAGTGTTATATAATTTATGAGGCATAGTAGTAGCTGTAAGTCCTGTAGACTCACCAGGTTTTAAAGTCTCAACCCAAGTACCACTACCTGATATACTATCGTTAGCTTCGAATTTTGTATAATAAGAATCTGCCGAAGAGTTTGTGTTTTTAATTTTAACTACACGGTTATGCTTAGTTTCTCCTGATAGTTCAACAGAAGCGTTGACTTCATTCTGATATGCTGTAAGAGATTCACCACCTTTACCGCCATTAGCTTTAAGGGTGAATGTACCTGAACTCCTTGACAATTCCAAGGTAGAACCAATTACAGTAACTGTAAGGTTAGATATACTAGCATTATCTATTAGAGTCTTTAATGCTGTGAGTATTTCTTTAGCATCTAAGAAACCTGTAGTATCAGCATCATTAGAAGCTGTATCACCAGCTCTAGTATTAACAGTATATGTAGCAGCTGAAGCACCTGAAGGATGTATAGTGACTGAATATTCAGCACTGTATTCTACAAGGTGTATCCTCACTGTACCTACTTGGTTATCTGTGTGAGAAGCACCAGCAACAACAGTTATAGTTTTCTTTTTATTAGTGATTATAGTAGTATCTCTAATAGTAAGAGTATCATAATCTTCTGCTGCCTCTGCTGTTAAATATGCTCTTGCAGCACCACCATAATTTACAGTACATTCAGCGTAAGTAGCAGCATTCCATACATAGATCTGTCCGTATGGGCTTTGGTCTTCACCTGCTATACATCCTATATATTTTTCAGCACTATCACGATTATAAAAAAACCATTTAGCATTATCTAATGTTGTACCACTTATAGCTGATGAGCTTGCAGTTAATTCTGATATAAATTTTAAACCAGGTCTTTTAGTTAACCCAAAAGTAGGATCAGGGTATGCATTAAGAGCTTCCTTAACTTGACCTGGTAATTTTTTGTCATCAGGTTGGTTAGAAACACCACCTAAATAACTTTGTATTGTTTGAGTTACACTTGCCATTAGCGATACAGAGCTTGATAAGGTTTATAAGAATCATATACTTTCTCTCCACGTTTATGACCGAAGATTGTATAATCACCTTGGTTGCATTCATACTCTAAAGCTAATGCTCTATTGTATAGTTCTTTTTGAGAGAGTATTTGATACTGTTGAGGATCTCCTACGATTCTACTGGAGACAATAGCAGCTGCTCTTGCAACTATATAGTCTTGAACAGGTCTAGGTAGATCAACCCAATCAAATAACCATACTATATTACAGTGTACTTCATCCCATCCAGTTAGTGTTGTCCAATCGTATGTATGATTTATTTTTTCATATAATTTACCATTCCTTCTTGTAGATTCATATTCATTATCCTTTTCATCATGTAAATCTATTTGTAATATATTATTAGCTATCACTATCTCACCATTATTATCAGGTGTCATAGGATAGTATTCTTCTGTATTAAATGTCCATCCTTCAGCCTGTACTTCTCGGGATACATTCAGTAATGTATCGTAAGCAATCGCAACGTCCGGGTTGGTTTGATCGAGGGTGGTTACAGGAGCCTGACCTACAGACGCCAGTATTTCATTTACTGCGGGTAATTCTTCTGCAGCGTTTGTAGTCGGGAAAGCCATAGTTAATATTTGTAAATAAAAAAGGGGAGCCGAAGCCCCCCATATTGAGGTTAGTCACCTCTTGCTTGTGTATCACCGCCGTCTGCTTCTACACCAGTGTCACCGTCTTGTCCAGCATAAGCTGTACGGAAGCACATAGTCTCAGAGTAGACTTCGGATTTAAGTGCGGTAGCTCCTCCTTGTGTAGCTGCTACAGAAAATCTGAGAGCTGTGGATTTGTTACCATCAAGGTTGTTACCAGCTAGGGTACCTGTTACGGTAGCATAGGGTAACGTTGTACCAGCTGGGCTGGTTGGACCGCAGACACCGTTGTTGCCTGCAGCCACTGATGCGTTTACAATAGCCATAAGTATAATTATATAAGTTAGGTGTTTGCGTCACCTCTAGCAGTTAGACCGTTAGCTTGTAACTGACGGCCATACTCTAGAGGAGTTGGTGCGCCTTGTGTTTCAGAACGTGTAGTACCTACAGCTTGACCTGCAGGAATAGTTCTTGTCGTTGCGACTCCAGGTTTAACTGACATAATATACCTCAAGCGGTTTGTATTTCAATTGCAGCAGCAGGGTTTAGAGTACCAACTCCCATTGCTAGACGTCCAACGATCAAGTCGCCTTGATACATTGTCTTAACGTCAGCGCCAGTTGTTTGTACTTGAGGACCGATTGCTTCTACAACACCAGCAGCATCCTTCTGGTAGATAAGTCCAGCATGGTCAGCGAAAGCACCGGAATAATCGTTGTTTTCACCAGCCGTAGCATTGACTGTACCTGCCTGGAAAGGAAGGTTGTTAGAACGTTGGATGTTGATACCGGCAATAGATACCAGTCCGTCTCCAGAGTTCAAGTTACCTTGAGTGTTACCGTAGTCGCGGTTGAGGATGTTAGAATCAACCTGAGATACTAGAGCGTAGTACTGGCGAGGTGCGAGTACTGCAGTACGTCCGGTCTTAGGTAGGTTCTTTTCATCAAGAATTGAAGCAGCTTCAAAGAATGCATCCACCAGCTTCTGAGCATCGTACTCGTTGTTAGCACCAATCTTAATGATTGAACCACCTGGTTCTGGACCTGGTGATGCAGTGATTGGATGAGCTTCACGAGCTGCTTTAGCGATGGTACGGAATACCTTCTTGTCATATGCCTCAGCTAGAGCGTGTCCAATTTTCTTGGAAATCTCAGAGCGTAGAGAGTAATGAGCGAGTGTCTCATCGAGGTCGTATACGAAAGCAGAACTAATGAGAAGGTCGTCACAGACGATGGTCTTCTCAGCTACTGGAGGATCGCCAGATCCGAGGATTGGTTCTCCAGGAGTATGATATGCTGCTTGCATACGGCCAGTGAAGATGAACTGTAGACTCTTACCGTTCTTTAGTTGACGGTTTTGTACAGTTCCTTTAGCTATCGTTGCTGACTCATAGGCTTTGAAAAGCTCACCAGAGAACAGTTTTAGATAGGTTGCGTATTTGGTATCATAAGCAGTACCAAGAGACAGAGGAGTCTGACTGGTATTGTTAATAGTACCAATACTAGATACAACAGTATTAGCCATTATGCGAGAGTAAGTGTATGATTAACAGGTCTCTCAATCGATTGAAATAAAAAATGTGGTCTATCCCACCGTCTAGACGGCACTGGGTATCCGCTATGCTCTCCCGTAAGAGTTACATTCGGGCCATTGCCAAAGCGAGTAATCGGATTCGAACCGATGAACCTAGCTTGGAAGGCTAGAGTTTTACCACTAAACTATACTCGCGGTAGGGAGGAAACCCTCCCACTAATTTAGAACTTCTGATATTCTAGGTAAGAACCTTCATTTAGTTTTGTATCATTAGCATGATTAGCACGCTGTGCAAATTGAATTGCAACAGTACCTGCTGTTCCACCAGCTTCTACATAACCTTCGAAGATAACGTAACCGTCTCCGTCACCTGCAGTTACTGCAACTTCAGCAACACCAGTAGTAGCAACAGAAAGAGCACCTACTTCAGCAAGTTCGCCAGAGATAGGGGTTTCTGAACTTCTAGTGATAATCCTTGCAGCAGTACTAGATGCTGGGACAGTCATCTTATACTTGAAGTCTCCATCAAGATAAGTGATATCAAGTTTAGCTCTAATCAAAGCACGCTCATACTTACCAAGAGTAAAACTCAAAGGAGTACGATAAGTTGTTCCATCAGATCCACCAGATGGTAGGTTGTTACCAGCGTCACCAGAGTCAATAATGTAAGCATCGGTTATGATACCTGCAGTTGTCCAGTCTCCGCTAGAATAATGTACTGTTCCAGCTGATGCGTTAGAATAAAAAGGCATGATTAAAAAGTGTTATTAGTTTGTCACCTATGTATATAGTTCCGCTATATTATTAGGTTAGTAAGCATCAAGTTCACAGGTGGGACAGGATCTACAATGTTGATGCTCAACCATATGCAGACCCTCTATAAAAATGGCTATGGATAGCAGCCCGAAGACCACTAACCATAGTTCATTAAACTTCTTCATCAGAAGCTATACTTAGCCCCGATTTTGGTGCCCCAAGAGTTGTCTAGATCAGTATCCTCATCTGCTGTTAGCAATGAGAGCTCACCATATACCCCAAGTTTAGATGTAGCCTCAAAAGAAGCTCCTACCTTACCAGAAATCCGGTTGTCAGAGTCAACCCCATCCACCGCTACGATGGCCGGGCCTCCTTGAATGTAGTATGTGAACGAATCATTACCACCTTCATATCCCACATGGAGATCTGTGACGGTAGATTCGATGTCTGACCCGGTGCGGGAACCGTTTGATTCCACGTTCACGTATACACCGGCTTGTGCAGGTGTCGCCAGGGCTGCCGAAGCTGTCAGTGCGGCAAGTGCAATAAGTTTCATTCGTAATTAAAGTGTTTTGGTATAAGGGATACCACGATACCTTAGTTGGATCTTTTTTGTTTTCATTAGATCTTCTCCTTAGTACCTAGCCCCCGTTCCATGACTAGGTTTCATGCGATTCCCGAAGGAATTGAACGGACGTAGTTCCCTGTGGCTTCTACTGCTCCGACAAGCGAGCCGCCATAGTTTATCAAGATGGTACTACTGCAGAACCGCAAGCGGAACCATCAGTAGTGTTACCAACCATAGTGTTGCAACGAGATACTTGATTTGCATCTGTATCTGTATCATTATATGGTATGAACCAACGGTCAGTTGATCTGTTAACCATATATTCTATTTGAAAATCGTTAGCCCTTGAAGCGGGCTTAGGATTGTAGATGATAGACATAATTTATCCTATGGATATTGGTTGTGCCGCTAAGTCTAGCGGGAAGTTGTGAGCATTTCGCTCGTGCATAACTTCAAATCCTAAGTTGGCACGGTTGAGCACGTCAGCCCATGTTGGAACAACGCGACCAGTGGCATCAACGATTGACTGATTGAAGTTAAAACCATTGAGATTAAAGGCCATAGTGGAGACTCCCATGCTGGTAAGCCATATGCAAGTGACGGGCCAAACAGCAAGGAAGAAATGAAGAGCACGACTATTATTAAAGCTAGCATATTGGAAAATTAACCTCCCAAAGTAACCATGTGCGGCTACGATGTTATAAGTTTCCTCTTCTTGTCCGAACTTATAACCGTAGTTTTGTGATTCGTTTTCAGTTGTCTCTCGTATGATAGAACTGGTGACCAATGATCCATGCATAGCACTGAACAAAGCTCCACCAAATACTCCCGCAACCCCCAACATATGGAAAGGATGCATGAGTATATTATGTTCCGCTTGAAAGACAAACATAAAGTTGAACGTTCCTGATATCCCCAACGGCATACCGTCAGAGAAACTTCCTTGTCCGAAAGGATATACCAGGAAGACTGCTGCTGCAGCCGAGACTGGCGCTGAATAAGCAACTGCTATCCAGGGTCTAATGCCTAGTCTATAAGACAGTTCCCACTGTCTTCCCATGTATGCAGCGATACCGATGAGGAAGTGGAATACGATGAGCTGATATGGACCCCCGTTGTAGAGCCATTCATCCATTGTTGCTGCTTCCCAAATTGGGTAGAAGTGTAGTCCAATTGCGTTTGAGCTGGGAACCACCGCTCCGCTAATAATGTTGTTGCCATAAAGTAATGCTCCTGATACGGGTTCTCGAATCCCATCTATGTCGACGGGGGGTGCAGCAATGAATGCTATGATAAAGCATGTTGTTGCGGTTAGTAGTGCGGGAATCATAAGCACTCCGAACCATCCCACATAGAGACGGTTCTCTGTACTCGTTACCCAGTCACAAAATTCTTGCCAATTGTCTTGGATTTGTAATGTGGCTGTAGTCATTAGTAAGTTTTAATTTTCATAGAAGATTTGGCTGCCTTCTTCTTCTTTTTCCCTGCAGCTTTGGCGGCAGCTGCCTTCCCTGCAGGTGTATATGAATAGTGTTTCCCGTTAACTACTGGCATAATTAAAATTTCAAATTAGATCTTTCTAGTTTATCGTATATATCCTGACGATAAGCAGGGTCTTTATCATACTGTGGATCAGACATAGCACGAACTACTTCAGCTTGACTACGGAATTTAGATCCATCTGAAGCTGCTGCTTTGCCTGTTAAGAGTTGTCCATCAACACCTCTAGCATCATTGTATCTGTAAGCTAAAGCTTGTACTGCAAAGAATGCTGCAAGTGGGTCACCTTTATCCATGACTTGATCATACATTTTGATCTCATCTTCACCAAGTGACTGACCAGCCCACATCATCATCTTATCATACTCACCTTCCTCACCTGCTATACCTTTCAACTGTTTAACATCAGTCTCACTTAATGATTGAGGTTCAGTAGGAGCATTCTCAGATCTATATTTTAAATGCATTTGAGCTATATCTCTAGCATTCATCTCTGATAATTGTTTTAAAGTATCTTGTGTATACTCACCTTTAAGTCCTTCATCCCACAGAGTATCTAAGAATTGAGTTGTTATTTCATCTGGTTTCTCTTCTTCTTTCTCCTCTTTATCTTCAGGTTTTTCAGTTTCAGGTTCAGTCTCAGATTTTTCATCAGTACTACCAAGCTTCTTTTGAAGTTCGATGTATCCTTTTTCTAATTCCTCCGCGTCTCTAAACTTACCTGCTAAAAGTTGATCCTGCTGTTCAGCTAATTTCTCACCAACCTCTAGAGCTTCCTTTTCTTCTGGAGTAAACTCACCTTCAGGTTGCTCATTAGAATCATACGTTAGTGTCTGTGCTTCTGCCATTGATTGTTTCTACTGTAAGGTTTCCGAGTCCAACTGTCGTAACAACTTTAGAACCAGGTGCTTTGATAGTTGGTTTGCCAACCTTCATCTTAGGTGCGTACTTGTTCTCTTTCTTTTCTTCAAAGAGTTCTTTATCTTCAGCACTCAAGGGTGGTTGGACTTTCTTTACGGCACGTTTAGCCTTCTGGGGGCGGGCCGGCTTCACTTTGTCCACTGAGTTCCTCCGCTAATTGTGGGTTTTTACTTGGGTCATTCATTGGATCACCTGTAGCAATCTTAGATTGTTCAAGCTGCATCTGTTGTTGCATCATTGCTTGCTCTTCACCTTGTATCTCTTGCATAGATCTTACAAGGTTAAGTATATCAATACCTTGAGCAGCAGCTAAACGTTTGATAACTTCTTCAGGGTTAATGAATTTTTGTGTAGCTTCAGGTCCCATAGTCTGAGAGATTGTAGTCAGGAACATACCCAACGCTTCTCTATCTTGACCACGACCTAATGCATTTACACCAGCTACGATTGTAGGTTTAACTATTTTCTGTGGTAGCTTAGGTATCTGTCCAGTTTTCTGGAAGACATTAAGCTTACGATTTAAGTATGGTACTAAGAAATCAACAGTGAGTAGACTGAATAGTCCACCTAATTGTTGCTCTAGTTCCATCTGTGTCATACGTACTTCTTCTGCTGTAGTACGTTCACTTTGTCTAACACTTAGAATCAAGAAGGCTTCTGAAAGTCTCTTCTCTAATTGACCTATCATTTGGTAGGCCGTAGCAAAGTCAGCACTCTTACCTACCTGTACTACACCAATGTCATCGGGACGTCCTTGGACGATAGCGCCATTGCCTGCAGCTGCTAGGGTTTGTGGTTTTGTAGTTGAAGATGGTGATACAACAAAGACAACCTTAGCTGCTGCTGCACTGCCTTCAACGATTGCTTGAGATAATGCCTCAAGACTCTTCAAGTCGCCAACGAATTCTTCGACGCGTCCTCTTCCGTAGGACTCTCCATCAACTGTATTAAACCTTAGGTGTATCCAAGGTGTAGTATCTACTGGAGCTTTACCTCTTGACGTTGGTATAATCTTATCAAAAACTTCTTGATGCCAAACAAATCTGTTATTATCACGTTTGATATGAGTATAAACATCGCAGTCATCTCTGTCATCATCTGGGTTCTGTCCTGAGACAGGAGGCTCATAGTCAGGGATGACATCTGCTAATAATTTTTTGGCAATTTTTTCTCTGGTGACGATTTCAATCACATTACCGTTACCATCTCTATCTATCACAAAGCGGTTCAACGGATATAACTTTAACCCATCTTTACCCATGAAGATTAAAGCATTACCTGCTACTACCAAATGCTTAAGAGCTTGATGTATAGTAACACGATCATCAGAAGCAGCAATGGCTTCCATGATAGTACGTTCAATCTTTGCAAAGGATAAATCTAATTCAGTCTTTACTTCAGGTGGTATCTCTTCTCCTATTTGAGATTCATCTAATTGGAGTTTGAAGAAGCTTGTGTTAACTGGCATAAGAGCCAACATGAGTTTAGACGCTAAGGTCACAACCCCTTTGGATCCTACTGATTGCCATGGTGTTTTGACATCTCTAACGCCTCCGCGTTGTTGATCATCTACATCATGAATTAAATATGGAAGTGTTAGTCTAGCCGCTATGTCTGCTTGGTGTAGATACTCTGAACGATATACTGTTAAAGCGTCATACCTTTTTTTAGCTGTCATTGTTTTAAGTTTCTATCTTATTCCAGAATGAGTCGGTGGTTGATAATTGGCAAAGTTTCGTGGTTTAGTACCACCTATATTTAAACCGCCTACTAAAGTACCCTGTGTATCTGGTTTCCTACCTAAAGATGATGCACTTTGTGGAGAAGCTACTCTTCCAGGACCAATAGACATTTGACTAGCAGGTTGCTGAACTGATACTGGAGCACTAGTTTTAACACGATTTTGTGCATCTAACATTGCCTGATTATGTAATTGCTGTTGCTGCTGGTACTGTTGCTGTTGCTGCTGGTAATTTCGCTGCCAAGATTGCTGTGCTGACTCCTGTTGTTTCTGCCACTGCTGCTGTGAAGTCATGAAATCTTGCATCTGTGTTTGAAAAGCAGATTGCATATCTGAAAACTTCTGACCCCAATCCATAGATTCTTGAGCAGGTTGTGCTCTTCCTGCAACCATTTCATAAAGTCCTGAAGCTTGACCAGCTTGATGCTTGGAAGCTAATGAGCTTGTATTTTTATCTAACCAGTTTTTAATCTCAAGGTCAGTAGCTCCAAACTCTTTAGCTTTACTGTAATCTTTATGTCCAAATTGTCCGAGACCGACTGTTGTATAGTCAAAGCCCCAAGGTGTTTGTCCTGCCATAATTATCGATCCGATTTAACTGTACTTTGTGTTGTAGGAGGAGGTGGACCAGTAACATCACGTGGACCATCATTTGATGGTGGTTTAGGTCTACCAGGTCTACCGCTACCACCTTGGTTGCCGCCAACTGGACCCCAAGTTGGAGGTATGTTAGGAGGGCGGACAACTGCATTAGATAGATCAGGTATACTATTAAAATCTACACCTAAACTTATATTCCTTCTATCTATTTTTATTTTAGTTACTTCAGTTGGAGTTGCTATATCTGTACGGATTGTCATCCTCTTACCATCTGCATCTACTATTCTATCTGTAATTTCTGTAGATGCTGGATCAAATAAAGCCTTCTCTGTGTAACCTTTTAATGTATTAGGATCAGTATATACATACTTACTATCCCAATCGTACCAACCATCTTCAAACTCTTGCTCCTTATCACTCTTCTTCTCTGCACTACCTAGTCTTATATTAGCCTGTCTAACGAACATCACTTTTTCTTTATCTGTATACTCGTCACTAGTTAAGAATTCAATGTTAGCAGGACTACCATAAGTATCCCAAGCTTTACTATCCTTCTTCATCTCATTGAATACTCTTTTGAACTCATTATCATTTTCATAATCAGCCCAATCAACTGGACCTCTAGTTAACCAAAGGTAATGCTCATTGGAACCTGTTTCAAACGCTCCTTCTTCATAAGCTTTACGACGTAGGTCGAGTCCCCATGTATCCATCTCTGCATCTAAACGTTGACCCGTAGATCCTCTATAATTGCGGCCAACTTTATGTACATTACTATCATAAAATCCTGTAAGATCTCCTGTCCATTGTTCTAATGAATGACCAAGATCCTCACCTTTATAGATAGTCTTACCACCAGTAGTACCATAGAGATCATCAATAAAATCAGTTTCCCATTGAGCACGGACTGAACCTGATAAATCTTGGGCATCTAATTCTGATGTTTTAGAGTGGTCTAAATCAAACACTCCACCTTTTTTTTCTACATCAAATTGGTTGTAATACCAATCTCTATTGCTTCTGCTCATAACTTATTCCTCAAGTCTATTGATTAGCCAGTCTACAACAGAACGTTGGCCAGCTTTGTACATTATAACTGATAGTTCTTCTTTAGGGTGTGGAGTATGTTGAGGAAAGTTCTCCTTCATCTCTTCAAGAATTTTATCATCAACCCGAGGACCAAGTACAGCCTCAAGCATATTGTGGGAGGTTTGCATTCGAGTGTTCAAAAAAAGCGGGCATCCTAGCAGCCTTGGTCTCAGAAAATTCCGGTGCTTTGCCCTCGTACATTAATCTATCACTGGCATCCAGCCAGAATTTTTTGTCCAAATATCTATCGTAGGTATTTTTACCTAGGGGTTGAAGAATCCAGTTAATGGTGGCCTTCCTAAGTTTATCCAAAGAAGGACTGGGAGATAAACCCAGCTCACGACATACAAGGCTATTAGTGGCCACGTGTATTTGTTCGTCTCTACTGATGTCGGCGCTGACAGTCCTAAGACCAGCATCGCCATTAAAACGAAAGAAGGGAAGAAGGACAAAAAAGATGGCACGTTCTGCGACAAGTGCCTTAGTTATGGTGTGGTCGGGGTGCTGTTCCCATGCTGATCGAAGTCTGAGTGCTTCGGTCTCAGCCTGAGGCTCAGTCCCAATTGAATTAGCAATATACCCAAGAGCAAGGTCATGTTTTTCTTCGTCCTTTACATTAAGGTTTAATAGTTCTTTAGCATGCTCGGGAACATCTTTTTCAAGTGCGTCCGCCACAAAGGCACCAACTGGTAACTCCATATGACGTATTGCGAGAGCACGGTAGATGGTTTCTTCTGCTCCATGTTTTAGTTCTCCGGGGGTGGTTTGCACTGGCGTCCATGTACGACGCCTGTCGATTAATTTTTGATAAGGTGTTTTTCTCATTCTTGACAATCACATGTAAGGGGTTCATTTAAGATCCCCTCCAAGTAATCTTCAACGTCAGTATCGCTTAATGCTGCATACGCATCTGTTTTATCCTGTACGTCTCCCATCACTTGAAGAGAGTAGTAAAGGGAGGTTTGAGGTGAATCCAACCACTCTTCCACGAATGCATTATCGTAGGTCACTACATCGCTCCAACTGTTGAAGCTATAACCGTGAAGAAGTCCCGTAATATTTAACATTTTCATTAGTTCGTCGGCGACCTTCTTGTAAGCATCCCAACCAACTTCGCTTGCGATTTCTACATCGCCATAATTATAAGTTTGTACGCCAAAGGTGCCACTATCCCTATCCACAGTACGTGCTATAGGAGGTGCTATCTCTGGTGTACATGTATATCCATCTAAATCCTGTGACCTATAAGAACAGCTAGCTGTAGGAGCAATACAAAAGGCTCGCTCCATATTGTGAGCCCGTGCGACAAGCTCAGCTGAATAGATACCCCTCTTAAGTTCAATAGCAATTTCTTCTGCTTTAGTAGGATGAACTTCATCAACGGTATTTTCGTTAACTGCTTCTAAGGCTCTTCCGAATTCGGCGTACTTAACACCATATCGTCGCAAGAGATTCGCGAGTCCAAGGAGTCCAAGTCCGACTTGGCGATCCGTTTCACTTGGAAGGTATTCTCCAGTCCCTCCAACGCCTGTTCGGCCATGTAGATGGCACAACTCGGACATACCCTGAGAGAAAGCCGTTGGTATGTCGGCGATTGTAACGGCACCGAGATTGACATGCTGGAGCAAGCACGTTCCTCGTGTTGGCAAATATACCTCAAGACAGACGTTTCCATAGATACGATTCCCATTTTTGTCATACTTTATTTTGTTAAGCCAGATGTCCCCGGATTTAATCCCGTGGAGGATGGCGTCTCTAACTTCAGATCCGGCGTTGATCCAATCGTCTCCTTCAAGGTCGACGCATCTTTTAATCCAGGCAAGCTGAGACCTATCAGCCCGCACGAACTCAAGAATATCATCATGGGTAATGTCCAAATGACAAACGATCGCGCCGTTCTTGTATGTTCCGCCTCTTCTAAGTGTTTCATTTAATGTTGAGTAGATTTTTGCAAATGATACGGGTCCAGAAGCTGTAAGCCCTTTACCGTTTTCGTGGCCGTTCGGCCTGAGTTTTGATAAATGTATGGCACATCCAGCGCCATTTCTTAGGGCATGACTGGCAAATCTCCAGCTGGCCTCAATTCCCTCTGGACCTTCCATCGAGTCTTCAACAACAAAGACTGTGCAAGATACGGGTAGTCGACTTTCCGGGTTATCCAACCATGATTGGACCCGACCGGTGCGGGAGATATAATGTGGCATTAGACTAAATCTTCTAAATTGGGTGGTGAATAACGTGGTCCTTTTAATACTTTGCCGTCTTCTCGATAAATAGGCTTACCATATTCATCAAGCTTAGACATATTACTTAAGTGTACTCTATGCATAGCTTCATCTAAATTCCATCCCATGTTAGCAGCGTACTGATAACATACATAGACTAAATCAGCTAACTCTTTTAAACAATTGGTTGGAAACTCACTACCTTGCCTAAATAACATACCATCAGCTTCAAGGAATTCTTTGAACTCTTCAACAATCAGATTACGTTGTCTAGTCCGCGTTTCCCGAGAGTTGGTATTCATTATCTTGTAGGCCTCCCGGAATTCCGCTGCCTGTGAGGACAATGTGGTCGTATGATTGTCCGGGTAGATTCTGACGTTTGGCATGTTCTAGTTCATTTTGTAGGTAGACAATAGCTTTTTCTAAATCTTCAGTTTTGTTTTCTTTGTGACCAGCCCTGCATACATATTTGATTACATTACCTAAGTGGAAGGAGAGTCCTTGATCACGAATAAAATCCCAGACTTGGATAGATCCTCTTTGGTAATAGGGTGGGCTAAGGGTGCTTTTGGCCATTTTTCAACTAAATTAGTGAGTGAGTTGGACAGTACAAAACACTGCTCTTGCAATGCCATGAATACAGTGATGATGTCTTCTTTCCTTGTTTCAGGTTTAATAATGCTATCATACATTAACCTTAGTTTTAGATCTTGTTCCATCGTCAATTTGGTAATCGGCGCTGGGAGTCCAGGGTATGGGTTTTCGTTTTTCGAAGTCATAATCTTTAGCAGTGAGTATTCTAGCTAGCCTTGCATTTATAAGTGCATCATCTTCAGATAAGTCCTTACCTTTAAAGGCTTCAACTACTGTTTTCCAACTGTATCCTTTCTCTTCAAAAAGCGTCGTTGCACGTTTGACGCCAATACCAGGTACACCATTATAACCATCAGTTTGATCGCCAGATAATGTTTGTACAAGGTGCCATTTCGCTCCATCTTCTTCATTGATGAATGTGAAATCAGACATATCATATAAATTACCTGGTATCTGTCTCATATCCTTATCAGGACTGCAGATAGTATTGCCAGGATTTTTTGTGGCATAAATACCCATAGCATCGTCAGCTTCAAGTGTAGGCATAAGTATTACTTCATACTCTTCCTTCAATTGATTAATGACACGCTTATAGCCACAGGGTTTCTTTCTATTACGATGACCTTTGTAATCCGCTTGTATCTCTTTCCGAAAGTTAATGGAATCAGAGAAGAATAATATCAACTCTGGTACATCCCACATAAACTTACCTTTTATCTTTTCTAGTTCTCTTCTAGCAGCTTGTAAAGCATCTGAGAACTTACTAGTTACAAGTATTACATCATCGCCGAAATCTAGTTCAGTTTCAGCAGCAGCACAGGCTTTATAAACTATAAAGTCTGCGTCTATTAATAGTTTCATAAATTATTAGTGGACTTCCGCCCAGTTACTTCCCGACTTTGCTTCTGCAGCAATTGGGATTCGTAAATTATAATATTCCCCAGCTAATTTAGCACTTCCTTCTAATGAGAATTTTACGTGCTCTACTTTTTCTGGTGTTGTTTCATACTGCAACTCATCATGCACGAAAGCTAATTGATGAGTGTGATCGTTTATTAAATTTTCAGCAGATAGTAGCATCCAACGTTTAGCTACGATCCCAGCTCCTGATTGAAGCAGATAGTTCAACGCTTTGTGCGGGCTATCGCATGCAATGCGGCGTCCATCAAGGGATCTAACGTAACCTTTTTCACTTGCTTTCCTAATTGCTTCGAGGAGTTCAGCAAGACCTTCAATGGCAGCAACAAACGCAGTGCGGATTTCTTTACCTTTTCGCGCTGCTGCGCATTCGCTAAGGCTATTATCGAAGGATGTACCGATCTTTTTATTTCCTGCTCCATATAAAAATGCGTAGGTAAGCGTTTTAACTTCTCTTCTACTAATTCCAATTTTATCTGCATTTTCTTGGTGGATGTCGCCGTGTAATAGGATATCTGCGTACTTACCTCCGTCATAACGAGCGAGATAATGAGCAAGCATCCGAAGCTCAATACCCGAGAGATCAGATCCAACCATGACCATACCCGGCGAAGGTATGAATAAACGGCGAAATCTTTCATCACTAGGTACTTGTGCTAAATTTGGGTTCTTGTGACTACATCTGTGAGTAGCGCAACCTACTGAACAGTGGTGATGTATCCTTTTAGACGTCGTAACAAGCTTGAGCCATGCGTTCACGCCTTCTGAGATCATTCCAAGCTTCTTCGTCAGATCCAAAAGTTTCAGACATTGCTTCGAGAAGTGATTGTTGATCTCGGTCAGAATAATCTCGTCTATAATAGGCTTCCCAGTAGCTGTCATCTGGGCTGGTGTCCAGCCAAAATGTGTCTGGAGTATCCATGCTATTTGATCTCTCGATGTAGGGTTAAATTCTTTTAGTCTTTGAAGCTGCGCTCCATTAACATATCCTTGTGTCCTGTTATCTCGTTTAGGAGTGAACAACGCTCCTGCAACGAAAGGGAATTGTTTTCGAAGTACTCTAGTAGTTTCTTCCAGCTCTCGTCTGAGAGTTGATTCAAGTTCTTGAGCTCCTCGTTCATCAAAGTACCATCCATGTGTCTCCTGTTGTGTAAGTATGTGGGCTACCTGGTGCTCCATTTGGATCCACTCAGGTAAGGGTGGAAGTGGTCGCATAATTTTTTTGTAACAACAACGTCTTGAATACAGTAATCTTCAAGCTCTTGAGACCATTCGGACCAATCAGTTGTCTTACCGAATTCTCCTTTGTATTCACCTAATCTATATCCGTAAGCTTCAAGTGAATGTCTTCCATAAAGTTGAAGCGGCATATGTGGCCAATTCTTCTCTTTATCTACCAACATAAGTCCGCTATGATAGAGGCGACTAAGCAACAAGGTATCAATAACAGTACCACGGGGCTCAAAAAAGGGATAAAGCTTTCGAATAACAGGTAAATCATAGCCAATGATATTATGCCCAATAATAACTTCAGCTTGCTCAATGTACTGAACTGCTCGAACAATAGGGGACGACATACCTTTTCCAGGACTTTCGTCATTGAACGATTGAACTTCATCAAGCTCGCTATCATGGTATGCAATACAGTGGATCTGGGTAACATCATGGAGTAAACCGTTGGCTTCAAGGTCAAAAATTATTGTACTACCGTCCGTTCCATGTGTAAGTCTTGTCTTTAAACTTGGCTTGTTCAACTGCTTCGGGGGTAGGTGGGTTAGGTTTATTTAAATATTTATACCATGGGTGCTCATAATGCTCAAAAATCTGTGGCTGGGTTGAATTCGGGTTGAGTTTCATGTTCAATAAATCTACAGGTGTTGAGATCATATTCTAATTGACATGCGACACCAGTTTCGCCAGAATAGCGATTCTTAAGGACTCGCACTGTCGTAAAGCTTCGTTCAGCATCGGCCTGCTGATCTCTTTCGAGGGCAATGACTTGATCACTAAGTTGAGCGATTGCAGCGCTTCCCCTAAGCTGTCCGAGGGTAACTCTTGCACCCTCTTCATGGTTTTGGTCACTATTAGTTCTCCTTAAGTGAGAGACGAGGAATAATGCAATGCCCGTTCGTTCAACAAGGCTTCTCAATTTGGTCATGGTGGTGTCTATCATACGACGTTCATCACCATCAAGACCACTTAATAATATACTCAAGTGATCTAAGAATACAACACGACACTCCAATCCGGTTGCCATATATTCAATCCTATTATAGATGAGATCCGGATCGTAAGAACCAAACCCATCAAAAAGATAGAGATTCCAATCGGCAATAGTTCGCTCGAATACCAACTTGAGTTGTTTTTCATCATGCTCTCCTAGGTGAAGTGGTGTGCCTGCCGATACAGACATCAGTCCAAGTGCTGTTCTCCGATTGCTTGCTTCAAGCTCCAATATCCCAACGTGTTCACCTTTGTCGCATAGTTTAGCCGCAAGTTCCCTACAGAATGAGGTTTTTCCTGTACCAGAGCCCGCAGTAATTGTTGTAAGTTCTCCATACCGTATCCCGTGTAACTTCTCTTGTAATCCTTTGAAGTGATACTCATGTTCGCATGGTTGTTGTGGTGTTGTGACTAGTGTTAATAATGATTTGCCATCAATTATTCCATCAGGTCGATAGGGTTTCGCGTCCCATATAGCCTTTCTTACAGCTTCCGAGTCATTAGCTTGGAGAGCGTCAGAGGCGTCTTTGTATACTTCAAGCCTGGCGACCTTAACCTTACCCGGCGGTAATACCGAGCAAGCTTCTTCTGTCGCCTGCCTTCCAGCAGCATCGCTATCGAAGAATAATACGATTTCATCATATCCCTGGAATAGCGGGATTTGTTTCTGTATATCCTTCTTCGCAGACGCCGCCCCATGTGGTAAGGATACCATAGGCCATCCAGGCATACATTCATAGCAGCTCGCAGCATCTAACTCACCTTCAGTAACAACAATACGTTTACCAGTACTAGGAAAACGATGCTGAGCAAATAAGGTGTTAGTGGAAACTCCTTCATATCTAAAGTCCTTGCGCAGAACTCCATCTTCGGTGAAATACGGGAATCTTAGTGTTTGATCATACTGATAGATCTGATAGAATTGACATGTTTTTTCTGATATATTCCTTTTCTGCAGCCGCTCGGCTGAGCCTTTAAGGTGGATTTGATCGCTCATTTGATGAGTGTGATTAACATCGTCTTCGCCTGATGTACGACTATGACAGACGAAACAAAAAGTGTGACCATCAGTATATAAACTATTTGCATCTGATGATCCACATGTATCGCAAGGTAAATGCCTTACAAATTCAGATTCCATAATTATATAAAACCAACTCGTCTCTTTTCTTCTGATCCTTAAGATAAGAACCTTTAGATCTCATTGTATATGTTAAAGGGTAAGTATCGACAGACCATTTACTGTTGAATCTATCCTTAATCATACATGAATCATTGTAAGAAATTAATTGGTGACCTGTATAATAAGAACAGTTTTCAGCAAAGACATCATGATTAAATGTTTTATGCATTGAACCTTTCTTACCGTATAGATTAGACCCAA
>VTLG01013326.1_pt1 | contig 17996 bp, 33 predicted proteins | sample 4694571 | NCBI WGS metagenome assembly VTLG01 (sample SAMN12604809, study PRJNA352737) | marine metagenome | biome: ENVO:00000447; feature: ENVO:00000209|ENVO:00000569|ENVO:01000036; material: ENVO:00002151; isolation source: viral sequences binned using virsorter ... | reverse complement strand
CATTGTAACTCATATGTGGCACTATATAATTGTAGCAACAGTCATAGAAAGGACACGTTACGATGAACTACTTTAAACAAACTGCCGACGCCGTACTAGACGGCTGGGTTGACTATCACGCAATACAGCCAACACATCTTGAGGTCAGTGATGACAAGGTGTTATGTTGCCTTGACGATTTGAGGCAAATTAGCATAGTTGGTTTTGAGCATGAGACCCACGTCACCATTACTAATACTAACAATGATGACTGTAAGGTTGACTGCACCTACGCAACTACTGTTGCTGAGGACACACACCTATTTGAGCTCAAAAGGTTTTTGCGTGACTACTAAACCAAAAAAGTTAGGACGTCCTAAAGGGTCAGCCCAGTACAAGGACGTCCCAACTATGGTGCATATTAGTGGACGCGAGACGCTCCAAAATTTGCACGCTATCCGTGAGGTGTTAGAGGAACAAACAGGTATGGAGGTCAGCTACCCTAACGTCGTTAATTACCTCGTCAACTTTTACCTCAAAGAAAGGTGATACAACGGGACAGTAAAAGAGTTATCATTTACTGTCCCTTGTTTTACATTATAACTATAGCAAACTCGCAGAAAGGAGCGTCCGCTATGATTAAACCAAAACCCGAAATGTATCAGTTCAATGATGGTAAGTCTCAAACCATATTGGACTTTTCCCGCGTCAATGAAGCATGGCTTGTCTGGCGTCAGGATCCTGGAAGTCAGGGTAATGTAAAAATCCACCCTAATTATGATGAGGCCAAGCGCGATTACGACAACCGCGTTGATGCCATACAAATGATGGAGGCATACAATGGCTGATGTGATTAATTATGTGTCCAAGGTAGCAAGTGATCTTGGTTTAAATGAGTGGACTAAAAAGCTAGGTCAACAGCATTTTAGTGTCCCTAACGAGCCGACTACCCTGTGCGGTATGCCGATGCTCGGTAACAATTACGCTCGGGCATATGGTGACGAGGATAAAACACCTTGTCCTACTTGTGAGGAAGCGTTAGTGCGACGAGCAAGTAATGGCTGATGTAGATTACATAGTACAGGATACCCAGACGGGCAAAAAGTTCGTCTGGGATTTACGTCGTGTACTGAGAAAAGTTAATGCTGATAGATCAACGTGGCAGCATGAGCAAGAGTATAACAAGACCGACTGGACAGAAGGATGGAGCCAGTGGGTTGATGGTTATAAGATAGTTGGCTTCAAGGTAAGGAGGTGGTAAATGAGTAAGCCAGAGTCCACGCTGTGGAAAAATCTGCGTGAGGGAACTAAAGATTTAGGTGTGTTTTGGACACGTCTCGAGTCTTGGTCTAGTCCTGGAGTACCTGACTTGCATGGTATACTTGATGGTCATGCTTTTTGGCTTGAGCTTAAAGTCCACAGGTTAAACTCGTTAAATAAAATTGCGCTGCGTCCTCACCAAATTGCTTGGCAGATAAGATATAGCAGATATTTAGGAAACGTCTGGAACTTGGTTGGTCATCCTTCCTCCCGAACTATAAATATATTTAATGGTGCGAGAGCCATGGAGCTGACAGAAAAGAGGACAAAAGATGATCCCTTGATCCCTGACTGGAGTTCGGGGACTCCTTATGATTGGGCGGGTGCCATCAATCATATTCTATCATCATCTCGTCCCATCATAAAGGAGGAAGAGCTCTAATTTCGTCATCAATTATCTTCGGTCTAAAGTCAAATCATCAATCTTCCTCAATCATTTTCCGTTGACGATTTACGAGGATTCGCGAGGTACGATCTCTTGACGATGATTGATGATGACAGAGATATTTAAAGATAATTAATGACTTGTCAATAAAAATCTAACGTGCTACTCTAACATCATAAGCAATGGTGCTTATTGAAGATCGTAGAAAGGATCTCATTATGACTACAAAATCTGTAAAAAAATCTACTGCAAAATCCGTCGTTAAATCTGCTGAGCTGGTCGTCACTGACCGCGAGCTTGAGTACAGCGAGATTTGGGCATTTGTCCAGGAGCATGCTGGTGGCAATGAGGCTAACGTCAAAATCGTGCCTCTTGACAATGTTGACTTGGCAAGTGCAACGCCTGTCCCGTTTGGTTATGGTGGCAAGACAGGAGGCGTTCGTCAGGTTATACAGGACTGGATGCTTAAAGGCGTTGACGGTGACTTGTCGCTAAAAGCTGTTCTCAATAAAGCAGCACCATTAGGACACTCTCGTAAAAAGCCTGTCTGCTTACATGCTTTGATGCATGGAGGATACAGTCCGTCCAGCAAATACTGGATGACACCATTCGTCAAACTTGTAGTCCAAGGCTAACATAGAGGGGGACGTCGCAAGGCGTCCCCTTTTACCGAGGACCCTTGCCTGAGGAAGAAAGATGATGATTCCCTTTTCCCGAGGAAGACCTCATGTATAGGCATTAGTCTATACATATCAATCATCATCAATCTTAATCAAAGTGGCTGGACGAGTTTTGAGGATTTAACATTTTAAAACCTTGCTGGTCAAAAAAACTCAACACACACACTTTGTAAAAAACAAATAGCAAGGGGTTAAAAATGTGGTTACTAATATTTGCAATAATATTGCTAGGTTTTTACGGCCTATTAAAAAAGTAAGTAAAAGTAAAAATAAGTATTGTGCGCGGTTTAAAAATGTGCATAATAAAAATTGTAAGCAATAACGCTTACGGCATTAACCGCATAGGAGGGTTATTAAAATGCCAAATACTAAAAAGGGTGCAGCTACCCAAAAAGCTACAACTACAACAGCCGTTGTTACTACTGCACCAACATTGCAGCACACTGGTAACGAGCTAACTTACCCGTGCATATGGGCTTTTATTAATGGGCAAGCTGGCGGCAATTTGCACAACGTGCAAGTTGTGCCACTTAGCAACGTAAAGTTAAACGACGCGCAGCCTGTACCGTTTGGTTATAACGGTAAAGCTGGCGGCGTGCGTGCCACAATACAAGGGTGGTTGCTTAACGGTGTTAAGGGTAACAATAGCCTAGCTGCAATATTAAATGCGGCAAAGCCACTAGGCCACAGTGCAAAAAGCCCCATTTGCTTACTTGCACTTTTAAACGGCGGCTATAGCCCCAGCAGCCCTACATGGGGTACGGGCTATGTTAAATTGGTAGTGCAGCCGCAGCCAACTAAATAGGGTACCCCCAGCCACTAACAGCCCCAGCAATGGGGCTGTTTTTTTGCGCCCCCCGCGAGAGCTCACCCTTGGCTATAGCTCGGTCTGTAGCCATGTTTTGGACAAATCGTGTGGTAATAAAAAATTTTCAAATATTGATTTTACTCGATCAAAAGCCGAGATCACTACCCCCTGTTTTTGTAGAATCGTCATAGGTTCATTGCCCTAGAAAAATTTTCGATATATTTATAAAATATTCGCATTATTGAGGAACCATGGATAATGGACATTCAGTTTGTACCGGAAGAGCAATTAAAGAAGTATGCTCATTTACTTGAGCGAGCTAAGGATATAAGCCAAGCAGAGGCGAGCCAACAGGATTTTATGGAGTATACTAAAACGGTTTGGCCTGAATTTATAAATGGACGCCACCATAAAATAATGGCTGAGAAGTTTAACCGTATAGCTAGTGGAGAGTTAAAGCGGTTGATTGTGAATATGCCACCACGCCATACTAAAAGTGAGTTTGGCAGTTATTTATTACCTAGTTGGTTGATGGGTAAGAACCCGAGGTTAAAGATAATGCAGACAACACATACGGCTGAGTTGGCTTTTAGATTTGGCCGAAAGGTGCGTAATTTGATGAACTCTGCTGAGTATACTAGGGTTTTTCCTGGAGTAGAGTTACGAGCAGATAGCCAAGCGGCAGGGCGTTGGGAGACAAGTAAGGGTGGAGAATATTTTGCGGCGGGAGTTGGTGGTGCGGTGACAGGCCGTGGTGCTGATTTGTTAATTATTGATGACCCACATTCCGAGCAAGATGCACTTAGCCCCACAGCATTAGAGCATGCTTATGAGTGGTATACCTCAGGACCGCGTCAACGTTTGCAGCCCGGAGGTTCTATTGTGATAATTATGACGCGTTGGGCAGATAATGATTTAACGGGAAAATTATTAAAGCAACAGGGTAGAGATATACTGGCAGATAAGTGGGAAGTAGTTGAGTTTCCAGCATTGATGCCTGATAGTGAAGAACCCCTCTGGCCGGAGTTTTGGAAAAAGGAAGATTTGTTAGGTGTTAAGGGAAGTTTGTCGGTTGGTAAGTGGGAGGCGCAATGGCAGCAAAACCCTACTGGCGATACGGCAGCGATACTTAAACGTGATTGGTGGAATGTGTGGGAAAAGGATGATATACCACAGTTAGAGTATGTGATGCAGAGTTATGATACAGCGTATAGTAAAAAGGAAACTTCTGATTATAGTGCGATAACAACATGGGGTGTATTTTACCCAGAGGAGGGATCACCACCAAACATTATTCTTTGTGATGCTAAACGTGGTAGATGGGATTTTCCTGATTTGCGTCGGCGAGCACTTGAGGAGTATAAGTATTGGGAGCCAGAATGTGTATTGATTGAGGCAAAAGCGAGTGGTATGCCGCTTACGCAGGAGTTACGCAATATGGGGATTCCTGTTATGAATTATACCCCGAGTAGAGGTAATGATAAATTTACAAGAGTAAACTCTATTGCGCCATTGTTTGAAAGTGGTTTAGTATGGACGCCAGATACTCGTTGGGCAGAAGAGGTTGTGGAAGAGTGTGCAGCATTCCCTGCTGGAGAGCATGATGATTATGTTGATACAGTAACACAGGCATTACGTCGGTTTAGAGAGGGAGGCTTTATTCAACACCCAGAAGATTATGAGGATGAAGAAGCTATTCCTGTACAAAGGATCTATTACTAATGGCAGAGAACCCACGCCCAAGCAATGTTGACCGTAGTTTACTACAAGCTCCTAATAATACATTTAGCGCATTAGAAGATGACCTTTTACAGCAAGAGATAGAAGTTCTTACGGCAGATGAGCCTGATGAGGAAGGTGGCGCGGAAGTTGTATTTGGTAAAGACCCGCAGCCTCTTGGTGAAGAGCCAGATAATTTTTATGATAATTTAGCAGAATTTTTAAGTGATGAAACCCAAGCTGATATTTCTAGTTATATTACCCAAGCGGTAGATGATGATAAAACTAGCCGTGACGAATGGGTAGAAACATACACAAAAGGTTTAGAACTATTAGGTTTGAAGTACGAATCCCGTACTGAGCCGTTTGATGGTGCTACAGGTGTAATCCACCCGATACTAAATGAAGCCGTAACGCAGTTTCAGGCTGGTGCGTATAAAGAGATGTTGCCCAGTTCAGGACCAGTCCGCGGAAATATTATTGGTGAACCAACCCCTGAGGTAGAAGCACAGGCTAAACGTGTTCAAGATTACATGAATTACCAAATCATGTATGAAATGGAGGAGTATGAGCCTGAGTTTGACCAAATGTTGTACTATTTGGGATTGAGCGGCAGTGCTTTTAAAAAAGTTTATCGTGATGATGTGTTAGGTAGACCAGTAAGTAAGTTTGTACCAGCCGAAGATATTGTTGCACCTTACGAAGCTACTGATCTTGCCTCGGCAGAACGTATTACACACATCATAAAAATGTCAAAAAATGAGTTACGGAAGCTACAAGTTAATGGTTTTTACCTTGATTTAGAAATACCTGATGAATCAGACCCTGAAGCTGACGAAGTTAGGAAGGCTTATGATGAAATATCGGGTCGAGAAGCTGCTGGCGATAGTGAAGAAGTAACTTTATATGAATGTCATTGCTATTTAGACCTTGAAGAATATCCAGATGTAAACGAAAGTAATGATGAAACAGGGATAAAGCTGCCTTATATAGCTACAATTAGTGCAGATACTGAAAAAGTATTGTCTGTACGCAGAAATTTTGCTCAAAACGACCCTATGAAAAAGAAAATTGGTCATTTTGTGCAGTATAAATTTACTCCGGGATTAGGTTTTTATGGTTTTGGGCTAATTCATTTGCTTGGCAACCTGAGTAGAACAGCTACGGCTAATTTACGGCAGCTTATTGACTCTGGAACGCTGAGTAATATGCCAGCAGGATTTAAAGCTCGTGGTTTACGGATAGCGGATGAGCAAACACCGATTCATCCGGGAGAATTTAGGGATATTGACATTCCTGGAGGTGATATACGGACTAGTTTGATGGCTTTGCCGTATAAAGAGCCTTCTGGCACGTTGTTTCAACTGATGGGTTTTGTAATTGAGTCTGCACAGAGGTTTATTGGTACTACTGATCTAGGTGTAGGTGATGGTAGGCAGGAGATGCCTGTCGGCACGACTATAGCTTTGTTAGAGCGTGGTGCGAAAATTATCAGTGCTGTGCATAAACGGTTACATTCTAGTTTAAAACAAGAATTAAAGATGCTTGGTCGGTTATTTGCCGAAGACCCAACACCATACCCTTACGAAGTTGGAGCAGACGAACAGATAAAAACATCTGATTTTGATAATAGGGTGGATATTATCCCTGTTAGTGACCCAAATATTTTTAGTATGTCACAAAGGGTAGTTTTGGCTCAAGAGCAATTAAAATTAGCTACAGCCGCACCAGAAATGCACAATTTGCGTGAGGCTTATCGCAGAGTTTATGAAGCATTAGGTGTTGATAACGTAGAGCAAGTTTTAAAACCAGAGCCACAACCACAACCAATGGATCCTGCTACTGAGAATCAGTTTGCTAGTCAGGCGGCTGGTGGTCAGGGTAAAATGCAAGCCTTCCCAGACCAAGACCATGATGCTCATATATCTGTGCATTTAGCTTATATGCAGAGTCGTGTGGCACAAATGCAACCACCAATTTTGTTGACGTTAGAAAAACATATTTATGAGCATATTGGTATGAAAGCTCAGGTTATGTTCCAACAACAAATGCAACAAGATCCTAATATGCAGCAGTTGCCGCCTGAAGCTCAGGCTTCTACAATAGCTAGGATACAAGCACAGTTGATGGCAGAGTACCAACAGCAGCAACCACCAGCACCACCAAGTGACCCTCTGGTAGAAATTAAAAAGCAAGAGTTGGCATTACGCGAACGCGAGATGCAGATGGATCAACAAATGGATCAACAAAAGCTGCAGATTGATTCACAGGCTAAACAAGAAAATGCTGATATTGCTCGTGAGCGTATAGCTTCTACTGAGGATATTGCTAATATGAGAGCACAAATTGCTTTACAACGTCAGAGAGGTAACTAATGCCTAGAGGTTTTGGTGGCGAAAACGAAGCCGGAAGAGCTAATGATCCTTCAGGCATGTCTTTCGGTGGAGGCATGGATGAAGGCCAAAGCAGTGTAACAGCCGATACTTTTAGCGGTGGCGGTGGCGGTGGCGGTCGTGGTAGACAAGACAGTCCTTTTAGTGATAGTGGGGGTAATGTTGGGTATCGTGCAACAAATAGAGCTAGAGGTCCTGGAGCGGCTCAGTACAATGCCCAACAAAATTTATTAGATGCAATCAAACAAGACATCAGATCAGGTGTAAATGTACGAGGCACTAATTATCAAAATAATTTAGCAGACCGTATTTTGGGTGGAAGGTTTGGCAGTCCTCAAAATTTCGGTATAACTAGCCCCTCTGTTGGTGATAGAGCGTTAGCTGCTCTTGGGTATGATACGAGTAAATCGTTTATGCAAAATGTAAAAGATGCAGCTATTCCTGGACGAAAAACTCCTTTAGGTGCTTTATCTTTAGTTCCTACCATTGTAGGTGCTAGCCCACAAATGAGAGCTGCTGTGACTATTGGTAATCTTTTAGCTGGTCAACAAATGAGTAAAGACCAAAAACCTGAGCAAGAAAAATCTATAACAGATAAAATTCAAGAATATACAGGTCGCCCTGATGATGCCCCTGCGTTTACTCCATCTTTCCCAGCAGCGCAAAATTTTGGGTCTAGAAATATTTCTGATACACAGCAAGTTGCAGATGCAGGAATAACTCTAGATGATGTAATGAATTTCCGGCCACAGGATATAACTGTAACTATGCCTGAGCTAAAGATGGCTCCTCTTCAAGGTCCACCAGTAAATGATGTGTTAGATTATTTTGGCTTACCGCGTAGTGTTGATATACCCACTCCTTTTGGTGATATAAATGTGGGATTCCCTGATAAAGAACCTAAAAGTGGTACAGCCACCACTCCTGCAGGACAGTTTCTACAAGGTTATGTTCCCTCACAATTACCCCAAGGAACTCAAGTTGCTGGTTTGGACGCAGTTATAGGAGCGGCTAAAAATATTGCAAAAGGTGTAACAGAAATTCCTGGAGGCTACCAGATAGGTGATAAACAGTATACAGGGACGTATAGAGAAAACCCTTCAGCCAGAACGTATACAGGTTCAGCTCAACCATATACTAAACCGTTTTCTGCTGAGGCACTTAAACAAGGTATTTCCACCCTTTTTAATTAGGAGAAAATTATGTCTAAAGATGAAGCAGAAGTAGTTGAAGTAGATTCTGACCAAGAACTTCGTAAAATTTTTTTTGAAGAAGGCTATGACGATACAATGTCTTTTGAAGAATTTAAACAACAAGGCCGTGGTACTCGCCGTAATCGTGGGAAAGGCTCTCCTAAATCTGGTGAGAAAAAAGGGTTTCCCGACCTAACAGGTGATGGAAAAATAACTCAGGCTGATATTTTAAAGGGTCGTAAAGTTTTTGTTGATGGGGGTGCAGCCTTAATGGATGCGACTAGCGATAAAGCACCTAATATCGGTGTTTCTCGTGGTGGTGGAGCAGCTTTGCGAGGTATAAAGTTTAGAGGCGTACGATAGTATGTCACAGAAAAAACTTCAAAAAGATAGTGCGTACTCACACATAGATACAAATAATGATAATATTTTATGTGATGATGAAATTTCTATGGCTTTGGAGTTTAAACGCAAAGAGTTAGAAGATGCTGATGCGCGTCGTGACAGTATGCGTTATATGACGTGGTTTGCTTTATTTGGAACTCTTAATTATCCCGCCGCCATATTAATAACATCTATGCTCGGTTATGATAACGCAGCAAAAATGATTACTGATATCGCACCTACTTATTTTGTTGCTAACAGCGCACTCGTTGCAGCTTATTTTGGAGCGAATGCTTATGCGGATAAAAAATCTAAAGAATGATTCATGCGTTTTTATTGGTGGTTATATTGGGGGGAGAAGTGCAAAGCAGAGATATGTACTTCAGATCTGTGGTAGAGTGTAATTATTTCGCAGCTCAAGTAACTAAAAGATACGGAAATTACGGCAGTATTAGTGGTGTTCCACCAGAGCACCGAGCCACGGCGTATTGTAAACCAGTAAAGGTAAATGCTGATAAGGAGCTTTATTAATGGTTCATATTTTACCGATTATATGGTTTGCGTCTTTTATGGGGGGTTATCTCTTTGGTTGAAGAAAAGAAAAAGCCTGTATCTGTAAACGTAGGGGAAAATAGTTTTGAGCTTGTTTTGCGGATATTAGGCAATGAGTTTGTAGCTATAAAAATAGGGTCTACTAATTTCAGTGGCAAATTAATCGCGGGTGGTATTTTGTTATTGTTCTTTACGTTTATGCTTATGGAGGTTTTTGGTCTGTCACGGATAATGGGTGTTGAGTAGTGGCAACTAAACTAAATGAAAATACTGAACTATCAATGCCGATCCGTAACCTTATGGCTATGGTTGTAGGGGCGGCTATAGGAACATGGGCGTATTTTGGGATTATCGAACGCCTTAATACCATGGAAAATAAAATTATCTTAATGGAAGCAGATCTTGGTCAAAATACAGATTTTAGAATTAAGTGGCCTAGAGGCGAAATGGGTGCTTTGCCAGCAGACTCCGAACAGTTTATGCTTATTGAGCATTTGTCTGAACAGCTCGCAAAGTTACAAGAACAAATAGACCAAGGCCGCGCACCACATGATCAGCAACAAAAATTAACTTTAGATTTTTATGAAAAAAGGCTAACTAATATAGAAGAACAGATAGAAAAGATACGTAATGGAAGTAATTAAAACAATTACTCTAATATTATATATGGGAGGCGATGTCGCTGAGCATACAGCGTTTGAGCAGATATCTAAATGTCTGAAAGCAAAACGCACCATTGAGCGAAACCTGTATAAAAAGTCAACTGCTGTGCGGTATGCTTGTGAAAATAAAACTGTTGAGGTATCAAAAAATGCTGACGGTACAAACTATATCGTAAGGATAGTAGAATGATACAAGCACTTATAGGTCCGATTGCTAACCTTGCTGGATCTTGGATGCAATCTAAGGTTGAGCAAACTAAAGCTAAAGGCGCAGTTGCGATGGCAAAAGCCGAAGCCGAAGCTGAGGTGATGAAAGTTGCCGCTACGCATGAAGCTGGCTGGGAAAAGATTATGGCTCAGGCTTCTGACAACAGTTGGAAAGATGAAGCATGGACAATCTTGTTTATTATTATAATAGCGATGTGTTTTATCCCTTTTACTCAACCGTATGTTGAGGAGGGGTTTGCGGCTTTATCGCGCACACCAGAATGGTTTCAATGGGCTATGTATGCTTCTATTGGAGCTAGTTTTGGAATCAGAGGTATAAAAGGATTTAAAAAATGAGCTTATATGAAAATATCCACAAAAGAAGAAAAAGTGGCAAACGTATGAGAAAACCCGGAGAAAAAGGCGCACCGAGTGCTGCTGATTTTAAAGCAGCAGCCAGAACTGCTAGGAAACGTGGTGGCAGTGCGAAAAAAGGTAAAAAATGAATAAAGATAGATTACGCGAAGAAATCGCAGAAGATGAGGGATGTAAGTACGAAATTTACTTAGATCATCTCGGTTTACCGACTTGTGGTATAGGTCATCTTATTACAGAAGATGATGAAGAGCATAATAAACCAGTCGGAACTACTGTTGAGCAAGAGCGAGTAAAAAAATTATTTGCGCTAGATATGTTGGTAACAATTGACGAATGCAGAGTATTGTACCCAGATTTTGATGATTTGCCTGAGGAGTGCCAACACATCGTCGCAAATATGATGTTCAACATGGGTAGACCTAGACTGAGCAAATTTAAAGGCATGAAAGCTGGTGTAGATGCTAGGGATTGGGACAAGGCCGCTGATGAGATGGTAGATTCAAAATGGTATACTCAAGTCCCTAACAGAGCTAGAAGACTCGTAGATAGGATGAGAGCATTAGCTGAAAATGAATGACCTTTACATTTATGAGAATATGCTTAAGATAATTCGCGAACGGTCAGAGTCAGTCAAAGAAACTATTTTATATGGTGCTGTGGCTGACTATACCGCCTTCAAGGAACTCCGAGCAAAACTCGGAGAGCTTGCACAAACTGAACAGGATTTAAAAACCCTGCTAGATAAGGTATCAGGAGCAAATGAGTAAAACATTATATGTCCCCGAATACATCGCAAAACAAAAAGAACAACTTAAACAAAAACCACCCCCCAAAAAAACAGAAGTAGAGGCACCCGCCTTAGAAAAATTACCCAAACCTACGGGATGGCGTATTTTGCTCTTGCCGTTTAAAGGTAAGAAACAGACTGAGGGTGGTATTCTTTTACCAGATCAAGCTATTGAGCGCGAGGCTTTGGCTACTGTTTGTGGCTATGTTCTTAAAGTTGGTCCTCTAGCGTATAAAGACCCTGAAAAATTTGGTGATTCTACAGACCCTACTAAAAATTGGGAACCTTGGTGTAAAGAAGGTGACTGGGTAATCTTTGGTAGATATGCTGGCAGTCGTTTCAAAATAGAGGGTGGAGAAGTTCGTCTGTTGAATGACGATGAAATTTTAGCTACTATCAATGATCCAGAAGATATTCTGCACATTTAACATGGAGTGATTCATGCCTGAAGAAAAACAAAAAGAGCTTTTTGAAGATGAAGCTAACCTAGAAATAGAGGTTGAAGAAGAAAAAGAAGAGTCCCCTCAACAAACAGAAGAGGTGGCAGAAGAAACTGATAAAGAGCCAGAAAACACTGATGAGCTTGAAAACTATAGCGAAGGTGTTCAAAAACGTATCAGTAAATTGACAGCAAAAATGCGTGAAGCAGAAAGAAGAGAAAAAGCTGCTACAGAGTATGCACAAGCTGTTCAAAAGCAACTACAAGAATCAAACCAGCGGTCAGCTACATTAGATGATTCTTTTGTTTCGGAGTTTGAAAATAGAGTTTCTTTTCAGGAAGAATCATTACGAAACAGTCTTAAAGAAGCTATAGATCGTGGGGATGTTGATAAACAGGTAGAGGCGCAAACTGCTCTAGCTAAATTAGCGCAAGATAATCAGAGGCTTGCCTACGTTAAAAGTCAAAGGGAAACACAAGCTCAACAGTTAGCTCAGATACAATCTCAGCAACAAGCACAGCCCCAAACACAAGCTCCAGTTCAACCTGATCCAAAAGCACAGGCATGGGCAGAGCAAAATGAGTGGTTTGGAACTGATGAGCCTATGACCTTAACTGCGTTTAGTATACACAAAAAACTTGTAGAAGAGGAAGGCTTTGATCCACAGGGTGATGAATACTACCAAGAGTTGGATAGCCGAATTAGAAAAGATTTTCCTCATAAGTTTGGTGAAAAAACTGTGAAAAGTTCTGGTCCTGCTGTTGCAAGTGCTAATAGGAGCACAAAACCCTCTAATAAAAAATCTGTTAAACTTACTCAATCTCAAGTTGCAATCGCTCGCAAACTTGGTATAAGTAATGAACAATATGCGAAGCAACTGCTTCTGCTACAAAATTCGTGAGGAAGTCAATATGACCGATAGAAGCCCACGCACTGCCCAAACTCGGGAAACTACTAGCCGCGCTAAACCGTGGCGACCACCGTCTCAATTAGACGCTCCAGATCCTCCAGAGGGATTTGTTCATCGATGGATCCGTGAATCAGTCATGGGTGTTGATGATAAGAAAAACCTGTCTGCTCGCCTACGCGAAGGCTTTGATCTTGTTCGCGCCGAAGAGTACCCAGATTTTGAAGCACCTACAGTTCAGGATGGTAAACATGCTGGTGTGATAGGTGTTGGAGGTTTGGTGCTCGCAAGGTTCCCCATAGAAACTAGAGAACAGCGGAATGCTCACTATCGTAATGCTACGAGAGATCAAATGACTGCTGTTGATAATGATCTTATGCGGGAGCAACATCCTTCAATGCCAATCAGTAAACCTGAGAGGCAATCACGTGTAACTTTCGGTAGTAATAATACCGAGTAATTGTTAGGAGACTAAATCGATGGCAAATACTGATTCGCCTTTTGGTTTGCGTCCTCATAACAAACTAGGCTCGAACGCCAACTCCATGGGTTTGACAGCTTATAAAGTTCAGATTCCGGGTGTAGCAGGTTCTTCATCAGCGATCCATCAAGGTGATATGGTGATCCCTCTTTCTAACGGTCTGGTCGATGTAAGTGCAGCAGATGGTGGTTCGGTAGCGATCCTAGGTGTTATGGCAGGGTGTGAGTACACAGCACTTGATGGTACGCCAACCTTTGATAATAAATATCCTGGAACGGCTTCCTTAAAGTCTGGCACAGAAGCAACCGTGTTCGTATACGATGATCCTCATCAAGTATACGAGTGTCAAGCTGATGCAAGTCTTACTAATCTTGCAACGGCAACTGCTTTGATTCACTCAAATGCGGAAGGCACGGGCTTTGGTTCTGAAACTGCAAATGGTATTTCCGCTGGTGAAATTTCTGTTGCTAGTGCAGGAGCCACTACAACTTCGGATAATTTCCGGATTGTGGGTATTAAAGATGTTCCTGGAATTGATTACGCTTCAGCAGGAGTTATACTCTTAGTGAAGCTAAATATTCCGCATCATACTTCAACAACTGGTATAGCATAGGGAGTTTATGATATGGCTATTGCAAGATCCCAACTCCTTAAAGAACTAGAGCCAGGACTAAACGCTCTATTTGGTTTGGAGTACGACCGTTACGAAAATCAACATACTGAAATCTTTGAAACTGAGACATCAGATCGCGCTTTTGAAGAAGAGGTAATGTTGTCAGGATTCGGAGCCGCACCCGTCAAGGGTGAAGGTGCAGCAGTTTCTTTTGATACTGCAAACGAATCATTCACTGCTCGTTACACACACGAAACTATCGCACTGGCATTTGCGATTACTGAAGAAGCTGTAGAGGATAACCTTTATGACCGCTTGAGTTCTCGTTATACTCGTGCGTTGGCTCGTTCAATGTCTAACACAAAGCAAGTGAAAGCCGCAGCAGTTCTTAACAATGCGTTTGATAGCACATTTGCTATCGGCGATGGTAAAGAACTATGCGCTACTGACCACCCGACTAATGGTGGCGGCACTTTCCGCAACGAACTCAGCACTGCTGCTGACCTTAACGAAACATCTCTAGAGCAGTCACTCATTGACATTGCTGCTTTTATTGATGAGCGTGGTCTAAAGATTGCCGTGCAGGGTCGTAAGTTGATTATCCCATCTGCCCTACAGTTTGTAGCTGAAAGGTTGATGGCTTCAACGCTACGTGTAGGTACAGCGGATAACGACATCAACGCTCTCCGTAATATGGGAATGTTGCCTGAGGGGTATGTTGTAAACAACTACCTTACAGATACAGATGCGTTCTTTATTAAAACGGATGCGCCTAATGGCTTCAAGCATTTTGAGCGAGCAGCTATTAGGACTTCTATGGAAGGCGACTTTGATACAGGTAACGTACGCTATAAAGCTCGTGAGCGTTATAGCTTCGGTGTTTCTGACCCACGTTGTGTATTTGGTTCTCCTGGAGCCTAAACATGTTTATCAAAAGGGCGGCTTGTTAGCCGCCCTTTTTTTGTTTATAGTTTGTCTACCCTGACAGCCCAATGGGGGCTGACTTTAGCCAAGACAGGAGATAGATATGGCTACAACTACCTTTTCAGGTCCAGTCCGCTCTAAAAGCGGGTTTAAAGTAATTAATGAAAGCTCAACCACTGGTGCAATCACAGAAACTGGTTTTTCTGTAAATGCAACAGGTCAGCTTATTTCTATGGGAACTCGCAAGATACAATCTTTCGCTGGCACTCTTGCTGCTACTAATGCTGCTGGCACTGCCTACGCGAATAACGATTGCTTAGTAGAATTAGGTACATTGAATGTGGATGCACCAGATGATCTTGTGACACCAAGTAAGATATTCATACATCGTGCTTTGATAGGGATTACAACTGCTGCTGGTCAGACATTGGCTGGCAATCTTGCCCTTAGTTCTACAAGTGGGACAGCTACTAATGCTGCTGTTTCAGGCACAGAAATCGTTGGAGCTGATGTGACGTCTTTTAACGAACAGTTAAGTGCCACGCAGTCAATTACCGAGATTGATATAAACTTCAATGATACTGCTGGAAATTATCATATTTTCGTGCCTAACATTACGGCTGCTGTAGCAAATGTCCATCTGTATGCGAGATCTACAACTACTGTAAATGCTGACATTACTGCTGGCAGATTTACTGTGGAGCTTGAGTACTCAGTATACTAATAGGAGGATGTTATGGCTGATGCAGTCACTTCACAAACTTTAATTGATGGCGTTAAAACGGCTGTTTTAAAGTTTACTAACATCTCTGATGGTTCTGGCGAAAGTGCAGTAGCAAAGGTAGACGTAAGTTCTCTATCTGCTAATGATGTGGGCAAAGCCTGTACAGGTGCTTCCATAGAAAAAATATGGTGGCAATGTAATGGTATGAAAGTCCAGTTATTGTTTGATGCAACCTCTAATGTGATAGCAATTGAGTTAGGGGAAAACCAAAGTGGGTATCATGATTATACCAGTTTTGGTGGCATTATAAACAATTCTGGGTCTGGCAAAACAGGCGATATTTTGTTCACGACTGTAGGTCACAGCTCTGCTGATAGTTATACGATTATCCTTCAGGTTCGTAAGGAATATAACTAATGGCTACCACTAAAGATGTCAAAAGAACCCCCTCTGGAAGGCTCACTTACAGGGGGGAGTCTTTTTCTGGTTACAACAAACCGAAAAAAACACCAAACGGTCCGAAAAAATCTGCCGTGCTCGCTAAAAAAGGCAGTCAGGTAAAATTGGTTCGTTTTGGTGACCCTAATATGACGATAAAAAAAGATCAACCAGGAAGGCGCAAATCGTTTAGAGCGCGTCATAATTGTGCTACAGCTAAAGATAAATTTAGTGCTCGGTATTGGTCGTGTAAGGCTTGGTAATGAAAGCAGATGACGTGTTAAAGCTGTTGGAAAAACATGAGGCAGATTGTAGTGAACGGTACGCCCAAATACAAAAACAGCTTGATAAATTAGATATGAGGTTATGGGGCATAGCTGTTTTAATTATAGCGGCTGCTGCAATCCCGAGGTTGTTCTAATGGCTATGAACAGAGCTAATATGGCGCAGCAAATTAAAAAAGCTCCTGCGAGCCGTAAGAAAAAGAAGAAAAAACCTAAAATACCAGCAAAATATTTAGCTGGTCTTAGTGCTGCTGATAAAGCTAAAAAGAAAAAAGAAATAGAACGTAACAGGAAAAAGTCACCAAAGGACCCTTCAGCTTATGTTTTCCCAAGTGATTTTGATAAGCGCGGTAAAAGAAGAAAAACTAAAGAATCCGTGCATACTAAAAAGTTTAAGAAGATGTTTGGGTCAAAAACATGACAAAGCAAAAAGACCCAAAAAAAGGCACAGGCAAAAAACCTAAAGGTTCTGGTAGGAGGTTATATACAGATGAGAATCCAAAAGATACTGTCCGAATTAAATTTGCGACTCCAGCAGATGCAAGAGCAACTGTTGCAAAAGTTAAGAAAATTAAGAAACCTTTTGCTAGGAAAATCCAAATCCTTACCGTCGGAGAACAAAGAGCCAAAGTTATGGGTAAAACCAAAGTCGTCAAAATCTTCAAAGACGGGAAAGAAAGCCTCCGCAAAGAAAGGAAAACGTGATGACATTAAGCGCAGCAACAAAAAAATCACTGGCAAAAAAAGCAGAGGCCGCCCGAAAAAAAGGTAAAAAAGTAACTGCTGGTCAGCTAGGCAGAGTTTATAAAAAAGGTTTAGCTGCGTATAGAACAGGACATCGTCCTGGAACATCGCCAAATCAATGGGCAATGGCAAGAGTCAATAGTGTTTTGACTGGAGGTAAAGCTGCTAAAGTAGACGCTCATATATTTGGTAAAGGGAAGAAACCTAAAAAGAAGGAAACTAAAAAGAAAACATGAGTTTTTTACAAAGTAATATACCGTATTTTAAATGTTGGGTTAGAAGAGAGTATACAATCAATCATGAAAATTATCACGGGGAGTTTTTACATGCCATGGCTGTGGCTGTTACCACGATGCCAAATAGGTGTTTAAGTTTTCAGGTTATTTTTACAGGTTATGAAGCTGATATGGAAGATCAACCGAATGTACATGGTGGGGCTATGTGGGCAAGGATGCCTATAACTGCTCTAGTGGGTGATACACCTTTTGATGAGTGGCCTGACCCTATGCCTGTACATGCTGCACAACCTTGGGATTGTATGTCTCATACACATGCTGTGTATAAAATAAACAGAGCTACACCCTGCCCTTGGATTGCTAAAATAGATGGTGAGTTTTATCCTGCTAAATATTACTTTACTGTTGATTACACAGATAGTGAAATAGCGGATGATCCTGCTCAACACAAACAAAGCCATGTGTTAGAGTTACTAGATGCTGGTCAATGGACTGGTAATATTGTGGCTTTGCCTAACAATCGTGTCCGTGTCACGCATCCTGCATGGTTTGAAACTGGTGAAGGTGCGCCAGATTTTAAGCCCTCTCAACACATACACTATTCAAAGTCTGATTTAGATTATACAATGGATGTAAATCAGATATTCGATAATCTTTATGCTGAAGAGGAAAACGAAGATGGCAATGAAGAAAAAGGGTAATGCCAACGGTGGCAAGAAAAAGCGCATGATGAAGGCTAAAGGCGGCGCAATGGGCGG
>VTLG01004572.1_pt1 | contig 17998 bp, 29 predicted proteins | sample 4694571 | NCBI WGS metagenome assembly VTLG01 (sample SAMN12604809, study PRJNA352737) | marine metagenome | biome: ENVO:00000447; feature: ENVO:00000209|ENVO:00000569|ENVO:01000036; material: ENVO:00002151; isolation source: viral sequences binned using virsorter ... | reverse complement strand
TTGAGGAACGATATGAAGCGAATGCTTTGAAGGGTCCGAGGGTGGTACTGAAGTACTCGTTAACATTTAGGAAATGTTGATTTGTCGGGAAAAGGTTGGGGGTAGTCAAAGAATCCCCCTACTCACACTTAATAAAGGAGAAAGTATGAAACTTAAAAAAGACTACGAAGAAACTTTTAAAGAAGGGTTTCGTCTTGGTGTACGTTTAACACGAGCAAAGTCTTGCATGGAAAATGCACGTAATGCCAAGATACTTGGTGATGATGCAATTTTTAAACTTCAAATGGAGTTTGCTAGTGATTGGAGTGAACTCGCTCGCAATGCAGGAAGAAAATTTACACCGACCACGGCTCACGACCCAGAGCAATCTGCTTTTGATTTTGGTGACATCGAAATGCAAGAACATTTATCAAGGTTGCCACATAAATTAAAGGAAACAGGATGAATATTTTAAAATTTAAATCTGTCGCTGTGCGAATGTCGACATATAAATTATTGAAGAAAATAGCAGACGAGGACAATAGGTCCGCTGGTATGCAAATAACTCATTTAGTAGAAAAAGAAGCTAAGAAAAGAAAGATGAAAGCAGCATGAGTATACAACGATTAGTTTGGGAAAGATTTACTGATCCTGTTGAAGGAACGGAAAAAATGAAACTTATTAAAGCAGAAGGTGTAGGGTTTCCCAAAGATCCTGAAGACGTTGATAACATTGATGATCGAGCACGTCATTTTAAAAAATATGAAGTAGGAACCATTATTGGTATCTATGATTTTTTAGGTGATCCTGATTACTACACGAAGATGTATAGCATCGTTCATGAAAAGGGGGATTATGTCACCAACGTCTAATTGTTTTTGTTGTAAAAAAGAGACACCAAATCTGCATGAGATGGATCATTATCCGGAAAAGAAGTTATGTTCTACTTGTTATATTAATGACAAAGAAGAGCAACTTCGTTGGAATAACCAAGAAACAAAGGAGTAAAAATGTTTTTTAATATATGGCATATTCTAGCTATCGTGTTAGTTTTTGCTTTTGGCTATTTAGTAGGAGCGTGGAGAAGTAAACGCTTCTGGTTAATTAAGAATGAAGAACTACACAACATGTATAATCATAGAAAGAACTTTCAAGAATGCCCCGCAAGACTTCAATGAAAGAACGCTTGATCCGTGAATATAAACTTCTCGCAGCGAAAGCGCTCCGCGAACCACGGACCTGGCCTCAAGTTGTTGATCGTGTACGATGGGAGCGACTTAAAAAAATATTAGGGAGGAGATATGACATCATTGATATGTCCCAATTGTAAAGGCAATGGATTTTTACGATTGAAATGGGAAGCTAATGAAACTATTGAGCAATGTGATGTGTGTCATTCATCGGGTGAATTAGATGAAGATAAACATTACCGACAAAGCTGGGAAGGAGAATCTTTTAATGGGATAAAGTCTAGAAGTGTATATTTTGGACCACCTTTAGATCCTAAAAGTTTCCCGAAATACAAGATTCACGGAGAGTAGTTTGCTTTTTGTGAAAGAATAGGCTATAATTCTGCCCGTTCACTTTGATAGCTCCTGCACTGGTTACGCCAGGTGGGAGCCGTCTATAGGAGGTAGAATGAGCGATCAAGAAATTTTAAAGCAGCGTGATCTGTTAGACGCTATGCTTGCCTCACGCACTAATCAATATGAAAGAATTAAATCCATGGAGGTCATGGATTCTATTTATTTTAAAAAAAATTTACCCAAGAATGTGGTTTTATTTCCATTACAAAGGATAAAAAGGTATGTACACCGAACTACCAGAGAGCCCAGTAAGAAAGATCTTTAATTGCCCGAGCTGCGGTAATATCTCTATATATTTTTACGACCCCAAACATAACCGTTGTTATACCCAAGATGAATGGGAAAGAATCATTACAGATGGGAATGATGCCTTGTATAAAATACTTCAAAATGTTAGAGAAAACCCAGTTTTCTTCGCCAATGAGTAAATATACCTATACTAAGAACTACATTAAAGAATATAAAAATTTTGTTCCCCAAGAACTTGCCAAAGAGATTATCCATCAACAAGATTTATCCTTTTATCCAGCGACCACGGGCGGCGGTAAATTAAATACGCATCGTAATTGTTTAATAAAAACACTTGATCCTAAATTTAATAAAGAGATTGGTGATGTATTTAGAAGCGCTTTTAAATCTTATATTCAGGAATTTCATTTTTTTGATTATATTAAGGGTGATACAACGGGGTGGGACCATGTTTTATATATTGGGGAGAGAGCTCAAGAGTACAAAGAGCATGTTGACTTTTCCTCGAACCAAGGACCACGGATCTTGACCTGTTCATTAATTCTCAATGATGACTATGATGGTGGAGATTTTACTTTTTTTGAGGGCGAATATACAATCCCTAAGAAATCTTGTAGCGCTATTGTGTTCCCTAGTAATTTTTGCTTTCCACACGCTGTTACACCAGTTTCCAATGGTGACAGGCATGTTGTTATTACTTGGGTTAGATAATCTATAAATAGACCCTCCTATAGATGTATTTTCCAAGATAAAAATATTTTTTATTTCTCAAACTACGTGTAACCTATGTAACCATAGAACTTCCTTTGTATTTCCTAGCTTTTTAGGTTACTTTAAGGTTACATCTATCTTTTTACAAGTAACCTTTTTATATTTACAAACATAACTCGCATTGCATTAAATCATTAAATATTGTATATTTTCTGGGAAGAAACATCTATTGAATGGGTGCATTATGGAAGAAAACAAAGAAAAACAAGAAGTCGCAATACCTGAGGCGTTATCAGACGCATTGTTCCATCACAAGATAACAGGAAAACAACGCAAGTTTATTTTGTTATTGGTTCACAGTGAAGGTTTGCACACGGCTACACATTGTGCATTACAGGCAGGATACGCAAAAGATTCAGCAAGTGTGAGAGCATCAGAGCTCCAGAATCCTGAGAAGTATCCTTTGGTTGCAAAAGCTATTGAATCAGAAAGACGAGCTATTGTTGAGAGGTACAAGTGTACACAAGAAAGGTCCTTATCTACATTGGCTAGAATTAGAGACAAAGCATCTGAGTCAGGGAACTGGAATGCTGCCGTAGCTGCGGAGACCAGGAGAGGACAGATTTCTGGGTTGTATGTTGATAAAAAAGAAATTTTAACTGGCACGATAGATTCGATGTCTAGAGATGAGGTTGAGAAAAAGCTTCAGGATCTTAAAGAACAATACAGTATTGAAACTACGTTTGAAGAAGTAAAAGAATTAGAAAATAAGTCTTGACTATAAGATTAGATGGGACTATATAGGTTAAGACGGCAACATCAGGCGTAAAGCATGGATATACTTGCCACCATGTGAGCCGTCTAGAAAAGGAGAAAGTATGGAAAGAACAGAAATAAAAATAGGTAAAATGATTATTACTGTAACAAGTAAAGATTCTCTTATGGTGAATCTAAATGGTTACATTTATTTTATTGATGATAGCACGGACGAGAAATTAATTTCAAAGGAGAAAGAATAATGCAATTAATATTAGTAAGACCAGATCGTTATAATTATGTTAAACTACCTATGACTCCTGCGTTGTTTTGGCGTAGAGTGGAAAACCTACGAAGAGCAATGCTTATGGCTGAAGATTTAGAGTTTAGATTAATTTATTATTATCAGATGTTGGAATTGATGAAGGAGGCACCATGAAACATAAAACAATAAATGTAGAAGATGTTAATTTGAACTTTAAAGTTAAACGTCAGCACTGGTTGTTCTGGGTTTCTTTAGGTATGTGGATGAACTGGAAAATATTTATTTTTTCAATTTTCTTAGTTATTTATTATTTAGAATTGTGAAACCAGAAACTAAATTATGGAAATTAGTTAAGGAAAATCTATCAGATATTTATTGGACGAGGTTTGAAAACTGGGCGTCTCCGGGCGTACCAGATTGTTATGGAATCAAAGATGGTATATCGGTTTGGGTGGAACTAAAAGTAATTCACAGTAAGAAGATTAAATTATCCCCCTTTCAAAAATCATGGAATTATAACCATAGTTTACAAGGCGGAAGAAACTTTATTATAGCCACTACCCTCGGAGAGAGCTTACTGTATATCTTTCCGGGGTTAGTGGCTCCCTCCATTGGCTCCATTGCCCATTGTCCTCGCCCCTATTGGGTCATAGACGTTAGCACTGGATCCGGCGGGACCGGCAGCTGGGATGCCGTCAGAGAACTCCTTCTCCATTCTCCATTACCGAAGCCAGAAGCCCCACCACAGTAGTTACCAGGAGCTGGTGCATGTCCCAGGCAGCAGGTTCCATTCTCCATTGTCCATCGCCCATCACCTAACGTAAGTAAAATAACTAACAGCGTTCCCGCGGAGTTTACCTTCGGCTTCTGATTGAAGCTCCATTACCAGAATCCAAGGGGTTTCGAGGCATATAGTAGATCCTTCGCATGCAGCTCTGCCAGGCATTTCCATTCCATTGCCAATGTCCCGCGGGCCGCGGTACTAGAGTAGTAGATGACACCGGTCACCCGCGTGGGAAGCTGTAGTGAAAAAAAAGTTTTCTTACTACTTGACTATCTAATGAAGTGGGACTATATAAGTAACATGTTTCATGCCTTAGCGGGCGTTAGTATAAATGAGGCATATCGATTGGTTCGGAGCTCCAAATCTTTAATTAGGAACTCTAGGTCTTTGTGTGTTTTCCCTCACATTAAACGCACACAAATAAGGGGCTGGTCCTAGGACAAAAGTTTAATAACGCCAGCCCCGTTAGAAAGGAACAACATATGACTGCATTAAAGAAAGAACAGAGCTGCCAGGACCTGGTAGAAGAAAGATGGAAGCACCGGCAGGAGACGCTGCAGGATCCGAATTACGAAGCGCTTAGCTTTGACTATGTAGAACCGCATACATTTGGCGACCAACCCGAAGGGTACTGGCGCTGGCAGTTCAGCTGGGGCGGTCCTTCGGATGAGCTGCGTGGCTACGTGAACGAGCACCGCGAACTGCATCGCTTGGAATACTGGTACCTGGACTGGTTTGATGGTGCTCAATTGCTGGTGAAGCCGGAGGCAGCTGCGTGGACTAAGATGCAGGAGATGATTGGCTAATGCATTACATTCTAATTACATTAACCGTGTACATTGTATTCCTGATCATGTTCCCGCAGCAGGTAGCTGCCGGAACACTTCTGCTGGTTGCATCGCTCATGGATCTCGTGGACTGGACTGTAGTGCCGTGGTGATTGGACCGCATCTCCATTGCATTCCTGATTAGGAGTGTTGTACTATAGTAATTTACCTTAGACCCCGTAGGTAAACTTTTACTTCTAAAAAAAAAAATAAAAAAGACTATTGACTTATTATAAAATGGGATTATATATTACTTATTAACTAGAAAGACGAAAGGATAATAAAATGTCAAAAACTGTTAATATAATTGAAATACTAGAAAAGGCACAACAAAGCCCAGCTAGTGTAAGTAAAAGAAATAAACAAGCTATCATAGACGCTTATGGTAGAGCTTTAACAATGCAAAAAGTCTTGGCTGACTTTGTTAAGGTCAATAGACAACTAATGATTGACTTGTCTATGAGTGAAAATGCAAACCTATTGCATGGGAGGGATTACTCACTTCATGTATCACAAAAATTGGGTGCAAAGATTGACACGCAACTCGTTAAAGAAAAACTTGGCGAGATTGCATATCATCAATGCAAAGTGCCAACGCAATATAAACAAATACAAGCTATGCCTTTATCAGAAAGCACGGTTTCGAGAAATAAGAAATCGACAATTGATGAAGTCGCAGACTTCCGATTAGCAGTCTAGTTCTAGTCACCTAGATTGTTTTATAAAGGGCGATTACTCTTCCGATGGTCGCCCTTTTTTACGTATGCATTTCCATTCCATTACAGCTACGGCTGTACCTCTAGTATAGTATATTAGGAATGTACCACAGCAGGTGCGTCTGCACTTCCATTCCATTATAGTTGAGGCGACCTCGCCTACCTAGTGTAGTATAAGGAATGGCACGGGGGGTTGGAGTTGGTCGGTTGTCAAGTAAAAAGATACACACAAATAAATAAATAAAAGTTTGACTATAAAAAGAAATGGGAGTAAGAAGTTAATTAGAAAGGAGAAATCAAAATGCCAGATAATGATTTAGACAGACGATTAGCAGTAGTTGAGCAGACCTTTGGTCTTAGACCTGTTAATAATAACCAAGTAGTTAATCAGACTAATGAGCCAATACAAGCGACTCATACTGATAACATTAATTGGAAAGCTTTATATAAAGTTTTAGAAAGTGAAGTCGAAACAATTGTGCTTGACCCTAACTGTCCTCAATACGTTAAGGAGTGGGGTCAACGTATCATGCAACGATTGGCACAACATTTGCCGAGATGAAGTTATTACTTGCTTTAATCTTGTTTATGATGTCAATGCAGTTGTTGATAATGTTTACTAGACTACCATACTAACAGCTTTACCCACGTGGGCTGGTAGAAGGGCGGTTAATCCGCCCTTTTTTTATGCCTACTATTAGATCCTTCCACGCTGCCCAGCAGCCGCTACCATCTCTTCCTTCAGGTGATGCTTCATTTTTAATTAGGTCTTCTACAACATCTAGGTACTTACAAACTTTAACATACTAGATTTGGTAATTCAAACCACCCGTACCCCCCAAAACAGCCCGTTGCTCTGGGGCTTTCCCTAGTGGCTTGAGTTTTACACAAATACAAAGTATGATATAACTTTTTTATGGAAAATTCTAAGATCCCAACGGATTTATTAAAATACGAATTAAGAAAGCTACAGATAAAGGTTGCAGAGGAGTCCCGTTCCTCCTTCCTAACTTTTGTAAGAAAAGTTTGGCCTGAGTTTGTTGCAGGAAAACATCATAAAATTATTGCAAAAAAATTTGAAGACATTTCACGTGGAAAAATAAAACGACTTATTGTAAATATGCCACCTAGACATACTAAGTCTGAGTTTGCATCTCACCTTTTTCCTGCGTGGATGATGGGCCAAAAACCCAAATTAAAAATAATTCAGACGACACATACGGCAGAATTATCGTATAACTTTGGTAGGAAAGTGAGGAACCTATTTGATCAACAAGATTTTAAAGATGTTTTCCCGAATGTCAGCTTATCACAAGACTCTAAGGCAGCGGGGCGTTTTACAACTAACTCTGGCGGAGAGTATTTTGCTGCTGGGGTGGGTGGTGCTATTACTGGCCGTGGTGCTGATTTGCTTATTATTGATGATCCTCACTCGGAACAAGACGCACTTAGCCAAACAGCAATGGACAATGCCTACGAATGGTATACTTCAGGACCTAGGCAGCGTCTTCAACCTGGTGGTGCCATTGTTATAGTTATGACTCGTTGGTCTGTAAAAGACCTAACGGGAAAATTAATGGCTGCACAAACTAATGAAAATTCAGATCAATGGGAAGTGGTCGAGTTTCCAGCTGTCTTGAATGATAAACCACTATGGCCTGAGTTTTGGAAACTAGATGAATTAAAAGGTGTTAAAGCATCTTTGTCAGAACAAAAATGGCAAGCACAATGGCAACAAGCTCCAACTTCTGAGGAAGGTTCCATTATTAAACGTGAGTGGTGGAAAGTGTGGCCTAAAGTGGAAATACCTGATTTAATGCATGTTATACAAAGTTATGACACCGCGTTTAGTAAAAAAGAGACAGCAGATTATTCCGCTATAACAACGTGGGGTGTATTTAAACCCGTGGAACACGGACCATTTCACATTATTCTTTTAGCAATGCGTAAGGGTAGGTGGGATTTTCCCGAGTTAAAAAAGATCGCGTTAGAACACTGTACATACTGGGAGCCCGAAACAATCTTGATTGAAGCTAAAGCTTCTGGTATGCCCTTAACTCAGGAGCTACGTCAATTAGGAATTCCTGTAGTAACTTATACGCCTAGTAAGGGCAATGATAAGCACGTTCGTGTTAACTCCGTAGCTCCACTCTTTGAAGCAGGACAAGTTTGGTGTACCGATGATAGGTGGGCAGAAGAAGTTATTGAAGAATGCGCTGCTTTCCCTTATGGTGAACATGACGATTTGGTCGATTCAACAACACAGGCGTTGTTGCGTTTCCGTCAAGGAAACTTTATACAATTAGATTCAGACTATAAGGATGATCCACAATTTCTTGTAGGAATGAGGGAGTATTATTAATGGTAGTTGTTAGTACTATAGCAAAAAATATAGGGACAAATCTCGGTAAAAAAATTCTATCTTCTGATGATATTATTACAGCTATTAAAAATGCAATAATAAAACAAGATCCTAGAATAAAAACAGGACAGCAATATTTTGATGAATTAGGAGGAACCACTAGCGTCGATGATGTAATACAAAATGCTGTAATTAATAAACAAAATAGACAGGCGACACTTCAAGAAATAGGTTCTAATTGGAAATATAGAAAAGAAAGAACAATGCTAAGAAACCTAGCAACACAAGATCCTGATATAAAAGATTTAGTATCAAGAATACCACCAAGAGCAGCAGGGCAACCTCTTATAACTTCTCCTGAAGTATTAATGAAATTCGCAGATATATATAATAAACAAGATCCTTTTGCGACACAGTATTTATCTACTATTTTAGGAAAAGGAACTTTTGATAAATTAAGAAATAGATCATCTTTAATACCAGTTGAAGAGGGTGGTATAAAACCTGAGTCTGTTTCTTTTTATTTGAAGCAAAGAAAAGTAGATCCTAAGACTGATATGGTAACTGCTAAAGCAGAAAATATTTTACGTAATTATAAAAAACTTGTTCCTGAAGCTACAGGCTATGAGTTAAAACCAAATAACTTAGGAGAGATAGATATTGATTCTTTGTTGTTACTAGACAAAGATGTAAAAAATTATCTTTCAGTAAATGGGGTTATTGATAAAAATAAAAAATTTGCTTTATTAAACAAGTTAAGAAATGAAGGTATAATAGATGAGCTAGGATTAGGAGAGGTTTTTTTAATGGGGCCTAAAACAATATCTTCTAGCGATCCACAAATATTAAATTATCTAGCGCAAGCTAAAACAGGTAAATTACCTAAACATTTTAAATACACTCAAAAAATATTAACGGAGCCTCAACAAATACAATTAAAAAATATTTATAAAAATATAGCACAGATTTATAAACCAATGAATCTTGGGAAAGGAATGATGGGAGGCGATCTTCTATCTAAGAAAACAAAAGAACTTTTTGAAAATAATGTTAACAGAATGATAGAGCATGGTATTAGACGTCAAGGAAAAACAGTTGATGAAGTTATGACATCATTAGCTAAACAAGTAGATGATCCTGATTTTTATAAAAAAGTAATTCCTTTAATGATTAAAAAAGTGCAGTTGCAAGATAAAATAGATTATTACAAATCTAAAGGTGTTGATTTAGATGATGTTAATTTAAGTCATATGACTGCTGTCGTAGACGATATAGATATTACTTTTAAATTAAATAATATCTTTATAGGGGCTGCTAAAAAAAATAAAGAAGAACAAAATTACGCTAATAAAATACGTCGTTTAAAAGCTCAATTACAAGGCAGAGGAGGAGTTCAAATTGCAAGTGAAAATCAAGCAAAACAAATATCAGATCAAATAGATCAATTAGAATTTGAGATAGAAGAATTAGGTCTTCGTCGTCCTATAGAGGCTGATTTTGAATCCAGTATTGATGATCAGTTTAAATCTATGATGGAGCAGAATCTTGAAATTTCTGAGCAGATGCAAGATGGGGGTTTCGCTTCGATTGAAGAAGTGTTAGAATATAATCATGGCTGATGAAAATTTAGATATATTTGGTGATTTCCAAGAGCAAGATTTTGCAAACTCGCAAGAGTATTTTGATTATTTAAAACAGCGATCAGAAGACTATCGTGATTTTGCTACTAATCCTGAAAAAGTAAAAAAAGATAGAGAAACATTTTTTAATCAAACTACTGATTTATTAAAAATTTTGCCAAACATGGGTGCAGAAACAGCTAATATTTTAATAGAAGCATTAGAACTTCCTGTTGATATTTACAGTGCAGTTGCTGGTGATGAAGGTGATGTTGGAGGTTTTGGGGCTAATATTGCAGAACAAAGATTTCCCCGAGTTCCAAGAATAGAATATTCAAATCCCAACATGGGTTACGTAGATAAAACAGCAGCTTTCTTAGTAGGTTCTCCTTTGGCTTTTATTAAGGGATTGGATTTACTAGCTAATAAAGCACCTAAAGCATATAAAGCCATGCGGGAAATGTATCCTTATTCAGTAGGTCAGGTGCATGATTCAATTAAAACAAAAGGTTTTTTAAAAAGCATTAAAGAAGATTTAGTTCCTAAACCAGATACTGCTCAAGCACTTGCAAGAAATTTAGTTCTCATAGGAGCTACAGGTCTTGGAGGAATGTATAGTTCAGGAGATCCTGCTAACAAACCTCAACCAGTAGACATGCCTGTTGAAGCTCCTGTAGGATCCTTAGAAAATCCTAAAGTTCTTGATAAATCAACAATTGATTTCAGAGATTATGCAGATATTTTACCAGGCGGTATGGCTGAAATGATTGGTAAGCAAGGAGCACCAGGTTTAGCCTATGGCGGTGAGCCGGGGCTCGAGAGCAATATATTCGAGGAAAGTAGTGAAGTAGTAACGGATGGACCAGAAGAAGTACAAGTGGCAAACTTATTTGGTAAAACTCCTCTGTGGGCCATTGGCAACGTGCCTAAATGGAAGATGCTTTTACAAGACTTCACAAAAAATGAAAAAGGAATTTTAGATTCTATAAAAAATAAACTAGGAACTAAAGATGAAGTACTAGGCGAAACAGTAGAAGATATAGATATTATTGATACACCATCAGGCGAAACGGCTGTTGGCGCTGTAAAAAGTAAAAAAACCATTATTGATTCACCGGAAGCGAGTGAGTCGGTATTTTACTCGGGCCTTGAAGCGCGGCTCATGGACCCCAATACACCAAAAACATTTAAGAGTGCTGATGATTTTTATGCCTTTCTACAAAACAAACAAATTTCTAAACCAGAATTAGAAGATAATATTTTAAATAGATATGTAGAAATATCGGGTAAAAATAAAACACCATTAGTAACAAGTGATATGTTGGAGATTATTCGTCAATCCCCAATGCGTCATATTGATAATGTGACGTACGGTGATGCAGCATACGGAGGAACCAAAACAGCAAAGTATGGCACTGGACATTACGAAGCAGGAGAAATTCCAGGCTCTTACAGAGAAGAGGTACTTTATGTACCGTCCAACAAAATTCCTCTTGATCCTGATTCATTACCATCAAGTGGTCATGACTTTACAGAAAAGTACGTGATCGGGTGGTCGCGGCTCACGGACCGTAAAGCAACATTACCTGTAGAGAAAACAACGCAAGGAATTGAAACAACTGTCGATCCTGCAATGATTCGTACACTCAAGCGTAATCAGAAAACATTAGATAGACAATTAAAAGGATTAGAAACATCTGCTTTGAGAAAACTAGAGCGAGAAGGTCTAGTTGATATTGATGATGTCGATAACTTAACAATGGCAGAAATAAGAAATATTTTAGATACTGATACTATGGCAAGACTGCGAAGTATTGATGAACCTTTAGAACAACAGATTTTACAATTTAGAATGAAGATAGAGGAGGATGCATTAAAACTACAAAATATGGAAGCAGCAACAAAAGGTCAACAAGTTACGGTAACATTTGCTGATGAAATACAATCGGATATTTTACAACAAGCAAAACGTATGGAAGAAAAGTTTAAAGAACAACTTGGTGATTTGATGGATAAAAATATTGATTTTGTTAAAGAACAAGTACGTGCAGCACAACGTGGATATAGAGGAGAATTTAGGGATATGAATCCTGAAGTTGCAGAATACTTTTTGAGAAATAAATCAGTGTTTAGACCTATCTTTCAAAGTGCAACAGAAATGCAACAATTTATGAATGAGTACGGGAAAACACAAATTGTTTTACAGGATTTAGCAAAAGCTGGTCTTCGCCCGGATAAACAACTTGTTATAAAAGCAAGAGAGGCGCGTAATAAACAGCATAAAATGTTACAAGACTTAGAGACAGCGATGAGTCAAGAATCAATGAAAAAGTTATTTCCTAATGTTCCCTTTAAAAACAGAATGGAATGGGGTTCAGCCTTAGTAAAACGAGATTTAGCGAAAGCAGCAAATCGTTTGTTTGGACCGGATAAAGTTGAAGGAGCAGCAGAGTGGTATGCTATATCCCCTGGTAAAAAAATAACAAGTAGATATGGACAATCAGGTGGAACCAATACACCTCATACAGAACGAACTAGCAGTATGAAAGGAATTGGAACCGAAGAATTTTATGGGGGCCCAGATAGTGTTGATCCAAATGGTAAACACTATACGTCGACATTAGAGAAAATTTTAAGAAAAGCAGCAAAAGAAAATAATTCAGAAATTAAAATTATAAATGTAAATGGGGTAGGAGATTCTTTTGCTATCAAGATTACACCAGAAATGCTATTACCTCATAAAACTCATAGAAATAAAGGTGGGATGGTGTATACTCCGGAATTAATTGATATATTTGAGGCAGCATAATGGCAATAGATAAACCAATAGGATTTATACCTGAACAAGAAGAAGCAATCGAGCAATTGACAGACATGCAGATTGATGAATCTGTAGAACAGGGAAATGTAGAAATGATGGAGGACGGCTCTGCAATTATTGGAGAGCAAGTAGAAGAAATTCAAACAAGCTTTGATATGAACTTAGCTGAAGTTCTTGATAATAATGTTTTAGGACAAATATCAAGTGAACTACGACAAGCTTTTGAAGATGATAAAGCTTCAAGAAAAGAATGGGAAGATACCTATAAAAAAGGATTAGATCTTTTAGGATTTAAATATCAAGAAAGAACGATGCCTTTTGCTGGTGCGAGTTCCGTGACTCATCCAATGTTATCCGAGGCTATTACTCAATTTCAAGCACAAGCTTATAAAGAATTATTACCCGCAGGCGGACCAGTTAATACACAAATTTTAGGAAATGTAAGTAGACAAAAAGAAGAACAATCTCAACGTGTCAAAGATTACATGAATTATCAAATTTCTTATGTAATGGAAGAATATGATCCTGATATGGATTCTTTATTATTTTATTTACCTCTTTCAGGTTCGGCTTTTAAAAAAGTTTATTATGATGAAGGATTACAAAGAGCAGTTTCTAAATTTGTTCCAAGTGATGATTTATATGTTCCTTATCAAACAACGGACTTTCCTTCATGTGAAAGAATTACTCATGTAATTAAAAGAACAAAAAATGAAATTAGAAAACTTCAAGTTGCAGGAATGTATCGTGATGTAGACTTATCTGTCTATACAGATGAAACAGGCTTACAAGAAAAAGAAAATCAAATTGCTGGAGTAAGAAAAAATTATCATGACGAAGATTATCAATTATTGGAGATGCATGTTGATTTAAACCTTGAAGGTATAGATAGTGACGATGGAATTAAAGTTCCTTATATAGTTACTATTGATGAAGGCTCTTCTAATATTTTATCTATTTATAGAAATTATGCAGAAGATGATCCACAACAAAAGAAAAGACAATATTTTGTCCACTATAAGTTTTTACCTGGGTTTAGTTTTTATGGCTTTGGTCTTATCCACATGCTCGGGGGTTTATCAAGAACAGCAACATCAGCTCTTAGACAACTTCTCGATGCAGGTACATTGTCCAATCTCCCTGCGGGTTTTAAAGCTAGAGGGTTGCGAGTTAAAGACGATGACAACCCACTTCAACCAGGAGAATTCAGAGATGTAGATGCTCCCGGTGGTAGTTTACGAGAAGGTTTATTACCTTTACCTTATAAAGAACCATCTCAAACATTATTTCAATTATTAGGTTTTTGTGTAGAAGCAGGATCACGATTTGCTGCTATTGCTGATCAAAAAGTAGGGGACGCAGCTCAAGCTGGGGCTCCTGTTGGAACAACAATGGCATTAATGGAACGTGGCGCAAGAGTCATGTCTGCTATTCATAAACGTTTACACTATGCACAAAAAATAGAATTTAAATTACTAGCAAAAATATTTGCTGAAGCATTACCTTCAAGGTATCCTTATGAAGTAGGGTCGGATGCTGTTCCAAGTTTAAAAGTGGAAGACTTTAGTGATGATATAGATGTTATTCCGGTATCTGATCCAAATATTTTTTCTATGTCTCAACGTGTTACGTTGGCACAGACACAATTACAATTAGCACAAGCTGATCCAGGAGCTCATAATATGTATGAAGCTTATAGAAGAATGTATCAAGCACTTGGTGTTAAAGATATTGACATGATTTTACCTGTTCCACCTGAACCACGACCACAAGATCCAGGATTAGAAAATGCAGCTTCCTTAAAAGGACAAGGTTTAACGGCTTTTAGAGGACAAAATCAAATGGCTCACGTTGATGCACACCGAGCATTTATGTCATCTATGTTAGTTAAGAATAATCCTCAAGTAATGGCAATATTACAGGGTCATATTATGGACCATGTAAGTATTCAGGCTCGAGAAGAAGTCGAAGAAGAATCAAAACAACAAATAAATCAAGTTGCTGCTCAATATGGCGGTCAAATACCACCAGAAGTACAAGTAGAGATGCAACAAGAGATTGAAAGTCAAGTTTCAGAAAAAATTGCTGAGATGACTGATGAAATGGTAGCGGAAGAAGCAGAAATGTTACAAGAAATGAGTCAAGATCCACTTGTAGGACTAAAACAACAAGAAATTAATCTAAGAGCACAAGATTTAGAAAGAAAATCAATGGTTGATGAAGCTAAAATTGGTATTGATGAGCAAAAATTACGTCAAGATGCTCAAATTGCTCAAGATCGTATTAATTCTCAAGAAGATATTGCTCAATTAAGAGCTAATGTTAATTTAACAAAACAAAAAGAAATAGAAAAAAGTAAAAAACGTCCAAGAACGGTGGATGTCAACAAGAATATTCGTTTTGATAACTAATCTAGGGCTTGTAAAAATAGCTTCGAAGTCTAATGTAGAACCTATGACTTTAGCAGAAGAAAAATTACATCGTTGGTTTGAAGAATTACTGGTAATGGCAGAAAAAACTTCCAAATGTGATGAAGATAATATACTCTTAGCAGGTGCTTTCATGAGTGCAGCGAGGGTTTTATATTTTAATCATATGAATCCAGACGAGGCTAGACATATTATGGAGCAAAACACGTTTGATTTTATTGATTTAATAAAACCAACAATACATTAGAGGAGAAAAAAATGGCAACACCTAAATACATAAATGGATCTAAGTATCCTAATGCTAAAATGACTGTTTCTGAAGATTTAAATCCTTATGCAGGACCAACTGTAAATAAAGCTTATGCTCCTTCAACAGCCGCTTTAAGAGTTCAAGGTCCTTCAAAAGTTGATAATTTAGGAAGTGGACCAAAAGGACAACGCAGTAAAATGCAAATTAAAAAGGTTCCCTTTAAGGGCGTTTTTTAATGGATAACATCCTTCCTTTTAATGCTCACTATAGCGAAAGGTATGGATGGACATTAAAAAAAGAAGATACTATGGGAGAATGTAAAAATTGTGGTCATGGCTGTCATTGCAGCGATGGAAGTTCTTGTCAATCATGTGATTGCAAAAACTGTGAACATGATGTAAGTTAACCGCTTTAAAAAGGAGGTCATATGAACCTATTAAAAGATTTATGGGCACACGTTAAAGAGTGGTCGGATTGGAAGATGAAGGATTGGATCAAGGCGGGTATTGTAGCTGTCGTTGTTGTAATCGTTATTTCTAGCATGACAGGTGGAGCAGCATAATGTTAAATCTCATCGGAGGACTATTAGGAGGTAAAGGCGGAGCCTTAAAACAAATCACTAATGTAATCGATGAACTTCATACCTCAGAAGAAGAGAAATTAGATAAGAAGATTTTAATGCAACGCATTCAACAAAAACTCGCTGAGAAACAATTGGATGTCAATGCAAAGGAGGCAGGTCACCGCTCCGTTTTTGTGAGCGGCTGGCGCCCCGCAATAGGATGGGTGGGAGCCTTTGCTTTAATGTTTGAGTTCATTTTATCCCCTTGCATAGAATGGTACGCAAAATTTTCAGGGATGGCTATCTCAGCTCCGGAAATCCAGACTGGGCCCTTACTAGCAATTGTCACTTCAATGCTCGGAGTCGCCGGCATGAGAAGTTTCGAAAAGGCCAAGGGATTAACTAAATAGGAGAGAGCTATGGCTAATACTAAAAGAATGAATAGACTCGAAGAGCTTGGTCGAGTAGATTCTGAAAAAGCTTACACTAAAAGTGGTAAGAAAAATTTAAAAGCAGAGAAAAAAAGAATTGTAGGTGAACTGAAAAAAAACCGTGGTGGTAGCATGGGTGGTGGAATGAATCCTCGTGGATGGTCCCCTGATCCTACTGTTGAAAGCATCGTCGGTTATAATCCTAATCGCCCTATGAAAGGCGGAGGCGTTGCAAAACGTGGAATGGGAATTGCAAAACGTAAAGGCGGAGCAATTAAAAGACGTGGTGGTGGAATCGCTAAACGTGGAATGGGTATTGCAAAATAATGGCAATACCTAAAGGACCAGGAATGGGCGTTAGACAACGTATAGCTAATGCGGCAAACTTGGGAAGAAATATTGCACGCAAACCCATTGGCGATCCAACTGGTCAAGGATTAAAAGGTAAAACTTTAACTGGTGGAGCTATGCAAATAAAAAGAAATGTTGGAACGAGAGTTCCTGAAACAAGAAGAAAAGGTGGAATGGTAAAAAGTTCTGCTCAAACTTCTGTTATTAAAGGAGCTCAAGCACCAGGATCAAGAGAAGGATCAACGATAAAAGGACCGAAAGCAAAAGGTTCTAGAGAAGGATCTGTTATTAAAGCTAAAGATGGTAAATGGATTCAAAAAGCAATTAAGAAACCAGGTGCACTTCGTAAATCTTTAGGGGTAAAAGCAGGTAAAGATATACCTTCTAAAAAATTAAATGCTGCCGCTAAAAAAGGTGGTAAATTAGGACAGAGAGCAAGATTAGCAAAAACACTTAAAGGTTTTAAGTAAAAAGTGCCGTTTAGATCTAAAAAACAAAGAGCATACCTTTATGCTAATAAGCCAGAAATGGCGAAAAAATGGGCTTCAGAACACGGAAATAAGATTGTAAAAAAGAATAAGGGAGGATATATAGAGGTTTATCCGAGAGGATTTAGTCGAATGCTACCGAGCAAACGACAAAAAACTAAAATATTTATATAAGGAGAAAGAATGTCTGAAGTTTTAAAAAAAAGAATACGTGACCACGAAGGTTTCCGGGATACCCCCTACCTTGACTCGCTAGGCAAGGCTACGATAGGCTATGGGCACCTCATTACTGATGAAGATGAATTTGAAAATGGAAAACAATATAGCAAAGATGAATTATTAAAATTATTTGATAAAGATTTTGCAAAAGCAGAAATGGGTGCAGATCAATTAGTGGGTCATATTCAAGAATTACATATTGAAGCAAAAAATATAGTAACGGAAATGGTGTTTCAACTGGGCACTACAGGGGTTAGAAAATTTAAAAATATGATTTCTGCCCTTGAAGCACGCGATTATTCTCGGGCAAGTGCCGAGATGCTCGACTCACGCTGGCATGCGCAGACAAAAAATCGTTGCGAAAGTTTGGCAAAAATAATGTCTCAATGCGCTTAGAAAATTTTTTTACTTATTACAAACAACAATTAATATCTAGACAAGACCAAGTAAAACAAGCTATATTAGCAGGTGTAAAAGATTGGGAGGAATATAGGTATTTAACAGGTAAGTTACATGCCTTAGAACAAGAAGTACAGGAACTCACGGACCTGCTAAAGAAAACGGAGCTAGAAGATGAATAAACCTAAACTAAT
>VTLG01002786.1_pt1 | contig 17999 bp, 40 predicted proteins | sample 4694571 | NCBI WGS metagenome assembly VTLG01 (sample SAMN12604809, study PRJNA352737) | marine metagenome | biome: ENVO:00000447; feature: ENVO:00000209|ENVO:00000569|ENVO:01000036; material: ENVO:00002151; isolation source: viral sequences binned using virsorter ... | reverse complement strand
CGCAGAGCTATTGATGATATGTTTCAGCCAGTAAGAGAACAAGCATTAGAAGATGCTAAATATGAAAAGTGGGAGAAAGAAGCTCTCGCTAATAAAAATGTTATGCCCGAAGCTCCTGAAATGCAGTTATGGGATGACATAGAACCAAAAGTACCAACCGCCAATGCAACGTCTTAGTTTTATTAACCTTCAAAGCTACATTCAAGATAAAGGATTTATAGTTTTAGATCATTGTTATAAATGCAATAAAGTTAGCTATAGATCTGAAGAGGAAGCAAAAATCATTGCAGCAGATATGCGAGCAAAAGGAAAAGGCCATTCATACGTTTATGAGTGTCCTAAAGGTAATGGCTGGCACTTAACTTCACAAAAACCTGCAAGTGATAAAGTCGTCAAGCTAAAAAGAAAACAAAAATCACATAGAAACAAAGAGCGTTTTGGCAGGAGAAATGTTTTATGAGTATTTATTTTAGATCATCAATGGGAATAGATTTTCCCAAAGCTCCTTATATAGGTCAGGTTCATTATGACTTTGACCTGAAAAGGACTTTTAGATATGAAGAAAAACCTCCAGAAATGGCACTATGGACATTAGATATGTTTCATTGGGTCGACATAACGGAAAAAGACCTATGACGTTTGCAGTTTCAAAGAATAAATTAAGAGCAGAATTAGCTGCAAGACAGAAAAGAAAAAATGGAGTAGAAGATATGAGGCATGGTTTTATAACTATGTATCAGTATGAGTACGGTATATATTTAAATAATATGGTTGATTGGTTCAAAGATCGCTTTGAATGGGTCGATACAAAAAGAGCTACTTGGGTTCTAAGTAATGGAGGAAATAAAGAAGCAAAAAGAAATATAAAATCTAAACTTTACAGAGCAAAAAGAAATCCAGAAAGATCAGGTTTCATTGAAGGTAAACATTGGAAGAAAGAAGACAGTCGTAATAAATGGCATCTTCCAGAGATACTATTACTTTTTCCTCCAACCGATGAAGATATTGAATACAGTAAAGTATTTAAAATATTTGATAATCTATCTGAAGATAATTTAGAACTTATTAATCAAGCAGGGGAAAATAATTTACTTGACTTATTAATAAAATTTGGTCTTAACGATTCATAATTTGTAACAATAAAAACAGGGTACTAATGTATCTCTTTCTTGAAAGATATAAAAACAATTAGATACATTCTTCAGGTGTTAAACAAGTAAAACCAAGAACGTAGTCATAGTAAGGTTTTTTTGTTGTAGTTGGCTGTTATATTTTGTTTACTGATACTTTGCTTATGATTTCACTAATGAAGCATATATTGTTCTATCCGAATGTAGACAGTATATTACCTCGATCTTCTACTCAAGAAGCACTCAAAAGAGTAGAGACATATTTACCAGTAGATAAGTTAAAAGCGTTTGATAATTTAGCTTCAATCTTTTGGGAGTTTGTAACTGGAGAGATTCCAGAAGAACATAGTTTTAAATATGGTCGATTATGGATAGATGCTTTAGTAATACTTGCAATTAGATTTAGACCCTATTATTTTTATGATGAATAATGACAATCTTGCATTTCAGAAGGAAAACGGATAAAGTTAAGAAAAATCCTTATAAACAAATGACTCTTGCCTTACCTATAGAAACGGATAGGCAAAACTTATTAGCAGGATTACGTCATTCATCTTTGGTGCGTGATGACTCAGGAAAGCACCGAGTTTATCGTGATGAAGAAGAAAGAGAATATCATTCAGTAACTTCGATTCTTAAACATACTGCACCTGCGGAACAGAAGGCAGCATTGATGAAATGGGCTAAACGCCCAGGTAATTTAGAACATAGAGATATGGCCTGTAGTATTGGTACAGCAGTCCATTCATATTGCGAGAAGATATTAAAAAGAGCGTCTATACTGGCAATAAATTCAGCAAACAAACGCAATGGTTGGAAAACTTATGAAGATGGTTTGGCACGACCTAGCCAAGCAATTACAACATGGGCATTACAAAACGCCATTCATGGTAAAAATAAAGTCGAGGAACAATGGGCGTGTAGTGAGTACACCCGAAATATACAACCATTTTTAGAAGATATAAAAGCCATTCATCTTAGTGAATTTAATGTGAACCATTCATCAGGATATGCAGGTCAATGTGACGCTTTAATAGATACAGAAAACCCTGATGGCCATTCAGAATTAACAATAGTAGATTTTAAAACTTATGGAAAAGATACGGATAAACCAGAAAAATATTTACAGGATCATTTATTACAGATAGGTGCGTATAACGAGGGACTATATGAAAAAACAGGAGTTAGAGCAAAAAGAGGATTGATATGTATAATAAGAAAGAACGGGTTACAGCTTCGTTGGGTAACAGCTATGGAGTTGATAGGTTGTGGTGCGTTATTTAAGGAAAAGGTTGCAGAATTTCAAGATATGGTAAAGAAAGATTTATTAGTTGCTGCTTGATTTAAAGTTCATAAAGAGATCGTAAGAAATAACAACCCATTGTCCATATTCAGATTGACCTTTAGGAATGATATATGTAAAGGTATCTTTTGTATGAGGATAATAAAAAATCTGGCCTTCGTAAGGATTTTTAGGAAAGTTAATCCACTTGTTGTTAGGCATCTTGTCCTCCGTGTTGTTTTTTAGCGATTTCGCTATTGATAGTTTGAGCTAGGATATATGGTTCGTATTCCAAATCTAGGTCAAGAGACTCTCTGGCATATTGAAAGTCATCAATATTACCAGAAAGATAATCGTTATCTAGTGCGGAACGTTTTATTTGATATTCGTAGTATTTACCTTTAGGCATTAGTCCTCCTCAAATTCTTGAATGTCTAGAATCAAATTTGTTTGACCATTTTCAATTTTGGTACAAAGCCAATCTATAACCTTATGATTTCTTGTATTAAACTTGCCATCAACGATAAACAAGTCAATATCTTCTTCAGGGATTTCGATAGGGTCAATGGAAAGTTCATATCTTTCTTTAAGCATTGTTCATTTCCTCCAACATTGCATCAACTTCTGCTGCACAGTCTCCGCATCTCCAACCTTCTACATCATCATTGTAGACAGAATATCTGTTAACAAATCTACCCGAACCAAAATGGCAGGGTAGGTTACAGTCAACACAGATTTGTTTATCGAAAAGATCAACAGGCTTACATTCCATAGTCATAATAATTCACCCTCATCTACTTCTACATACGATTCGGCTTGATGAACAGGTTCACCCATAGCAATTTCTTCAGCTTCTTCTGGTGAGTCAGCTTCAACTTCTTTGTATAAAATTGAATGTTCTTTAACAATGTATTTAGTCATACAAACCTCCTTCCGTGTGATTCACTTTTCATTTCTAACATTTTTTGATTTCTTACATGAAGTGGTTCAGAGTAAAAATTATTGTATGCTTCTAATTCAGCATCACTAGGTTCGTAATTAATGATCGAATCAATAATTTCTAAAGCATCATAAATCTTATACCAATTTGGGACGTTGTAATCAGAATCACAAGGCCACTTGCATTGCAGATTTTCTTCTTTCTCTGCAAAATCTTTTAGTGTTTCGTAGATTTGTTCTAATTTCATTTTGTAAGCTCCATATAAGGTGAATCGAAATCGTCATAAAGGTAGGATTCAGCTTCCCACCAATCGACTATGTAATCACTATCTAAGTAAATACAAGTGTGATCGAATGACTCAGGATTCTGAGACATATAATTGTAATACCACTCTGCAAAGTATTCATCTAAATCAGGGTGTACTTTGTAATGAGCAGCAATTTCTACTGCATGATGTTTGCATAAGAACTCAAAGTCTTGAGCTTTCTGGAGCGTTTCCTTCTCCTGCATAACTTGATCTGGTAATGGGTTGTCAATCATAATGTGTGTTCAATCCTGTTAATAAGTTTTTGTATGATGAGAAAAGAATCATCATTAGGTTCGTGATTACCTTGCAACTCATATAGAGCAGCAAGGATAGTATCTAATTCAAAGTCTGTAAAAAGCATAATTCTCTAGCGAAATTCTCAGTTGAAAGTAATTTTTTTAAGGTAAGTATTATTTAATATAGCTCCGATTTTTCTGCGTAACTCATCATCTTTATCAGTTTTAGCTTTGTGATAATCACGAATTAAATCCTGATAAATTTCAGATTTTAGTTCAGTTTTTTGTTGTTGAAGAATAGACTCTATAGGTTCTATATCGTACATTTCTTCAACTCTGGTAATCCACTTGTAAACTGTTTTATCACTTACGCAATAATCAGCAGCAAGTTTAGAAGCTATTTTCGTCTTCTTTATATTGGAACGTAGCATCTCAGCTATTGCCTCAAATGCCTCATCTCTAGACTCAGTTATATTCATAAGTCCACCTCGAACTCAACATGACAAATACCTTTATAGGGTTCATCTTGAGATGATCTAGTTTTTGAATGAACAGAATGAACAACAAATCGTTCACGCATTTCTTCAGGAAGAAAATCATGTAACCAATCTGATAATTGATCTCTATTGAAAGTAGTCATGTACTCATTTCCTCGAATCGTTTTTGTACTTCTGCGATAACAAAAGGTTCTAACGCATTGGGAAATTCTTCTTTAACTTCTTCGTAAAGATTTTCAAGAATTTCATCATTTACAGGGTGACTCATTACTTAACCTCCTTAATAATGTTTAGTACGTTAGTTCCTCGTAATATCCATACGAGTTCTTTAAGTGTGTCAGCACGTTTTTGTATTTCTCTTATTTTGGAAAGTAACAGTTTAAAATTACATTTATAGTAATCATTACTGAAGTCATCTTCATCAGGCCAGTTATGCTTAAACATATTAAAAATTTGATAACCAAATTCATGGACTGTCATGCTATCCACCTTAGATACCTTTTCTTCATTTGTATCTAGTTTGCGAAAATCATCATGTTCCCAATAAGTATATTGAAAGAATGGAGGATAAGTGTCCTCATCTTCAATATCAAACTCTGGATCGGGTTCTAAAACTTGACGAATTTCTAAAAATTCTCTAGTTCTATCCCATACACCTTCAGTATCTACTACTGGATCGCACGAACTTAAAAATCGTGGATAAGCATACCCATCTATAAGTTCACACAATAGTGTTTTTTGTTCTTCAGTTAAGATCATAATTTTTACCAAGATGATTGATAATAGAAGCTATCGAAACATTTACCTGTTCCTGCCATTTTGTTTTGCCAATCCAAACAGGCTTGCATACGTTCCTTCGTGTATTTAAGGTCTTCAAAGTAAGACTTATCATATTCTTGAGAACCGAAGAAACAACCAGTTGTATTAGGTAGATTAGCTTCTGCTTTTGCTAGTTTTGTTTTTGGGTCGGGTTCAGATAAAATGTTGTCAATTTCTTCAACTAACTCTTTTATCTTTTCGTCACTAACGTAACTACGATCACAGTTATCATCTCCATCTTGAACGTTTTCAACGAACCAGTTATGGATACAATTAACTTTTCTCCAATAAGCAATAGGGATATTAACTGAATAATAATTCCAGTTAGAAAACTCTACTGGAGCGTTTTCAAAGCCTATTGACTCAAGAGCAGATTTAAAGTCAGGGTCAATCGCATAATTTTTAGGATCTCTTTCAGTAAAAGCTCTTGTTGAAAAAGTTCCCTCGAAATACATATCTAAACCCATTAGTTTTTACCTCCTGTAAGAATTGATGTAATGTTTGAAATTGCATTAAATAAATCTTTAAGACCATCTCTTAAGGCATGATTTACCTCTCTTTGAGATTCGTTTAGTTTTTGTTGACTATCAAATGCTTTAAGAGTGCAACCAGTAGATTCAGTAATCATTTTGGTTATGTCAGCAATTTTCTTGTCTTGTTCTGTTAAAACTTCCAAGATTTTTTTCATATCTCTATCCATTATTAGAGTCCTCCTTAAGGATAATCCCTGTTATAGCGGCTCTTAACCATTGGTACGTTTCACGCTTAGTAAGTCCTGAAGCTAAAGAATTGCAACCTCCACCATCATTTACAGTTTGCATGATGGTTGTATATCCATACTGACCAATAGTATGAATGTTTCCTACTGGGTGACAACCATTTACAAGTCTCCAATCAGTAGGGTTGTTAGTTAGCTTGTTGAGTCTTTCAAGTTGAAAGTCAACGTCTTTCTGGGTAATTCGGTTCATAAATTTAGGATAAGTGAACGCTTTCTAACAATAACATTATATTTGCGTAATTGCAACATTGTTATGCTATATTTAATGATGTAGTAACAGTATCATCATGAGTCTAATTAAGTCTTACATCTTTTCAATACAAGAAATGGGTTACGACCCATATAACTTAAAAGAATTATCCTCTGAAGAGTGGGATAACCTACTAACTAAAGCCTTAAAGTCAGATAAAAAGCTATATGAAACATTAATTCTGACTAGGTGTAAATTAAAATTAGAAAAAGGGATTAATTAAAATCCCTCTGGTTTGTTTAATTTAATTCGATTAAAAGTCCGCACCTTTTTCTTAGGTCGGACTCTTTTTCTTTTTATTGGTTCGTATCCCTGAGCCAACATTTTAGGGTTAGGGATCATTTGATGAGACATTTTCATTTACTTAAATCCTTTTTTCTTAGTTTTGTAATATCGAAAGCATAATTCAAAACTATGTAGCATTTCATTCTGAAAGACACATAATTGAGTTTCTAAATTATGCTGTTCATCTAATATGTCCTCATATCTTTGAAGAAAATAAGATTTCATTTCAGAGATTTGACATAGTTTTCTTTGAATCGTAGCTAACTCATCAAATAAATCTTTATCGTTAGTAATTACACGATCAGATAAATTTGACATTTCAGCCAAGTCTTTTTGAGCCTGAATCATTTCAGGATCGGTTGCCTTGTATTCTTTCATAATGTATCAATGCAAGATATAGGATTTTTTATGCTTATTTGATATTCAATAAAGCATAAAGATTTTTTTGTAAAAGATTCAAGTTTTTGAATTAAATGCTTATGATTTTTGGCGTGCCATGCACGGCCAGTATCATATATATCTAATTCAGAGTTTTTGAATTTTACTTTGTTGAGAAAATAAAGAGTCATAATTAATAAAGAAAAGAAAAAGGAGAGCTATTGCTCCCCTATTACCATATCCGCAGCTTTACTAGCATTGGCTAGTGATTTGAAAAGGATTTTTGGGTCGCTCTTCAGCATTGGACACCACGCTTCCAAATATGCAGCATGATTCTGAACGTCAATGTTGCTAATCTCTAGCCTATGAGCCAAGAGACATGAACCTAGTTCAGCCACCAATTCCTCGGCATTATAAGAAAGTTGCCTATTTAATCTCGACTTATGAAGTGTCGAGTGTATCGCCTCATGCCCGTAGGTCATAAGGTAGGATTCATCATTTTTAAAATTGTATCTCCGAGGAATTACAATTTCATCACTTGTTGATCTGTAATAAGCTCTGTCTCCACCTTTTATAGTTTTGACCTGATTCTCCCATTGGAAGAGTCTATCGTGAGCATTTTTTAATTTTTCATCAAGTGGTCTAGGCTTCGCATTTGATACTGAAGTCTCAATCAATTTTTCCAATTTAATTTGAGCTTCATTATCTAAGCCTTTTATATCCTGAACATTAAATACAGGAACAGCCTTATAGCTCATAAACTGGCCATACTGGGATTCTCCATTTTCGTCTTTTTCTTTCAATTCAAATGATCTCTGAATTGGTTGTAAGACTCTCGCACTTTTAGAACCTTTTTTGATAGTGCAATTTATGGAGCGTGCTTGACCTCCTCCAATAAACAACGGGAAATGCCAGTTGCTTAATGCTGACCTGATGCACAATAAAGCAGGGTTAGAACCTCGATAAGCCTTACCAGTAAGGACATTTCTAAATCCACCTTTGCAATCCCATTCTTTACGCCAAGGATTGACCCCTGATTCTAAAGCCCTGATTAAGTCATTCACAATAACTTCTTCAGGCTTTACATAATCGGCTTTTTTGCCATTCATTCGGCCATTCAATAAAGTCATAATTTTTACAGGATAAGTGAATAAAAAAAGGGGAAAATTAATTCCCCGATTTTTTAGAAATAATTTGAATAAGGTTCTACAACTTCTTCAAACATTAAGTCAAAATCTTTTTTTGATTCTTTACTTAATTTTTCATAAGATGTTCTCTTAATTCTCCTGATGCTTTGGAGCATCAAGTCAAGTTGAGAGTCTGTAAGTTTAAAGACTCTCATTTGTTTTACTTGACTCATTTTTTAAACCTCCATTTTGATTGAAATTTCAGTTGATGGAGTCTCACCAAATAAAGGTCTCATAAAGTTTTTAAACTTTTCAGACTTATATTCTGCTAAAACTCTTAACTCATCATGTTCGAGAATGTCATAACCTGATAAAGTCAACTCATCAAAACACGCTCGGAGCGTGTCTTGATCTGTTGGTTCGTATTCTGAGAAATCAATTTTTTTGAAAAACATTTTTAAGCTCCAAGAATTTGATAAATAAAACTTTGATCTACTGAATGAGCGTATCTCCCGTTTAAGTATTGGGTTATATGCTTTGAAGTAGTTCGGCTGTAATATTCATTAGTCTTATAAAATTCTCCTGCAACTTGAGCGGCAACAGGAGTGTCATAAGAATAAAAAATTTCAGAGCCAGAGGGAAGGGCTAGTAAAGTTTTACTAGCTCCTAATCTTTTAATCTTCATTGTGTGATACCTCCATAGAATCGAAGTCGTAAATTAAAGAAGAAGAATACAGGCGGTTAAATTCCGCCTGATCTTGATAAAAGAAATACTCAAATTCGGACATTAGAAAAACCTCCTAAGTAATCTTTGAATAAAGTTGTATTTCTTACGAACGGTAAAGCTCGCAGGAATTACTACTGGTTCGTAGTTGCTCTTCATGTTCGGTTTGATAACCGTGAAGCGTGGAAGCTCTGGGCATCTTTTCGAACTGACTTCGACTCTGTGATAGTAAGGCTGATTAAGATTCAAGCTCTTGCAATGTGCTAGGGCTGACTCCTGTGTGTGTGTCTCTTGAATGAGATCCCACTTGGCAGTTTTGTTACTGTAATCAATGCCAGTAAAACGAGTAATTGAATAGTTCACTTTGAATAAATAAATGAATTGGATAAGTAAGCAAAAGGTAATACCTTTTACTTGTAGGCTGTCCTATATCGTGAAGTAATCTGTGGAGGGAGAAGGAAAGCTAGTCCGAAGATCTAAGCTCCTTTGCTTCCTGTTATTTTCGTGAGTGATACAGCCTAGAAGTAAAGGGTAAATCAGTCAGGCGGAGAAGAAATCTATATCTTTTCTTCTTTTCTCTCGCTTGCCTCAGTCCGTGTGGTGATGGTTGCTGTTAGTCTCTTCTTCAGTAAGTTGAGATTTAGGGAGTTCGAGAGGTAACCAGTTTCCTAGTCTGGTGTTCCTGCTGTTTGCTGAGTAGCTATTGGCTACGGAAAAGAATAGTTGAATTACTATTCATATATATATGATGTCACAAATGATGTAAAAACACAAGCAGATAGTATGTCATTTGTTTACATTTAGTAACAATTGATAATATGTATAGTGTTGATACAAAAATAAACCTAGTGATAGCAGGAAGTTTCAGCGAAAATCGGCTGCAAGGCGGTTGTTTTCTTCTTCAGGTGTGATAGTACCAGAACGCTAGCACGATGGCATCAGAGAGCCACACAGGTACCTTAGAAACGACTTCTGAAACTGGTTCTGGGTAGGGGTCAGGTAGCAAAATTTTTTTTGCATATACCATGTCGGGTACCATAAATATATATCCGATATCTTCGTTACTAATAAAGATGTACTACTGCTGTTCTACTTTTATAGATAGTTGAGGTGCCTGGATGTTTACTGTCTCTACAGACTCTCCGATAACCTTGCCTAATGAATCCAAGATTTGTGCTGCTGTCTGTAATTGACCTTTTGAAACTGCTTTATTGAATAGTCTGACTCTCATTGCTTGAAGTCTTGGAAGCATATTTTCTCTATCTTTCTCCCAATCTTCATTATTCCATTGCTTTACTCGACTCCAATCGCTCCAGGCGGAAGTTTCTGCAATGCCTTCAATCTTTGCGTGTTCGAGAACAAGTTGCCTTGTTGTCTTCCCTTCTAGTTGACGAGAATACAATCTTTGACTTCTAGCCTGAATATGCTCTTTTGTATTGCAAGCAAATTTAGAACGTCTTTTTCTTTTTTCTTGTTGTTGTTTCTGTTCTTCTGGGATAAAACCAGACATAAACGATTCAGCCACGGACTCAATCAGATAAGGTATTATTTGAATGATAACCTAGAAAATGTAAATTAGGCTATAAAAAGGGGGTAATAATTGAAAAATTTGTTATTTTTTAGTGTATGACCTTAAAAACTAGCAATTATTTACAAGTCAATTCGATCAAATCAGCTTTTAATCTTTCAAGTAAACTAAACAGCACAGGTATGGGGACAAAAAACGAGCCAATAACTTTACGATATGCACAAGGGCAAGTTTTCAACTCACAAAAAAGATTCAGAGTACTAGTAGCTGGTAGAAGATTCGGCAAATCATACCTATCTTGTATTGAATTAATTCGTGGAGCGATAGATCGACCAGGGGAAACATATTTTTACTGTGCTCCTACATATCGCATGGCAAAAGATATTGCGTGGAAAGAATTGAAGAAGTTAGTGCCTAAAATCTGGATAAAAAGCAAAAATGAAACAGATTTAAGAATTGAATTGATTAATGGATCGACTATTGAGTTGAAGGGAACTGAAAATGCGATGGCATTAAGAGGTAGAAGTTTAGCTGGTGTTGTATTAGATGAAGCTGCATTTATGGACAAAGATGTATGGTCAGAAGTTATTAGACCTGCTTTGGCTGACAAGCAGGGGTGGGCGTTGTTTATCAGTACACCTGATGGTACTGCCAGTTGGTTTTATGATATGTGGTGTTTTTGCGGAGAAACCGAAAGAGATGATTGGCATAGGTGGAGCTTTACTACGATACAGGGGGGTAATGTCGCTCCAGAAGAAGTTGAAGCAGCTAGAGGTCAACTGGATGGAAGAACATTCAGGCAAGAATTTGAAGCTAGTTTTGAAAATTTAACTGGATTAGTAGCTGTTAGTTTTACTGATGAGAATATTGATAAGGAGGTGCAGGATCTACACATGATGCCATTGCTTTTGGGTTTAGATTTTAACGTTGACCCTATGGCAGGAATTTGTGCGGTAAAGCATAATGATTGTCTTTATGTGTTTGATGAGATCATGTTGACGGGTGGAGCTACAACTTGGGATTTTGCGGAAGAAGTTACAAGAAGATATGGGGTAGATCGAAGAGTAATTGCTTGTCCTGACCCTACTGGTAATGCAAGAAAGACAAGTGGGGTAGGTGTTACAGATCATACGATTTTAAGAAGAAATGGATTTACAGTTATGAGTCCAAAATCACCCTGGAAGATTCGAGATAAAATAACTTCTGTTAATACTGCATTGCTTGATGCCAATGGAAACCGAAGAACTTTTATACATCCAAGATGCAAAGAATTGATAAAAGCACTCAGAACTCTTACTTACGCTCCAAATACAGGGTTGCCTAATAAAAATCTAGGAGTTGACCATGCTTTTGATGCTTTCGGTTATCTTTGTTTGCAGCAATTTAATCTTGCAAAACCAGAGACACTAGGGCAAACTTCGTTTAGAATATATTAAGATACCTAATTCTTACTATGTACCACTCTACAACTAAGAAAAAGAAGAAGAAAAAGAAGGGAGGTAAAAAGCGTAGTGAATGTTCCTGTAAATAAAACTCTTTACGCTAGAGTAAAAGCCGAAGCCAAGCGTAAGTTTAAGGTATATCCTAGTGCTTATGCTAATGCGTGGCTTGTACGAGAGTACAAAAAACGTGGCGGTACTTACCGAGTGGAGAAAAAACGTGGCAAAAAGTAGCCCAAATACTAGAGCAAAGGGTGGTTTAACTCGTTGGTTTGCTGAAAATTGGGTAGATGTTAAAACAGGTAAGCCTTGTGGTCGTTCAAAAGGCGAGAAACGAGGCTATCCTGCTTGTCGACCAAGTAAACGTGTCTCAAGTAAGACACCTAAGACAGTAGGAGAGATGACAAAAAGTGAGAAAGAGAGGTTTAAACGTGAAAAAACTAGCAGTAAGAAGATAACATATCAACATAGACGTAAAAAAACTACCAAAAGGACTAAAAAATGACTGAAATTACTGATGAGATGCTCGACATCATCGAAAAAGTAAAAGGAAAACGAAATCCTGCTCTTTGGGATCCTCGTTGTGAACAATATCAAAGAAAGTTGAAAGAAGGTACTGTAAAAAAGTCAACTACAAGTTAAACTATCTATAAATACTCTTTTTTCTTTGGATCATGGCATTTTTTCGTGGCGAAGAAGGTTCTGTTAATTTTAAGAACGCTTCTGGCACTACTGAAGCAGTAGTTTCAACTACAAGTTGGACTTTAGATACTACAAAAGATACTTTAGATGTCACTGCTCATGGTGCTACATCAAGAAGTTTTGTTGGTGGATTGATTTCTGCTTCTGGAACTGTTGATTTTCTATACACAGCAGCTAGTGGAAATGAAACAGAAAACCTTATTGATGATGTTTTAGTAGCTGAAGATGCTGGTGACGCACAGTTTGAATTATTTTTAGATACCTCTGGTTCTAAAAAAGTAAGTTTTTCTGGCATTGTTACAGGAACAAGTCTATCTGCTACAACAGGCGATCTTGAAACTATAAGTGTCAGCTTTATTTCTTCTGGTGCTATTACCAACGCTATCTAATGCCTAAATCATCTTACTCAGCGAAGCAACGTAGATTAGCTGCTGTTGCTCCACCACGGGATAAGATTACGGCTGCTGATCTTAAAAAGCTACGCTCCAAAACAAAAAAAAGAAAAAAGAAGTGAAACTTACCACTCGCCAAAAAAATCTATTAGAAAAACATTCTGAACACCATAGTGATAAGCACATGGAGTTTATGAAAAGGCGAATGAGAGCAGGAGACACTTTTACCCAAGCTCATAAAAAAGCACAGGCGAAGGTGGGAAGATGAGAAAACGTAAATCTGTTAGTTTATCTGTAGGTAGAGGAGAAAAATCTAGGAAGGGAGGACTGACTGCAAAAGGTAGAGCTAAATATAATCGTGCTACTGGTAGTAATTTAAAAGCACCTGTTACTAAAAAATCAGGTCTTACTGAGTCAGAAAAGAAAAGAAGAAAGAGTTTTTGTGCTCGAATGGAAGGAATGCCAGGTCCATTAAAAGATAAAAAAGGTCGCCCGACTAGAAAGGCGTTAGCATTAAAAAGATGGAGGTGTTAAATGACTTATTCAATTCCTGGAGACATTAGAACAAAGATTGTTACCTCTACATCTTATGGTGGTATAGATAGTCCTTTTACAAAAACTAGAGCGATTCTAGATATGATGAAAGGGTGGGAGGTAATGAAAGCTGTAACTGAAGGTACAGAATATCTCAGAGAAAATAGTGAAGCATTTTTACCATTAGAGCCAAGAGAAGATTATTCAGCATATATGGCTAGAGTAAATCGTGCTGTGTTTTCTCCTTTTACACAAAGATTAATAAGAGCAGCCACAGGTTTAGTTCTTAGAAAACCTATTTCATTAACTGGAGATCCTTATTGGACAGATATGTTCAAGATGGATGTTGATGGTTGCAAGTCAGATTTAGATGAATACGCACGAAGATTATTGATGTGTTCATTAACTTATGGTCAAAGTCATATTCTTGTAGATTATCCTGCACCTTCTGGTGCATTAAGTCTTGCAGAAGAAAGAGAACAGAATCGTAGACCTTATTGGATTGAAGTAGATCCTAATAACTTATTTGGTTATAGATTAGATAGAGAGTCTAATTATGGAAACTTAGTACAGGTAAGAATTGGAGAAAAAGCAGTATTACCTGATGGCGATTTTGGAGAAAAAGTATTTGAACAGGTAAGAGTTATAGAACCTGGTCGGTATCGTGTTTTTCGCAAAGAAGATCAGATTGATGCAATGTATGACGTTGACGATAATTCTTATGCTGGAGAGTTTGACGTTGGAACTACAGGAGAAGATTATAAATTAGTTGAATCTGGTAATTTTTCTCTTGGAGAAATACCTTTAGTTACTATTTATTCTGGTAAAACAGATAATTTAACAAGCAAACCACCTTTACTTGATATTGCATATTTAAATCTTGCACATTTTCAAAGACAGGCCGATTTGATTCATAGTTTACACGTTGCATCTCAGCCAATGCTTGTGATGGAAGGATATGATGACCAGACTAAAGACCTTGCTATATCTGTAAATTATGCAATGGCAACTCAACCAGGAAATAAAGTTTACTATGTTGAACCAGCTTCTAGTGCATTTGAAGCTCAATCTGCTGAAATAAAAGAATTACAAATGCAAATGGCAACTCTTGGCATTAGTACTCTTAGTCAGCAAAAGTTTGTAGCTGAATCTGCTGATGCAAGACGTTTAGATCGAGTTGATACTAATTCTATGCTTGCGATGGTTTCTATGGAATTAGAACAAAAACTACAAAAAGCATTTAACTTATCTGCTGAATATGTAGGTATTGAACCTCCAGAAGTAAAAATTAGTAGGGATTTTGATATTGAAAGGTTAATTGGACAAGATATTACAGCATTAACATCATTATTCGATCAACAAGTGATTGATAGAGAAGAATTTAGAGATATTTTGGTACAAGGAGAAGTATTACCTTCAGCAAATGAGGTCAGATCCGAATAATTTGTTACAATGATAAACAAGTACATACATTTTTATGGCTAAATCCCTAGATAAAGTTCTTCAGGCTGACGGAACTTATAAATGGGAACTTGTAGAACCAAGCCTATCTGAAAGATTAGGTAATGGTGCTGAAGCTCCTGCTGCTTGTCCTGCTCCTGAACCAAAAGCAACTAAGAAAAAAGTTGCAAAAAAGAAAACTACTAGCCCACTATCTGATTAATTCATGGCAATAGAAGAACAAGTCATTCAGCCTGAGTCTGTGACCAACGCTGAACAGCCCGTGGCTGATACTACTTCACAACCAGCCCAACCATCCGCACCAAATCTGGATTCTGTAAAAGCAGAATACGAAGCAAAATTAGCTGCTTTGCAAAAGCAAGTTTCAGATGAACAAGAAAAATTTAAAGGTGCAAAGTCTAAGTTAGATGAAGTTTACAAGAAAAAAGAAGCAGAACGCACCAAAGAGCTAGAAGATCAAGGCCAATGGAAAACTCTTTGGGAAGAAGCTAATAAAACAGCCCAAGAAAAAGAGCAACAGATAATGACTTTATCTCAACAATTAGAAGACTTAAAAACTTCTAACGAGGTAGCATCTACTAAAACAACAGCACTTGCAGCCATAAGTAATCTTGGAGCGATTAATGCAGAACAAACTTTGGCATTGTTACAAGGAAAGTTACAAAAGAACGCTAACGGAGAAGTTGTTGTTCTCAATGGTGGAGTAGAGCAGAATCTCACTAACTATCTCACGAGTCTCAAAAACCCTGGCAGTGGTTGGGAACATCATTTCAAACCTAGTTCTGCTGCTGGAATGGGAGCAAAACCAAGTCCAATTGCTAACGCAGGTGGAGGTCAAGTAAACCCCTGGAAAACGGGCAATATAACACAACAAATGCTATTATCAGAACAAGATCCACAGCTTGCAGCAGTGCTCAAGCAAGAGGCTCAAACTAAATAGTTAGTTTCCGTGAAATTAACCCCCTTATCTGTGATTAGGGTATCGCAAAACTTATTAAGGTAAATCTGAATGGCTGCTCCGTTTCAGAATTATACTGGCGGTGTCCTACTAGCGGATGTCGTCAAGAGAAATAATTTTAGTGCTTACGTTTCTCAAGCTATTAAAGAGCGTAGCCTATTTATTCAATCTGGTGCTGTAGTTCGTAATGCTTTGCTTGATGCAACAGCAGGTGGAACAAGAATACAGGTTCCAGAATTTAACCCAATTGCACCAACTGAAGAAATTTTAGATGGTACAGGTACTTGGGGTACAAGTGGTGCTGGTTATCTGACACCTCAAAAAATTGGTACAGATACACAGATCGCAACTATCTGTCATAGAGGTTTTGCTTATGCTGTTGATGATGTAGCTTTATTAGCTGCTGGCGAAGATCCAATGGGTCATATCAGAAATCAACTTGCAGACGCTATCAATAAATTGAACTCTGTTCGTTTATTTGAAACTCTAACTGGTTTATTTCACACTGCTCTTAATTCACATCGTCTTGAAAAGCAATTAGGTGGTTCTGGTTCTACTGCTGAAGCAAACTATCTTACTGCTGCTACTGTTGCAGAAGCTCGTTCTGTTTTAGGAGAAAGAGGAGAAGAACTTGATCTTCTTATAGTTCATCCTGCGGTGGCTTATTATCTATACCAAGTAGGTTTGTTAACATTCTCAACATCTGCCTTATCAACTGGTACTGGCATAACTTGGGGTGGTGGTGGTGTTGGTGTAACTGATAGATCAATCGGTCAATTTGCTGGTTGCACAGTTATTATCGACTCTCAGGTAAACACTAACGATCCTACAACCACTGGTAATCGTCAGGAGTTCCGTTGTTACTTAATGAAGTCAGGAACAATTCTTGAAGGTGTTCAGTCTGAACTAGGTATTGAAGCAGAAAGAAACATCTTATCTAAGCAAGATGTTATGTCTGTTGATTACCATAGTGCTTATCATGTTATGGGTACTAAGTGGACAAACGCTGCTGATAACCCTGCTAACTCAGCATTAAGAACTGGGTCTAACTGGGGTGTAACTTATGATATTGACCAGATTCCTATGGTTGAAATCTTTGTAAATACACCATTATCTAATGCCTTAAAGTCTTAATTTATATTAAGATTAAAATGTGGTCATCAAACCTCATCAAATTATTGGTGGGGTTTTTTCTTTACGCTACAATAAAACTAAATTACTTTAATAATCGTGGCAGCTACCATAATTGCAACTATAAAAAGTGAAACTGCTAATAGCTATGTCACTTTATCTGAGTCTAATGATTACTTTGATACCTCTCCAGACTCTTCGACTTGGACTAACAAAACAGATGACCAGAAGAAAAGAGCATTAATATCAGCTACAAGATGGATTGATACTTTAGTTTTTTATGGCGATAGATGTGATGAAAGTCAGGCATTAAAATTTCCAAGAACAAACTATCAAGTTGATGGAGTTGAACTAGCTTGTACCACTATTCCAAACAATATTAAGTATGCACAATATGAATTAGCTAGAGCATTGGCAAATGATACTGATGCTATTACAGGAACTACTGGTAAAGATGGTAATTTTTCTGAAGTGCAACTAGGAGATTTACAAGTTAAATATAATACTGATAGTCAGGGAACAGGATCTATAAATAATATTCTTGATGTTTATCCGTGGTTACAAAGTTATCTCGGAGCATATATGCTTGGTGGTGCTGGTAGTTTTCAACTTAGAGTGGTTAGAGGATAATGGCAGGTCAATTAGATTCATTATTTAAAAACGCAGCTAAAAGTGTTGTATCTCAACTAGGTACATCACAGGATTACAGTATTACTTATACAAAGAAAACATCTCCTTCTTACAATGCTTCTACGGGAGCTTTGACTACGACTGATACTAGCTATAGTATTAAAGTTCCAATATCATTTATTAGATCAGAAGAAGAAACTGGTCAAGAAATGAGACAAGCGAGACTATATATCACACCAGATCAGATTGGGGATAATCAAGCAGATTTAGATGATGAGATTACATTAAGTTATGCTGGTTCAAATAGAGTCGCACAGATAGTTGACATTGATACAAAAAGAGGCGGACAAGTATATCTCTTCATTATTTTGGTGCGGTTCTAATGGCAACAAGATTTTTAAAAGATTTACCTAGAGATTTAGATAGAAAGATTAGTAGAGATTTTAATAATCTTATAAAAGATGTTCATTT
>VTLG01016772.1_pt1 | contig 18001 bp, 24 predicted proteins | sample 4694571 | NCBI WGS metagenome assembly VTLG01 (sample SAMN12604809, study PRJNA352737) | marine metagenome | biome: ENVO:00000447; feature: ENVO:00000209|ENVO:00000569|ENVO:01000036; material: ENVO:00002151; isolation source: viral sequences binned using virsorter ... | reverse complement strand
ATTTCCTTAGTACTGGAAATACCTATTCTGAAATTGATTTAACTAGAGCTAAAACTAATCTTATCGTTGGACATAACGGTGCAGGTAAGTCAACCATCTTAGATGCGTTGACCTTTGCTTTGTTTGGGAGAGGATTCCGTAAGATTAGTAAGTCTGCATTGGTTAATAGTATAAATGAGAAGGATTGTATTGCCGAGGTGGAGTTTCATATTGGTAACAATAAGTATACAGTTGTACGTGGTATTAAACCTAACAAGTTTATAATCTATTTGAATGGTCAACCTTTAGATCAGGATCATACTGTAGCAATACAGCAGAAGAATCTAGAACAGAACATATTACGAATGTCGTACAAGTCATTCACACAGGTTGTGATACTTGGATCATCTACGTTTGTTCCTTTCATGCGATTACCTGGTGCACAACGTAGAGAGATTATTGAGGATATCTTAGACATCCAAATCTTCTCTGTTATGAATGATGTTTTACGTGTTAAGGTTAGAGAGAATAAAGAAGAACTGTTGAGCTTAGAAGGTCAATTTGAAATACAGAGACAGAGGATTGAACTTCAAAAGAATTATATGTATGAGATAGAGAAGAAGACACAGAGTGAGATTGATAGAAAGAAGGAGAAGATAAAGGAACTTAATGCAGATGAGAAAGTTTCTTTGGATGCAATAGAGGTTCAGAATACAGAAGCTGCTAGATTACAATTAGAATTACAGGAATTAGCAGATGTATCTAAGAAGTTAAAGAAACTTTATTCATTTAGAACAAAGGTATCACAGAAGATTAAGAATTGTCATAAGGAGCATAAGTTCTTTCAAGACAATCATGTATGCCCTACTTGCACACAGGATCTATCTGAAGAATTTAGAGCAGTAAAGATAGAAGAAGGTAACACTCAGATAGGTGAGCTTGAGGGTGGGTTTAAAGAATTAGAAGTTGCTATTATAGATGAGGAGAATAGAGAAACAAAATTCACTGAACTCAGTGGTAAGGTTATTGATATTAATTCAAAGATTAGTCAATTCAATTTTCAAATCAATACTGTAAGAAGTACTATTAAAGATATTGAGAATGAGATAGATGATCTTACTAAGGATTCTGCAAATAAGAAAGCAGAGTTTGAGAAACTTAAGAGTCTTATAGAAACTGGTAATACTACTAAACAGTCTATTGCTTCCACTAAGAAGGATAAAGATACATTACATGTTGCTGGCCAGTTGCTAAAAGATAGTGGTATTAAGACTAGAATCATTAAGACCTATCTCCCAACAATGAATAAACTTATTAATCAGTACCTTCAGGGTATGGATTTTTATGTTAACTTTACTTTAGATGAGAACTTTGAGGAAACAATCAAGTCTAGATATAGAGATGTGTTTTCTTATGAGTCCTTTAGTGAGGGAGAAAAGGCTCGTATTGATATATCACTGTTGCTTACTTGGCGTAGCGTTGCTAAGCTTAAGAATAGCGTAGACACTAATCTTCTTATACTCGATGAAATCTTTGACGGCTCGCTTGATCAATCTGGTTCTTCTGATCTTGGTTGGATCTTACGTAATTTCGATGATAGCACAAATGTATTTGTGATATCTCATAAAGAATCTATGACTGATAAGTTCCAAAGAACTCTTACTGTAGAGAAACCTAAGAACTATAGTATGATCAATGAATATTAATTTCCAACCATTTTTTTGTTCTGGTTACGTACAAACCTTCATGTCTCCTGAGCATAGAAAAGAATTAGATGATATTATTATTAATTCTGATAGGAGCAAACAGGCTGCTACTGCTGGTGTGCAGGATGATTGTTTTAATATACCAGAAGCTTCTAGTTTACTGAGACCATACGTTGTAGGTCTTGCTAATGCTTATAGGGTTCAGTATAAGGATTATACTGATGAGTATGAGATTGAGATGGCTAAGGTCATGCATCCACATATAGGTTTTGAGAATCTAAAGATGGATGACCCTTGGGTTAACATTACTTCAAAGAACCTATATAATCCACCACACAATCACTATGGGATCTATAGTTATATTATCTTTCATAAGATACCATTTACTTTAGAAGAAGAAAGAAGTCTTCCTTTCCATAGGAATACTTCTAAAGAATCTTTTCCAGGATGCCCATACTTTATACACCCTACTCATTATGGTGGTGTGTATGTACAGAACGTGGCTGTTGACAAGGGAGCAGAAGGTGCTATTATACTATTCCCTTCTAGGATCCATCATGGGGTTAATCCATTCCATAGTACAGATGAGAACAGGATCACCATTGCTGGTAATGTGACGGTCTAGAAAGTGGACACTACTGGTTGAAGTGTCCCTAATATGATGTATTATAGGTACATAAGACACGAACAGCATGACTCTACAGCACGAAATCAAAGGAAACCTTGCAAGATTGCTTGCTACTGAGAACCTTATAGTAGAGCATAACAGCACTTGCACAACAGCATCATTTGATGTACAGAGAAGAGTACTTGAACTACCACAGTGGGACTTCGCTACAAACACTGTGTATGATCTTCTAGTAGGTCACGAGGTAGGACATGCATTATATACACCCAACTATGATTGGACACAAGATGCAGACTGCCCTAAAGATTATATCAATGTGATTGAGGATGTACGCATCGAGAAATTGATGAAGCGTAAGTATCCTGGTCTCACTAAGACTTTTGCTAGAGGTTATGCAGAGCTTGATGATAGAGATTTCTTTGAGATTGGTGGTGAGAATTTAAAATCCTTCATCTTAATTGATCGTATCAATCTTAATGCTAAGGTTGGTGCTACTGCTATGATTCCATTTACAGCAGAAGAAATGGTCTTTGTTCTTAAAGCAGAATCTGCAGAAACATTTGAAGAAGTTATTGAGATTGCAAAGGAAGTATATGCTTATCAGAAGCAGATGGAAGAGAATGCTGCAAAAGAATCTCTACCTAACAATTCATCTAAAGAAGGAACTGGTGAGTTAGAGAATCAGCAGTCAGAAGCAACACCTGAAACTGAAGAGACTGATCAAACTTCTTCTGATGGAAGTGGTGATGATGAAGAGGAAGGTGAAGGTGATGATGATGATATTACAGAAGGATCTAATAGAGGTGGTGATCACAACTCAGAGCAATCACGTACCCAGAAAGCATTTGATGAGCAAACCAAAAAATTAAATGCAAACAATTATAACAGTCGTACAATATCTTATGTTGAGTTACCTAAAAACCTTAACATAGACAATATTGTTGTTGACTGGACTGAAGTACATGACTGGATCGATTCTAATAGAAAAGAGTTCGTAGCAAGTGCTGATCATCTTAAAGAATTTGTATCTAAGAATGTACCAGAGCATAAAGGTAATGTAGAATCTTTTGTTTACAGTTCACCTGATCAAGAGTATCGTAAGTTTCGCAAGCAATCACAAAAGGAGGTTAACTATCTTGTTAAAGAATTTGAATGCAGAAAGTCTGCCAGTGCTTATGCTCGTGCTGCTACTTCTAGGACTGGAGTACTGGACACAGCAAGGTTACACACTTACAAGTATAACGAAGACCTTTTCAAGAAGATAACAGTCTTACCTGATGGTAAGAATCATGGTCTCTTATTTGTTTTAGATTGGAGTGGATCTATGTCTCCTACAATCTATTCAACTGTTAAGCAGCTATTAAATCTTACTGCCTTCTGTAAGAAAGTTCAGATTCCATTTGAAGTTTATGCTTTCACAAATGAGTGGAGAATAGTTAATAGAATCAAAAACAATCCTAATACTCAACCTGGTAATTACAGATGGGAGAGAGACAATGAGGAGGTTGAACCTGTAATAGGAGAAATCTATGTTGATAGTAATAACTTCAACATGGTTAACCTTATCTCATCACGTAGCAATGCACGTAACTATGAGAGACAGTGCATCAATCTTTGGAGAGAAGCTTGGCTCTATCAAGGTCATAGAAATAGTTTCTACTCACCAACAATGGGATTAGAACTATCTGGTACTCCATTGAATGAAGCAATTGTTTCACTCAATAGCATCATACCAACATTCAAGCAAGAGAATGATCTAGAGAAAGTTAATGTATGCATTCTTACTGATGGTGAGAGTAGCATGATAACTTATGGTAGAAAAACTTATAGTTACGATGGAGAAGATGAAAGAGTATCTTGCTCTAGAATGGGTGAGGTTAATGCTTTACGTGATCGTAAGACTGGTAGAGTCTATCCTCAATTCCGTGATTCTTATACAGAAGTAACAACGACTTTGATATCTCAAGTTAAAGATCGTAATCCTGGTGTTAACATAGTAGGGTTTAGAATCCTTCCTGGTGGACACTTACAAAGCTTTGTACATCGTTACAGTACTACAAACTACTATGATATACAAAAGCAATGGAGGAAGGATAAGGCAGTTGTTATCCCTAATCCTATGGGATTCACTGAACTCTATGCCCTTCAGGATAAAGCTTTAGAAAATGAGGTTGAGTTTGAAGTTAAGGAAGGTGCTAAGAAGGGTGATATTTCCAGAGCATTCAAGAAGATGCTAGGAAGTAAGTCAAACAACAAGAAGATCCTAAGTTCATTCATAGGGATGGTCAGTTAACAAACTGTCCTCCCTTCCCCCACAAATCCAAACAATCCATTATACTTATAACATACAGAACAAATCCAATGCCTTTCGCTCCATCACCAGTAACCACAGAAGATATTAAGGGTTACTTACAAGAAAAATTCGGAACAGAGATCAATGCATCTCAGTTACGTCAAGCTGCTGCTCACTTTGATCTAGGTTATCAAACTGTTAGTAAGCGTTTAAAAGATTTTAAAGTAGGTCTAGGTAAGTGGAACCTTACTGTTGCTGAGAAGTTGGAGAGAGTCTATGAAGGACTACCAGCAACACCAGCAGTAGAGCAGAATCTAGTTCCACAGAAAGATCCAAACTATGTACCTTTCGGTAACTTCTCTGATGTAAAGAAAATCATCAGTTCCAAAATGTTCTATCCTACATTCATTACTGGACTCTCTGGTAATGGTAAGACACTTAGTGTAGAGCAAGCATGTGCTCAGTTGGGTAGAGAGTTGGTTAGGGTAAACATTACAATAGAAACAGATGAAGATGATCTCATTGGTGGGTTCCGTCTTGTTGACGGTGCAACCGTCTGGCACGATGGTCCAGTTATTCAAGCTCTCAACAGAGGAGCTGTCTTGCTCCTTGACGAAATCGACCTTGCCTCAAACAAAATCCTCTGCCTTCAATCAATCCTTGAAGGAAAAGGTGTTTTCCTTAAAAAGGTTGGGAGGTTCGTTCGACCAAAATCAGGATTCAACATCATCGCAACAGCAAACACAAAAGGTAAGGGTTCAGATGATGGACGTTTTATTGGAACTAACGTGCTCAACGAAGCCTTCCTTGAGCGATTCGCCTTAACCTTTGAGCAAGAGTATCCTACTCCTAAGACTGAGCAAAAGATCCTTGAGAAAGTATCTGCTAACTTAGGTGTACTTGATGAAGAGTTCTGCGAGAATCTTGCTAACTGGTCTGATATCATCCGTAGAACATTCCGTGATGGTGGTATCGATGAGGTTATCTCAACACGTAGATTGGTACACATCATTCGTGCCTTCGCAATCTGGAACAATCGTGTTAAAGCGATACAGGTATGTGTAAATAGATTTGATGAAGAGACTAAGCAGTCCTTCGTTGATCTATACGATAAGATTGATGCTAAAGTAGATCTAGAGGAGGAGTCAAATGACGTGGAGTAAACATGGTTACTTAGGACATTGGGCTACCTTGACTGATGGTAGGTCTGGAATGATTTTGGAAGGGGTGGGAACTCCTTCCAGTCCTTTACATAAAATTAAGCTAAAAAGTCTTGACGGAATCGAATTTGAATGTTATCATGATAAGATACAATACGTATGGAACCGTTGAAATACAATGAAAGTGAGATCCTGAAAGAGGTCTCAGATTATATCAGTCAGACATACAGGGGTCACTACTCAGCAGGTAATGTTCAAACACTTGACCTGATTGACTCAGTAGGTGACGCAGAAGCATTCTGTAGGTCTAATATTTTGAAATATGCTTCACGGTATGATAGGAAGGGTACAAGCAGAAAGGACATCATCAAGATTATCCATTATGCTGTGTTACTTCTTCACTTCAATGATAAGACTGCTGCATACCAAAAGGCACAAACTGGAGCTACTGCATTTACCGTAGATTATGACAAGTAAAGTACATTTATCAGAACTGACGTTCTCAGTCCTTGAGAACTTCGCAACAATTAATTCCTCTATAGTATTCAAGAAGGGGAACATCATTAAGACTATCTCTAATGCAGAGAACATCCTAGCAGAGTATGAGTGTGAGGAATACTTCCCACAAGACTTTGCAATCTATGATTTGAGTCAGTTTCTATCTGGTTTAAGAATCTTAGATGATCCAACTCTAGAGTTTGGTAACGAGGATTATGTTGTTCTTCGTGGTAATAACATAGCAATCAAATACTATTACAGTGATCCAGAGATTACCCTTAAGGTAGCTCCTGATAAGTCTGTTAGATTTCCTGGTTCAAACATGGGGTTTGATCTGGACAAGTCCTTACTTAATAAGGGATTGAATATCTCAGGTAAGTTTGGTTTTAGGGATCTATCATTCTGTAGTGATGGTACTTCTTCTTTCATTAACTTCTCTGATAAGGAGATGGATACTAGTAACTCATGTAGATTTGATCTTCCTAATGCTACTACTACAGGTGAGTATGATCTTAATATGAAGGTTGATAACTTACGTGTATATCCTAAAGCATCTTATAGGGTATCTGTATCAGAACATCTTTTATCTGAGTGGGTGGTTAGTGATTGGGAGGGATCTCAAGATGTTAACTTAAAGTATTACGTTGCTTTAGAACCACAATGAGTGAAAAGAAATTAATAATAAACATATCATTCACTAAACAGGAAGCAGATCTTCTTAAGATATTGGATGAGCTTGTTAAGTATGATCTTGCTAGTAATAGATCCGCCTGGTTTAAAGACCAGATTCGTAATCGATACCATGAGATGAGATCTAGTGGTGTTATTGAAATGAGACCTGATGAAGAATGAATTCCTTTGGGTTGAGAAATATCGACCCAAGACTATTAATGATTGTATCCTACCAGATGGTTTAAAGAGATCTTTCCTTGGTTTCCTAGATCAAGGTGAGATCCCTAACCTTTTATTGTCTGGTAGTGCTGGTATAGGCAAGACCACAGTAGCTCGAGCTTTGTGTGATCAGTTAGGTGCTTCTTACATTATTATTAACGGATCAGATGAGGGTAGATCGATTGATACTATCCGAACTAGAGTAAAGCAATTTGCTACTACAGTCTCATTGACCTCTACAAAGACTCACAAGGTGGTCATACTGGATGAGGCAGACAATATGACTTCTGATGTCCAGATGATCCTTAGAGCAGCAATAGAGGAGTATCATAAGAACTGTAGGTTTATCTTTACTTGTAACTTCGTCAATCGTTTGATTGATCCTATCAAATCAAGATGTACTGTTATTGATTTTAAGATTAATAATGCTGAGAAGACAGAACTAAGTTCTCAGTTCTTTGAGAGACTCAGAGAGATCCTTAAGAGTGAGTCTGTTGAGTCTAGTGATAAGGTTACTGCTAAACTGATTAAGAGATATTATCCTGACTGGAGAAGGTTACTTAATGAGACACAGAGACATGCAGCCAAGGGTAAGATAGAGGCAGATATCCTAACAGATATAGCAGACATTGGTGTGTATGATCTTATTAGAGCAATGAAGGATCGTAATTATAAGTTGGTCAAGGAGTGGGTAACTCAACATATGGATCATGATCCCAATCACATTATGAGAAGGATCTATGATACAATGTATGAACATGCTACTGGTAGATCCATACCAAACATTGTTATTATTATAGCAAAGTATCAGTATCAGATCCAGTTTGTTGCTGACCAAGAGATTAATACTCTTGCTTGTTTAACTGAAATTATGTTGGGGGTAGAGTGGAAATGAAAAAAGGTCAACCTTCTAGTAAGAAAAATAAATATTGGATAGATAGAACTGATATTAATGAAGATGCTTTCATTTTTCTGAGAGGAAGTAAGTGGCATTTACATATTGCTAAACAACCTCATTGGAAAGCTCCAGTTAATAAATCAATGGATACTGCTGATAAAGGTAAGGCATTGATTAAGGGAGCAAAGGCATACGAGGAAATTTTAATTCTTGAGAATTCTTTTAAGACATCATTCTTTTCTCCTGAAGAGCTTATTTTAGTAGGTAGGAGAAAAGCTATAGGTAATCTAGCAGAAGATAAGTTTAAAAATCTTATGATGGTGAAGGGGTATGAAGTTTATAAACCTGTTGAAGATATATGGGGTAGTGATTTTGTTTTAAAGAAAGGGGATGAGTTTCTTACTGTTCAGGTTAAATCTTCTCAACAAGAAAAACCTACATGGTCATTACAAGCAAATAATGGAGTCAAGTATAAAGATACATGCACACACATGGCATTTGTTCATTTGAAAGAATATAAAAGTAGTGGTTTATGGTTGATTCCTACAAAGGAATTACCAGATGCCTCTACCATGAGCCATGTAACCTTTAAAAAAGTAGCTAAAGAATATGAGATTGAATTGAAAATCTAATGGCAATAACAAGTAAATCTTTAAAGACACCTTTAAGATATCCAGGTGGTAAGTCTAGAGCACTATCTAAACTGTTCCAGTTCTTTCCTGATCTTAAAAACTATGGTGAATATCGTGAACCATTTATAGGTGGTGGTTCTGTAGCATTAGAAGTAACAAAGAGATATCCTCACATTAAGGTGTGGGTTAATGATTTATATGAACCATTATTTAACTTCTGGTGTCAGTTACAACATAATGGTTCAGAGATGCAGAAGGAACTGGAGAACTTGAAAGGAGTTCATTGCAATCCAGATTCTGCTAGATGTTTATTTCAATCAATGAAGGAGGTTATAAATGACCCAGAAGAATCGGAAATTGCTCGTGCCATCGCTTTTTATATCGTTAATAAGTGTTCCTTTAGTGGTCTTACTGAGTCTTCCTCGTTCTCAGAACAAGCCAGTGAATCCAACTTCTCCCTTAGAGGGATTAAACGACTTAGCGAGTACCAAGAACTCATTGAGAGTTGGATAATAACCAGTCATTCTTACGAAATCTTGTTAGTTAATGATTGGGATAAGAAGGGTCACTTTGTATACATGGATCCACCATATGATATTAAAGATAATCTATATGGTAGAAAGGGTGGTATGCATAAGAAGTTTGATCATGATAAGTTCGCTAAGGATTGTGATGAGTATACTTCCAACATGTTAATATCTTACAACTCTGACCAAATTGTTAAGGATCGTTTCAAGGAGTGGACAGTTGGAGAATTTGCACATACTTACACCATGAGGTCCGTAGGATGCTATAATAAAGATCAAGCATCAAGGAAGGAACTAGTCCTTACAAATTATGAAGTGTGAAGTCAAACTCTATGTCGCTGGAACAGTCTTTAGTGAGACTGTGATCGCTAGAAATTATGAGGAAGCTAGGCAAGTAGCATTGGCTAGAAATCCTAATGCAAAAGTTATGTCTGTTAACGCAGTTTTCAACTAATGGCTGAAGTTATTATCACTGAGGAAAAAGAACCTCTTTCAGTTGTTGTCCCTATAGATGACATGCGAGAGATCATACAGCAATTGTGGAAGTCTCGTGACACTGAACCAAAATGTGGCAAATTATACCATAAGTATAAGGAGTTAATCACATGGGAAAAATAGACACTCAGGGTATGAGTGGTGAGGCAACCGAAGGTTGTACAGATAACATATACCCACGTGATGAAAATGGTGAACCAATCTATCCACCATTTAATCCTACACCATTAACTTTGATTGAACCAAAACTCAAAGAGGAACTCAAAGATTTAATCAATGAGGTTCTTGATGAGAGAGAACATCAAAGAAAACTTAATGGACCTTATGATGTCTATGATTGAAAAAGGTGATAAAATTACGAAGATGCTTCTGTTAAGTTCACATGAAGCAGACTTCTTATATCAAAAAGAGGATGGATCATTCTATGTTTGTCATCATAGAAAGTCGGGTGATACATTCTCCATCCCTGAGATACAACTAGAGATGTTTCCACCGCCACCACCTAAGACACCGAAGGTTGGTACGGATGCACCACATCATAATATATTAGAGAAATATTATGGTAAGGATTGGAAACCTACACCCGTAGAAGGATTGGAGGATCATTACTAATGAGATTAGGAGTCATGTGTTCTGGAGAAGGAACTAACTTCGAGAACATTATACGATACCCACAATTCAAACATGAGATTGTATTGATGATACACAATACAAAGAAGTGTGGTGCTGTAGCGAGAGCAGCAAAGTTTGGTATCCCTCATTGTAGAGTAGCACATAAAGATGAAGATCAAATGATTCAACTCTTCAAAGCTTGGAGGGTTGATCTTGTTGTATTAGCAGGTTACATGAGAGTTCTTAAGAAACCATCTGAGTTCCCATGTCCTATCATAAATGTACATCCATCATTACTTCCTAAGTACAAGGGTTTACATGCAGTAGAACAAGCATTAGAATCAGGTGATAGAGAGAGTGGATGTACTGTCCACTATGTTAACGAAGAACTTGACGGTGGTGCTATAATAGAACAGTCCAGAGTTATGATATGTCCTGATGATACTGTAGAGACATTACAACATCGTATCCAACGAGCAGAATATAGACTGCTCCCACTTGTAATTAATAACATAGCATATGAGCAAGCCCAAACTAAGTGCATGGTTGTATAGTATCAACCAGACTAAAAAGAATATGATGGATGAAGATCCATCTTTAGAGAACTCATATCCTAGTTGGATTATTAATAAATGCTTATCATCCTTTACAGACACTGTGTTGTTTGCTAATGAGATGAATATGAATTATCATATATCTAAGCGTATGCAATACGACTTTTATATAAATAGTCTGAGACCTAGAAAGAGATTTTCTCCTTGGTCTAAGAAAGAGTCGATTGATTATCTTGATGAAGTTCGTGAGTATTATGGGTATAGCTATACCAAGGCTCTAGAAGCAATCAGGGTATTATCACCAGATCAACTCGAACATATAAAAAGATCATTGCATAAAGGTGGAAAATAATGTCCGTTGATACTGAGATCCAGTGGAAACAGTCTGATATGATTGAGGTAGGTCTCAAAGAACCAGATGATTTCCTAAAGGTTCGTGAAACATTAACACGAATTGGTGTTGCTTCTAGAAAAGAAAGAAAGATATATCAGTCGTGTCACATCTTGCATAAGCAAGGAAAGTATTACATAGTTCACTTCAAGGAACTCTTCGCTCTTGATGGTAAGAACACAAACATCACAGAGAATGATATTCAGCGTAGAAATCGTATAACACAGTTGTTGTCTGATTGGGGATTGGTTACGATCATCAATCAAGATAGTGTTGGTGAGCTCGCACCATTAAATCAGATCAAAGTTATATCTTTTAAAGAGAAAGGTGATTGGACTCTAGAGTCCAAATATAATATTGGTAAGAAGAAACCGTAGCATCCGTACTCAGTTTTTCTGGTTTACCGCATAGCAAATTCAGTCCACCACTGCTTAAATAGTAGTGTGATGCCTTCGGGGTCACATTCAATAAGTCGCTTCAAGGAGGACAGACAAATGCGTAGATCATACTGGGATACCTATAGCCCATTTCAATTAGGATTCGATGAAACATTCAACAGACTCGAAAGACTGGCAGAAGCTGGAAAAAATTATCCACCCTACAATGTTTTTCATGGAGGAGATGGTACAACCACTTTGGAAATCGCTCTTGCTGGATTTTCAAGAGAAGATATCGAAGTTACCACCGAACAAAACATCTTAACGGTTAAAGCAGCTGCAGAAGAAAAGGATGAGAGATCCTACACCCATAAGGGTATTGCTACAAGATCATTTGATAGAAGTTGGCAACTAGGAGACTCTATTGAAGTTAAGGATGTTGATTATAAGGATGGATTACTGGTTGTGAATCTTACTAAGGTTCTTCCAGAGAATCAGCAAAAGAAATTCTGGTTCGGCACAGGTGCTGCCAGAGAAAAGTTAGAGGCTCAGGTCTCTTAGTGGAGTAGTGGTATTTTGTTATGAATTAAAGGGGAGCTTGACTTTTGTCGAGTTCCCCTTTATAATGTCTAGATACATCCATTAGAGTATGAGCATCAAACTTATAGTTCTTAATACAGGAGAACGAATAGTAGCTGAGGTTCATGAGATAAGAAATGCACACGATCAGGCAGTTACCCATGATCCTAATTCAGGTAGAACATTAGGGTATATTATGTCTCATCCTCAAATCATTACAGTTTCTAGAGGTATTCCAACTACTCAGAAATTTCAGACTAATGAACCTGAATTGAAATGTACATTTTCTCCTTGGAATCCTTTCGCAAAACATCAACAGTTTCGCTTGAATCTTTATAGTCTTGTTAGTATGAATGATGTTAGGGAAGATATTGAAAAGATATATCTCGAAGAATTTCATGTAAAAGACTATGAATATGTTGATGAATCATTATCAATTATGTACACCGAAAATAAAGAAACAGTATGACTATACAAGTTATTAACATGAAGTATTCCAACGAGCAAGTTATTTGTGATGTTGGAGAAGTATTCCATGATCAAGACTCAAAGGAGAAAGGAGAGAAACCTATTTGTTTAGCATTCACAGATCCTTATACTCTGCATGTTGTAAATGAAACCGAGGAAGGTTATAATATTAACTTCAAGAAATGGAATCCATTTACAGATGATAGGCAGTTTAATGTTGGGTTTGATATGATTGGTATAATTAGTAGTGCTAAACCTGCAGTGCAGAAAGCATATGAACAAAAGATTTTAGCAGACAGTCAACCAATAGAAGATACCAATGAAGAAACTACTACGACTGAATAACGAACCTTGGATCCTTGCTGATGTATCAGAGATACCAGAGGCAGAATATGGTCAACCAGATTGTATTCTAGAAGATCCTATCACATTAGATGGTGAGAGATGGCCAAAGTATTCAGCAGATTATCAACTAGTTGTTAGATCTACTGATATAATAGTGATGGTTAATCCAACAGACGAAGCTTTAAATACAGCAGAAGCAAAAGAACTACTTACTGAATGAAATTTTACACCAATGTTGAGCAAGCAGGTCAGAACCTTCTTGTCCGTGGTTATGAGGGAGGCAAGGCATTTAAAGATAGGGTTCCATTTAATCCTACTTTATATCTCCCAACATCTAACTTCTCTAAATGGAGAACCCTTGAGGGGAAGTGTGTAGAGCCTATGAAGCAAGGTTCCATTGCAGGTGCAAAGGAAACTATAATGAGGTATAGAGATGTTGCTAACATGGAAGTGTATGGTAACACAAGATATCTCTATCAGTACATTGCAGAAGAATATTCTGATGATCATATAAAGTTTGATCCCAAGGCAATTAGAGTATTCAACATCGATATTGAAACTGCTGCAGAGAATGGGTTTCCTGATATTGAAGCAGCAGACCAAGAGATACTAGCGATCAGTATTAAGGACTCCTTTACTGGTCGCATTACTGTCTTTGGTGCTAGACCATTTGATAATAAGCATGAAGATGTAGACTACCTTCACTTTAAAACTGAACAGTCTATGCTATCAGCATTCTTGGAGTATTGGAATGAGAATTTTCCTGATGTTATTACAGGTTGGAACGTACAACTTTTTGATATTCCCTATATCGCTGGTCGTATTTCTAGGATACTTGGTGAGAAGTATTCTCGTTATCTTAGCCCGTGGAGGCTTATATCTAGACGTGAAATTTATATCAAAGGGAGAAAGCAAATCGCTTACGATCTTCCAGGAATTTCTACTCTGGATTACCTCGAACTATACAGGAAATTTACTTACACTAACCAAGAATCGTATAGACTTGATCACATCTGCTTGGTTGAGCTTGGAGAGAGAAAGTTAGATCACTCTGAGTTTGATACATTCAAAGAGTTCTATCAGAATGATTGGCAGAAGTTTATTGATTACAATATCCATGACGTTAGGTTAGTTGATAAACTTGACGACAAGATGAAACTACTTGACCTAGCATTTACTATGGCTTATGATGCTAAGGTCAATTATGAAGATGTGTTTAGTCAGGTACGTATGTGGGATAATTACATATACGTTGAACTTCTTAAGAGGAAGATAGCAATTCCACCTAAGAAAGAGAGTGCAAACAAATCAGAAAAATATGCGGGGGCGTATGTTAAGGAACCGAAGACAGGATTCTATGATTGGGTTGTTAATTTTGACCTCAACAGCCTGTATCCTCATCTTATTATGCAATATAACATCTCACCAGAAACCCTCTGGGAGACTGGACATCCCAGTTCGAGCGTTGAGGGGATCTTAAATCAAGAGGTAGAGATTGATGGTGAGTTTGCTGTGTGTGCTAATGGAGCACAGTACAGGAAGGATGTACGTGGGTTCTTACCAGAACTCATGGATAAGATGTACAATGAGAGAGTCATCTTCAAGAAGAAGATGATTGAAGCAAAGAAAGAGTATGAAAAGAATCCATCCAATGAGATTACAAAGGAGATCGCCAGATGTAATAACATACAGATGGCCAAGAAGATCTCACTTAATAGTGCTTATGGTGCTATCGGCAATGAGCACTTCAGGTATTATAAGCTTGCTAATGCAGAAGCAATCACTCTTTCTGGGCAGGTATCTATTCGCTGGATTGAGAATAAGATCAATGTTTATCTAAATAAACTACTCTCTACAGATAAAGTTGATTACGTTATCGCATCAGACACCGACTCAATATATCTTAATCTCGGACCTCTTGTTAATAAATTTTTTGCTCATAAGTCTGATAATAAGATTAAGATTGTTGAGCTCCTGGACAAGATCTGCAAGGATCAATTGGAACCGTTTATCGAGAAGTCTTACCAGGAACTGGCTTCGTATGTCTCGGCGTATGAACAGAAAATGATTATGAAGAGAGAGAACATTGCTGACCGTGGTATATGGACTGCTAAGAAGCGATACATATTAAACGTGTGGGACTCAGAGGGAGTTAGATACAAAGAACCTAAGATGAAGATCATGGGTCTTGAGACCGCTAGATCATCTACCCCTCAATATTTCAGGGATAAATTGTATGCAGCTTTTAAGATCATTATCGGCAAGACAAATGATGAACTTGTCTCTTTTATCAATGGTGTCCGAGCAGAGACAAAGGAGCAACCCTATGAAGACATCGCATTCCCAAGAGGATGTAACGGAGTTGAAAAATACTTTTCAAGAACCGACATCTATCAAAAAGGAACCCCCATCCACGTAAGGGGTGCTCTGCTTTATAACCATTATGTTAAAAAGAATAAGATAGAGAACAAGTATCCTCTAATACAGGAGGGTGAGAAGATAAAATTCATTTATCTTAAGACACCCAATCCTTTTAGGGAGGATTGTATTTCCTTCTTCAATGAGATTCCAAAGGAGTTTAATATGGAGAAGTATATAGATCACAAGAAACAATTTGAAAAGAGTTTCTTGAAACCACTGGAAAATGTGCTAGAATGCATAGGGTGGAATAGTAAAAAAGTTGTTACGATAGGGAGTTTTTTCACATGAGCAAAACAGTATGGACAGTCACTTACCAAGATGATCCAATAGAAGCACTTGAACCTGAACAGGTTAGAGTTTTTGAAGAACGTGATACTGCAAGGCAGTATGCTTTAATGATGGCCAGTGGTGGTCACAACTATGTTAACATGTATGAAAGTGAGGTTAATAAATGGGGTTCCTAGATACTGTAATTAAAGAAAGTGGGAATGAGTACGCAAGCATCGTCAGTGATGGAGTCGCTGCAGGAGATACATCCAGTTTTGTTGATACAGGTAGCCATATTTTCAATGCTGTCGTTAGCGGATCTTTGTTTGGTGGTATTCCATCCAACAAGGTTACAGCACTTGCAGGGGAATCCTCAACAGGAAAAACTTTCTTTGCCCTTAGTGTTGTACGTAACTTTCTTAATCAGCACAGTGATGGTGGGGTTATTTATTTTGAGTCTGAATCTGCTATCTCCAAGGATATGATCGAGAGCAGAGGTATAGATTCCAAACGTATGGTAATCTTTCCTGTTGCTACTATTGAAGAGTTTAGAACACAAGCTACTAGGATTCTTGATAAGTATCTGAAAGAACCAAAGGATAAGCGTCAACCATTGATGTTTGTTCTTGATTCTCTTGGTATGCTTAGTACATCAAAGGAGATGGAAGATATCTCTAATGATAAACAGGTCAGGGATATGACCAAATCACAGTTAATTAAGGGTGCATTCAGGGTATTAACCTTGAAGCTTGGACAGGCAAAGGTTCCTATGATTGTTACGAATCACACATATGATGTGATCGGATCCTATGTGCCACAAAAAGAAATGGGTGGTGGAGCTGGACTAAAGTATGCTGCATCTACTATAATATATTTGACCAAATCAAAAGAGAAGGAAGGTACAGACCTAGTGGGTAACATCATTAAGTGTGAAGCCAAGAAATCTCGTCTAACCAAGGAGGGTTCTAAAGTTGCTACTAGATTATACTTCGATGAACGTGGATTGGACAAGTACTATGGACTCTTGGAATTGGGTGAACAGTACAACATCTTTACGAGGGTGGGCAACCGTCTCAAGTTCGGTGAAACTTCTGTTTACCCTAAATCTGTTCTTGCTAATCCTGAGAAGTACTTCACAGACGAAGTGATGGCTCAGTTAGAGGAAGCAGCAAGAACGGAGTATGGTTATGGTAACTGAGAGGATAGAAAATACTATCCTTCGGAATCTTCTTTGTAATGAGGAGTACTATCGTAAGGTAGTACCTCATCTTGATTCAGAGTATTTTCAGGATGCTGTTGATGTAGTTCTCTTTGAAGAGATACAAGATTTTTCAGCTAAGTATGATAAGACTCCTACTAAAGAAGTTCTAAAAATTAATCTTGGTAATAGGACTGATCTTACAGATGAGACCTATAAAAATGCTTTGATTAGATTGGATGATCTTAACGATGAATGGGTTGATGCTGATTGGTTATCTGATTCTACTGAGAAGTGGTGTCAGGATAAAGCAATCTATAATGCACTACTCAAGTCAGTTAAGATTGCTGATGGTAATGATGAAAAGTTATCTAAGGATGCTATCCCTAGTATTCTACAGGAAGCTTTAGGTGTATCATTTGATGAGCATGTAGGACATGATTATATTGAGTCTGCTGATAATAGATATGAGTTCTATCATAGAGAAGAGGAGAAGATACCATTTGACTTAGAGAAGTTTAATTACATCACTAAAGGTGGTCTTCCTAATAAGACTCTTAACATAGCACTTGCAGGTACAGGTGTTGGTAAGTCCCTATTCATGTGTCACATGGCTAGTGCTTGCTTGTTGAGAAGTAAGAATGTTCTCTATGTTACGATGGAGATGTCTGAGGAAAAGATTGCAGAGCGTATTGATGCTAACTGTTTGAATGTTAACATCAAAGATATTGTGGATCTACCTCAGATGATGTTTAAATCTAAGATCGCTGATCTTGAGAAGAAGACTAAAGGAAAGATTATCATTAAGGAATATCCTACTGCTTCAGCTCATGCTGGACATTTTAGAGCATTACTTAATGAACTAAAACTTAAGAAATCATTCAAACCTGATATAATCTTTATAGATTACCTTAACATTTGTGCTAGTGTAAGATATAAAGGTCACATTGTTAACTCTTATACCTATGTTAAAGCGATTGCTGAAGAGCTTCGGGGTCTTGCTGTCGAGTTTGACCTACCGATTGTTAGTGCTACTCAAACTACTCGTTCTGGTTTCGGGTCTAGTGATCCTGACCTCACTG
>VTLG01014163.1_pt1 | contig 18002 bp, 28 predicted proteins | sample 4694571 | NCBI WGS metagenome assembly VTLG01 (sample SAMN12604809, study PRJNA352737) | marine metagenome | biome: ENVO:00000447; feature: ENVO:00000209|ENVO:00000569|ENVO:01000036; material: ENVO:00002151; isolation source: viral sequences binned using virsorter ... | reverse complement strand
AATTTTTTTTGCATTAGTTCATCTTCTTTTTACTTGCAAAAGTTTGCATACTTACATCTTCATCTTTAAAACCAGCACCCTTTAAGAGGTTGCCAATTTGGCTGATCATTTCTTTCTCAGTAATGCCTTTGTGCTCTCCTGAATAGTCTTTGTGTTCTTTAACAGGAACCAACTTAAGCTCTGGGTTGTTGTAGTTTTCACTTACTAACCACTGTCCATCTTTGAAGAGATAAACGAACTCTATAAAGATATCACCTGAATAAAACTTTTTAAAACTTTCAAAGTTTTTATGCACGTGTGCTTTATCAAGCTCGCGTTGCCAATCTCTGTGATAGAAACTACACTCTTTCAGAGTAGATCCCAGGTAACTGGCATCTCCATGTTCAAACAGTCTTAGTGAACTACCATAGGTCTCATAGTTGTCAATTAAACATTGACCCACACCATCCGGATACCCATCGCTATGAACGTATATAGACAGGATAGTTCCATTTGGTTTTTGTATTGCTATATTGCTTCGTGTACTCATATGTCCTTCTCCTTTGTTATGAGATATCTTATAATATCCCAGATCAATTGTCAAGCTTTATTTTTAGGCTTGTTGCTTGACGCTTGTAGCTTTGATCAGGCCCGGCCGATCGTCAGGTTAGAGGCCAATATTATTTCAACCTGATCCCAGATCCAGATAGGTTTCTTAGCTAGCATCTCGATTTACCGTCTGGATCAGGGATCAGTTGTTGTCCCGTGCAGGCGAGGAGTTCGGTTTGCAACCCTACAATCCCATGCTGAGAGCATCGCGACCTGAACTATAGTGGGTCAATTCCCACAGCTACAACACTGATCCCAGATCCAAAGGTTCGCTGTCGTAAAGTACTGACCATCTGGATCAGGGATCAGTTCTAGTTGTGGACGTCTAAGACTTATTATAAGTGAGCCTACCACAACCAGAAGTTGTCCCGATTTTATAGTTTATAGTCGATAAAATCTAATGAAGACTATGGCGGCACTATATAAGATTTTCCGAGAGAAGTCAATAAGCAATATACCCAAAATGGGTCGCCCAAAATGGGCATATATAGTTGTTGACATTTAATCTTATATAATATAAGATGCCATTATAAATATGAAAGAGGTTAATATGATGTACTTAATAATAAAAGAAATAAAACTTTCCAACACTAGCATTTTTAATGTTGTAAGTTTTTCAAATGACTTTGATAAAGCAAACGATATGTTGCAAGGTCATAATTTAATAGAGACAGATAAGGATGTTGTTTATTCAATAATAAAATATGAACAACCACAAATACAGAAAGAGGTTGCGTAATGAAATACAATCCTGAAACATATATTGATATTGCATATCTACAAGGGCAATTGATTGCTATGCTTGAAACAAAAAACAGATTGCAAGAAGATATAAATAAAAAAGAAGAAGAACTAAAAAAGGTAAAAGAAAAAAAAGAAAGGGAAGATAATGAGTAGAATACGATTAAATCAAGAGTATCGGAACAAGATTGCTAATAGAATGAGAGTACATCTTGAACAAGAAGATACTATTGAAAAACAAAACTATGACAATTTAAAAGGCGATCAAATTGACATAAATGACAATGCGTGGAAAGTTGCTGAGAAAATAGTTAGACGACACTACACGGAAGATGATGTTGCAAAGGCACAATATCTTCAGGATAAATTTGAAAATGTAAGTACGATTGCAAAGGACAGTTGTTTTCATTTTCATTATTTAGGTATGAAAGAAGATAGGGACTATGACAATAATCCTATTATGAAAGAAGATACCATTGAAAGTCATTTTGATTTTAGATTAAATGGTTCAATAGATACTGAAAGCAATTACTCTAATGCAAGAGATCGGGAATATGGATATGCTTTGTTTCGTGATGAACTTAAAGCACAAGATAATTGCAATCCTGATATTTTGATTGAACAAGATGGCAAAGATCACAACCCACATAGAACAAAATATACAGACGCAAACAATAAATATCTTGGTGATGATGACAAAGGTTATGGCAAAGAGTGGAATGACAAATATCAATTAGATTTAATTGGTCGTGAGTATTGCCGTGATAGGTCAATTGCGTGTACTGAAAAAGAGTATATGTTTTTAATAGATTGGAAAAAACAAAAAGCACAATTTGTTATGGCACATCATAAGTGGATTAAATCTGTTTTAGATCAAATGAAAGAAATTAAACTTGGTTTAAAAGGATATAAATATCTTGATGAAGCGATTGAGTTAGCCAATGAACTTGGTCTTGCAATTACTGACGCCGAAATTGTTAGAACTAATAGTACAGGTTTGACAATCTATAATCCTAAAAATTTAGCTGATAGGATTAAAGGTATGAAAAACAAAAAAGAGAAAACAAGAGAGGAAAAAATTGCCGAAAGAATGGCATATATGAAAGCCGAAAATAGTGTAAATTAACTATTGACATTACTGGGATTATAGTATATAATCCCAGTATAAATAAAAACGAAAGAGGACATAATGAAAGATATAACACAAATGCCGAAGAAGTTTTACATAACTTACTTTGCAAAAAAACATAAAAAAATAATTACAAGAACCGCAAGTGCAGAAAAACCAAATGGTGTTCTTGGAAAAATCTTAACTGATAAAAATGGAAACGACAGATTTATCTATTGGGATTTTGACGCAGAAAATAAATCAGGTGGATTGGGTGACTGGCGACAAGCAGTTGGTCAATGGACTATAAAAGAAGTTGCTTAATAGATATGAAAAAATATAAAGCAACAATAATAGAAGATATAACTTCTGGGACTTTAGTTAAAACAAAAATAATTGAAGCCCCAGATGAAGAAGAAGCACAGAAATTTGTAGAAGAAGAAGGTGATAGTGGTTGGGAAGAAGATTATCAAGTCGAGTTTGGACACGAACACGACTATTCTTTAGAGGAAGTAAATGAGTAATTATAACTGGTGTCACGGGCCAAACTGTCATACTCAACACACACTATCAAGAATAAGAGGTAGTGGGGATAATAAAGTTTTAAGAACTATTAAAATAAAACAAGGCAGATACAATTACAGTGGTAGACCTGAAATTATAGATATGTATGATTACTTCTGTGGACAATCTTGTTTAATGGAATATATTAGAACTCACTTACAAGAGATTATTGCAATAGCACCAAGACGCAAGCCACTAGAAACACCGATCAAGGTTGAAAAAGAAAAGTATGAAAGTTATAGGTATCGTTGGAATAACAACGATGAACATATACGAGAGCCATATAAAGCAACAAGAACTACAATCAAATCAGTTGAATAAAACCCATTTTGGGCACATCAGTTCTTGACTTCTGGGATATTATAAGATATAATAGACCCATAACAAAGCGAGGAAACTATGACAATACAACAGAAAATAAGAAAAGCAAAAAATGTTTTTGTGTGGGTAGTGGTTTATGATGGTGATGGAGAATATATTCAAACATCAAAAGCCAATATAGTAAGAGGAATAAATGATGTTGAAATGTTAGATAATGAAAAATTTGTCTTAAGAGAAGATGGAGATTTATATATAAATTAAAAATAGTTCTTGACTTTTAATTTATTCTGGGATATAATAGGACTATAACAAAGCGAGGAATATGAAAGAAACAAACATAGAAAGAACGTACAAAAGACGTAACAGATTTAATGGAGAGTCTGTTATGCTAACACAAGAAGAAGCTAAAATGTATGATGAAATATTCGTGCATGAAGTCCAAGCCACTTTAGAGGATCAAAAACTAGGAACGGGTGGGAGTAAGCATTGGCAATATATGCGAGATAAGTTATCTTGGTTTATGGAGCACAATGCAAAAGCATATATGGTATTACTGGACTAACAATCATAGGTTGTGGCGGCTACTTGTTTAGATGCCGCCACACTCGCAAGATATAGTGTCAACAATAATAGTAAACACTATGCCCATTTTGGGTTTTTTTTAACCCATTTTGGGTCGCCCATTTTGGGCGGCGCAATATCTAGTGTGTTGCATAGATACATACACATGTGACAAATATGTCACACGACATTACACAACTACAACGCGAAATTTTTTTAGGATAGTATACAACCACAGGTTGTGCGGCAATCCATAGAGGTACCAGACCGAATCCAAAAAAAGTAAATCTAGCACAGGTTGAAATTCTTTTTTAAAAAAGGGGTCCCACTGCTTTTTGCTTTAGGTCTTGATTTAGACGGTTATTCACGATAAAATTCATTTTGACACCCATAAGAGCACTTATGCAAGATATTGATATAAAAAAATTATTAGAAGAAGATTTAGAGAACCTTCCCCCAGATACCAGAAAAAAGTACAAAAGATACCTGGTCCAATTGGACAGAAAACAGAAACATAAAAAAATTTCAAATGATTTTTTGACTTTTGTTAAACACATGTGGCCTGAGTTTATAGAAGGGTACCATCATAAAATTATTGCAGAAAAATTTAATAAATTAAAAAACGGGGAGATTAAGAGACTCATTGTGAATATGCCACCCAGGCATACCAAATCTGAGTTTGCATCTTTCTTACTTCCTGCATGGATGATTGGAAGTGATCCTAAATTAAAAATTATTCAAGCAACCCACACAGCTGAACTTGCTGTAAGGTTTGGTCGTAAGGCTAAACACTTAATGGATACTGAAGAGTATAAAGAAGTTTTTCCAACTAGACTTATGGAAGATAGTAAAGCCGCTGGTCGCTGGGAAACAGAACAAGGCGGCGAGTATTTTGCAGTTGGTGTTGAAGGTGCTGTAACTGGACGGGGTGCGGATCTATTAATTATTGACGACCCTCACTCTGAGCAAGATGCTATGTCCAAGAAAGCATTAGACCGAGCTTATGAATGGTACACAGCTGGACCTAGACAACGTCTACAACCTGGTGGAAGAATCGTTCTGGTTATGACGCGTTGGAATAAAGGAGATCTAACCGGACTTTTACAGAATGCACAAAGTGAACCTAAAGCAGACCAATGGGAAGTTGTGGAGTTCCCTGCTATCATGCCATCAGGTAAACCTGTGTGGCCAGAGTATTGGGACATTGAACAACTAGAAGCAGTTAAAGCTTCTGTTGCACTTCCTAAATGGAATGCTCAGTATATGCAGAATCCAACTTCTGAAGAAGGAGCTTTGATTAAACGAGAATGGTGGCGCAAGTGGCCAGAGACTAGAGGCATTCCTTATTGTGACTATGTCATACAATCTTACGATACAGCTTATCTTAAAAAAGAAACTGCTGACTTTAGTGCCATTACAACTTGGGGAGTGTTTCGTGAAAATGAAGACTCACCACAACAACTAATTTTATTAGATGCCGTTAAAGGTAGATTCGAGTTTCCTGATTTAAGACGAGAGGCACTGAAATTATATAAATACTGGGAGCCTGAGATAGTGTTAGTTGAAGCAAAGGCTGCTGGACTTCCACTCATATACGAATTAAGAAATATGGGGATCCCTGTTATTTCGTTTACACCTAGTCGAGGAAATGATAAACACAGTAGAGTAAATTCAGTATCGCCTATGTTCGAGTCTGGACAAGTCTGGGCCCCTACACATCTGCAATTTGCACAAGAAGTTATCGAAGAGTGCGCAGCTTTCCCTTATGGAGAACACGATGACTTAGTTGATAGTACAACACAGGCGGTAATGAGGTTTAGGCAAGGTGGATTAGTAGGTCACCCAGAGGATTATAAGGATGAACCTAGACATTTAGAACCAAAAGAGTACTATTAGTTATGAGACAGTATTTTGAAATTTTTAGATTGCTTTATAAAATAGGAGTTAAGCCCAAAGATCTTCTTGGATTAGGTGGTGATGTGGTAAAAATGGGAAAAAGTCTGTTTAATACCCGTGTAAATCCAAAATTAATCAAATTTATCGAAAAAAACGGAAAAATTCCGACAAAAATTCTGGAAGACATCAAACTTCACGGCAGAACGCTTAAAAATGTCACTGAAAGTCAAAGAAAACTGTTTGAAGCGAACATAAAAGACGTTTTAAACGCTTTAAACCCAAAAATACCTAAACCAACTCTTAAATTTCCAACAGATAGAATTAAAGATTTAACTAAAGCAAAGTCTCGACCACCTGAAACAGAAATAATAGGTGGAATTCAGACAACAAGAGGTTTGGGGGATTTATTTGGAAGACAACTTTCAAAAGCACTACAACAATCCAAGCCGCCAGTCACTAGTGTCCAGAGACCAGCAACAAGCGTCAAGAAACCAGGAACAGCTGACGCTTTTAAGGGTTGGAAACCTACAGTCATCAAAGGTGGTAAAGATAAACTAGCAACAGGTGGCATAGCAGCTCACTTTAGAAAGAGATAATGGCTTATAGTACAGACATAAAAGATTATTACAGAAGAGCCTGGGGACTAGAAGATAGACCCAAGTCTCAATATGCCGGCAAGTACGGTGGAAGTTGGGCGGACTGGATGTCGAATTATTCAGAGCAAATGTCGTTTGAAGAATACCTTCGAGATAACAGCATAGTCAAGAAACCACATATCTTAGATCAAAAAGCTAAAGGAGGAAAAGTTGCACAACCAAGACGTAAGTATGTCGCTGGTGCATTCGGTGCGGCGGCGCCAACATTAGCTTATCCTGCTATGGTTGGAATTGCTGAAATGTTGGGTATAGCTACAGCTGGAGTTGGCGCTACCGCATTGTCTAGTGCCGTATCAAATAAAATAAAAGAAAATCCTGAAATTTTAGACACACCACAAGCAAAAGCAATTATGTTAGCTTTTGGGTTAACACCAAGTGGTTTAGTTTTTGGTCCTGATGCAGGTGAGATAGAAAAAGAAAAAGAAAAAATTAAAGAAAGATTAAAACCAGGCGAAACAAAACCTATAGATCAAGGCAATATTACCACAGGTTCTCCACCACCTGAAATAAAAAAATGGGAACCACCAGTTTCAGGGGGTAAGATAGACATACCTTTAACTACAGGCGGATCAGAGATTCCAGAATTAAAAAAAGAGGATCTTATTTTTACATCTCAAACTGCAGAAGGAATGTTGGAAGAAGATGATCATAGTCAAGATGAAGATGTATTAGAAGTAAAAAAAGTTTTTGATAGTGTAAAAGAAATTTATGAAGCAAGAGGTCCTGGATACTCTGAAAAAATGAATGAGCTGTATAGCGAAGATTTTGCTAAAAAAGTTAAAGAAATTATTGATACTAAATATGGAGGTACAATTAGTAATTTAGCTGATGACACAGGAACAGAACAAGTAAGAATAAAAACATTACTTAAAAAGCATGGGATTAAAACTGATAGATCTGGAAATATTACACAACAAAAAGTTTTTGATCTTTGGCAACCAGAAGATAAACAGTTTCTTAAAGATTTTACAACTAATGCAAAATACGACAAAAATTTTATTAATGACAGAGTTGAAAAAAGTTTAGGAGAAGATTTTAACAAAGATCAATGGGTTAATTGGAAAGATCTAAGTGAAATTTGGGGATTAAAACATCGTACAGATCCAGACCAATTAAAAACAGATTCAACCGACTTACAAGGACGATTAAATAGATTAGGTGTTAAAAAGAAAAAAGGAAAAGGAAAAGAAGTGTTGTGGCATTTAGGAGATGCTATTCTTAAGATACAAAAGAAAGCTTTAACTAAGCCAATTGTAGGTACTGGTAAATACCATAATACTAAACGAAGAGAATTTGAAGCTAACACTGATCCTGAGGGATATAAGGCAGAAAATAAAGTTAAAGCAGATACTAGAAAAATAATTAAAGAAGTTCTTGGAGAAAACTATGTGCCTTATGCTCTTGAAGAATCTGGTCATGCCATTTCTATCAATAACCAATTATCTTTTGAAGAATTATTTAAAGATTCAAATGCATCATGGATAAGTGCAAAAATTATGCAAGATCCTGTTTTAAATAAAGACATACTTGCAGCCCGTAATAGTATTGAAACAGGAATTGAAAACAGCGAGCGAAAACAATTATTAATTTTAGAAGAACTACTAGGTAAAGAAGCCACCGCAGAAAATTTAGAAGCTGCATTAAAAGCAGTTGAAATAATGAACCAAAGACGTGAAAATATTAAAACTGATCCTAGGATTAAAAAGAATAAATTTTTAACAGATCAAGCAAATCGAATTCCACTTTATGAATTGACTCTTCCTAAAAAAGGAGAGACATTTAAAAGTGGTTTTTTAAACATAGACATGTCTTTTATTGACCCTTCTGTTAGTGTAGGTAAAATTTTAGAGATCAACCCTAATGCTAAGACCTTTAATGATTTAAGTAAAAAAGAGCAGGAGCTTTATAAAGAAAACCTTAAAAATCAATATATAGACTTTGCAACTTATTATTATAAAAAAAGAGGTTTGGATAAAGATGACATTGAGGACCTATCTGATGCTTTAACAGAAGGAAAAGAAAAAAAGGCAGATGGTGGCCTGTCTGGTGTCGATCAATACATATTAAACCGATACAAATGAAAAACCCGACTTTAGTTAAAAACATGAAAGATGTTAAATGGAAAGCAATACCCCCATTAAAGGGCCCTGATCCTAGAGGCTTGATTAAAGATAAAAAACAGGATAAACCTATAATTTTGGAGAAAACAAATGGCAGAAATCGATAAGGGCTTACCTAACGTAAGACGAGAGATAAATATTCCTAGCGTTGAAGAACAAACAGAAGTAATCGCAGATTTACAAGAAACAGCTCCTTCACATGAAAAAACTGAAGTAGTTGAAAATGACGATGGTTCTGTAGATATAAATTTTGAGCCAGGTGCTGTTGCATCTGAAGCTGGTGACAATCACTATATGAACTTAGCTGATTTGCTACCAGATTCTATTTTAGATCCTTTAGGGTCCGAGCTTTATGCAAACTATACGGACTACAAAGAATCTAGAAGAGAATGGGAAAGATCTTACACACAAGGTTTGGATTTGTTAGGTTTTCAATTTGAACAACGAACAAGACCATTCCAAGGAGCTTCTGGTGCAACGCACCCAGTTCTTGCTGAAGCAGTAACTCAATTTCAAGCGCAAGCTTATAAAGAATTACTTCCAGCTGATGGACCGGTAAGAGCTCAAGTGTTAGGCATGCCTTCACGAGAAAAACAAGATCAAGCAGTTAGAGTTAAAAATTTTATGAACTATCAATTGATGGATGTCATGAAAGAATACGAACCTGAATTTGATCAAATGTTATTTTACCTGCCACTTGCAGGTTCAACATTTAAAAAAGTTTATTATGACGATTTAATGGGACGAGCTGTATCAAAGTTCGTCACAGCAGATGACTTAGTGGTTCCGTATTCCGCTACCTCATTAGAGGATGCGGAAGCCATTTGTCATGTTTTAAAAATGTCAGGTAATGATCTTCGTAAACAACAGGTTGGAGGATTTTATAGAGATATAGAATTAGGAAAACCTTATGATGAAGAAACAGAGCTTAAGAAAAAAGAACGTGAACTCGAAGGAACGAGACAATCAGGATATAATAAAAATAACCCGATCTATACTTTGATTGAATGTCACGTAAATTTAGATCTCGATGGCTTTGAAGATAGGGGTCAAGATGGAACCCCTACAGGTATAAAAATTCCATACATTGTAACAATCGACAATGGTACGCGAAAAGTATTGTCTATAAGAAGAAATTATAGATTAGACGATCCAAAGAAAAATAAAATTGAATACTTCGTCCACTTCAAATTTCTGCCAGGACTAGGATTCTATGGCTTTGGATTAATCCACATGATTGGTGGTCTAACAAGAGCAGCAACTTCTGCTCTTCGTCAATTATTAGATGCAGGTACGTTATCGAACTTGCCATCAGGATTTAAACAGAGGGGGATCAGAGTTAGAGATGATGCCCAATCTCTGCAACCAGGTGAGTGGCGTGATGTCGACGCTCCTGGTGGATCTTTAAGAGATGCTTTTATGAATCTGCCATACAAAGAACCATCACAAACTTTATTACAGTTGATGGGGATTTGTGTAGATGCAGGTCAAAGATTCGCGTCCATTGCTGACATGCAAGTCGGGGACGGGAACCAGCAGGCCGCTGTTGGTACGACGGTAGCCCTATTAGAGCGTGGCTCTAGGGTAATGTCAGCAATCCATAAGCGATTGTATGCATCAATGAAACAAGAGTTTGTTTTATTATCTGATGTGTTTTCAACTTACTTACCTCCGGTTTATCCGTATGATGTAGTAGGTGCTGAGAGACAAATTAAACAAACAGACTTTGATGACAGAATAGATATTCTACCAGTAGCTGATCCAAATATATTTTCAGCAACTCAAAGAGTAGCAATAGCACAAACAGAATTACAATTAGCTCAAACGAATCCACAGATGCATAATCTGTATGAAGCATATAGAGATATGTATGAAGCGTTAGGAGTTAAAAATATTGATCAAGTTTTACCACCACCTCCACCGCCACAAGCAAAAAATCCGGCGATAGAGCATATAGATGCAATGGCAGGTAAACCTTTCCAAGCATTTACTGGACAAGATCATCAAGCACACATTGCAGCGCACATAGCTTTTATGGCAACAGCAATGGCTAAGAATAATCCAATGATAACTTCAGCATTAGAAAAAAATATTTTTGAACACATTTCTTTAATGGCTGATGAACAAGTTCAAATGGAAATGAGAGATAAATTAGTTAGACTTCAAGAATTAAATCAATTATTGCAAAATCCACAAACTGCTGAGAATCCAGAAATTCAAAATGAGTTTACAAGAATTCAGTTAGAAGTAGAATCTAGAAAAGCAATTTTAATTGCTGAGATGACGGAAGATTTCTTACAAGAAGAGAAAAAAGTTAGCGGAGACTTTGGTAATGATCCAATTGCTAAATTAAGAGCTAGAGAACTTGATCTTAAAGCTCAAGACAATATGAGAAAAGAAAAAGAAGATGAATCTAGAATTAATTTAGATAGAGCTAAAATGCTGCAGAATAGAGAACTAACTGAAGATAAGTTAGAACAAAATGAAGAACTTGCAGTATTAAGAGCCGCGACTTCAATTGAAAAACAAAAAATGTCTAATCGTGCAAAAGCAAAAACTGATGCAACGAAAAGATATGATGTAAGAAAACTTAAAGGTCCTCGAAGCTAATGCCTTTTCAATCTGAAAAGCAGAGAAGATATTTACACGCCAACCATCCTGAAATAGCAAAGCGATGGGAAAAAGAATATGCGTATGGTGGATTATTATCTTTAGGTAATGAGTCTATAGTAGATACTACTGAAGAAGGAAATGATATTTCATTAGTTGATGACACTTCTCAAGGCATTGAAAGAATGTTTGTTAAAAAAGGAGGACGTATTGGTTTTAGAGTAGGTTCTGGAGAAGGCAAGGATGTTTCGGGTAGAGAATATGGTGGTGGAAACGTGTCAGCTAGCAACCCAAATGAAGATAGAGCAAGAGAAGAACGTAGTGCTCCTACTCCTAGAGAAGTAGGAATACAACAAGCTTATGAAGAAGCTGCAAGAAAATCTGCTTTGTCAAAAACAGTTACTGAAGGTCCAGGATCTCCGGTAGAAAAATATGAGGATCCTCTTGATGAATTTTTAAATGTGGATCTTAAAAATCCTGAAACATGGACACCACGTACTGTAGCAGGATATAGAAAACGTAGAGAAGCAATAGATGGTGAATCTGCTCGAAATCTTAAAAATGCCCAAGATCGGGTAGAAAAAAAATTAATAAGCAAAGGTAAGTCTCGATTGATTAGGCTTGCTGTGATGCTGGCATTCGGATTACCTGCTCCTGCAATATTTACTAAAGCTGATTTATTAGATAAAGATTTAATTAAAGGGGTAATAGATATAACAACGTCATATAATAAACATAAGAAAAATCTAGAAGAGACAATAGAAGGATATAAAACCTTAGGAATGACTCCATATCATCATACGGTAGATACCCCGTTGCAAACAAAAGAGCAAGAATACTTAGATTTGACTCAGCCGCGAGATGACCCTGATGAGTTTTCTAAACCTGCACCTCTTCCAGTTACAGACGAAATTGAAGAAAGTACTACTTTTGCCTGGGATATGTTATCTCCTAGATACCACCAAAAGCGAAAAGCTCAAAGAGATGATTTAATAGGCGAAGAAACTAGTGGACTTGCAGATTTATTTACAGTAAAAACACAACAATAGGAGAAAACTATGAGAAATGATTTTGGTACAAGACCTTATAAATCTAGATTTCCATACGACAAAGGTGGAAAATCTGGTGCTAAGAAACAAGGTTACAACGCAAGATTAGACGAATCTTTAGGTGCAAGAAGAGGAGCTGAATCTACAAAATCTCAAAGCTACAAAGCCAGAAGAGACGAATCTAAAGGCATGGAAAAAGCTATGGGACGTAGAGCATACGCTGCTGTCGGCACTATGGATAAAAACAATCGGAGAAAATAATTATGGCAAATACTAGAAGAGAAAACAGACTAGAAGAACTTGGTCGTGTGGATGCTGAAAAAGCATACACTAGAAAAGGTAAAAGAAATCTTAGAGACGAGAAGAAAAGAGTTGTTAGAGAACTTAGAATGAAAGGTGGCAAAGTTGGAGCTGCTGGTGCAGCTAAAAGAGGACTTGGCAGAGCTTTCATGAAGGGTGGAAGAGTCTAATGTCTAAAGATTGGCAAAAAGGATCTGGTTACGTTGCAGAACCAAAAGTTACAGGCATCGTTGGAAAAAACAAAGATGGCTATGGTGATGCAGAAACAATTCAAGCAACTGATCCAACAGAATCTCAAACAGTTACTGTAAGAGGAACAAAAGCAATTAGAAAAGACAAGAAGCCAGTTAAAGCTACTTGGTACTAATCTATGGCTTGGTTTACTCTAGCGAAACTTGCTTTACAGGCAGGTGGTAAAATTTATGCTAATAGACAAAAAGCAAAAGTTGCTATGTCTGATGCACAACTTTTACACGCTGAGCGACAAGCTCGTGGTGAGGAAGATTACCAGGGTAAACTTTTAGAAGCCCGTCAAAACGACTACAAGGACGAATTCGTCCTCGTGATTATTTCGGCGCCCATCGTGGTGCTTATGTGGGCAGTTATGTCGGACGATCCGGCTGCGATGGAGAAAGTAAAGCTCTTTTTTGAGTATTTCCAGTCATTGCCGTCATGGTTCACAAATTTGTGGATACTTGTAGTTGCGTCGATTTTTGGTATAAAGGGAACACAAATATTTAGAGGAGGCAAAAAATAATGTCAGACGATAGATGGATACAAAAAGCAACTAAAAACATGCGTAAGGATAAACCTTGCACAGGGAAAAAATTTGGTAGCAAATCATGTCCTCCGGGATCAAAAAGATATAACTTAGCAAAAACATTTAAAAAGATGGCTAAAAAAAGAACCAAAGCTGCAGGCGGTGGTTTAACGAAAGTATCTGGTTATAAACCTGTTTTAGGAAACAATAGGTTTGGTTATCCTAGTGGTGGAGTATCAGTTAAAAGTTTTAGAGGTGGTGGAGTAGCTCTTCGAGGATTAGGTAGAGCTTTTACTAAGAATTAATGGACGGAATACAGTTAGTTTATAAACTAAAGAAACAAATAGAAGAAACACAAAAAAATGTGCAAACCTATGTTCTAAATGGACAGGTTGACAATCACGAAAAATACCAATATATGGTAGGACAACTTCGTGCATACGAAGCAATTTTACAGGAAATCTCTACCCTGCTAATAAATAAGGAGCCAGAAGAAAATGAAAACAGAGGAACAGTCATCGATATCTCAAGTAAAACCAAAACTTGAAATCCCTAAAAAAGAATTAGTTGGAGTTAAAAAAGAAAAAAAGGTTACCAACGAAACAACAAAATTACCCCAACCTACAGGTTGGAGACTTTTAATTTTACCATTTAAAATGAATGATAAAACTAAAGGTGGAATTTATTTAGGTGAGTCTACTTTAGAAAAACAACAAGTAGCTTCACAATGTGGAAACGTCTTAGCAGTAGGACCCGATGCATATGGAGATAAAGAAAGATTTCCAGATGGGCCTTGGTGCAAAGTTGGAGACTGGGTAATGTTCGCGCGTTATGCAGGCTCTAGAATCAAAATAGAAGGTGGCGAAGTTCGTCTGCTAAACGACGATGAAGTTTTAGCAACAATCAAGAATCCAGAGGATATCTTGCATGAATATTAATCATAGGAGGAACTATGCCAGAAGACAAAGAAGATAAAGTAATAGACATCCCAACCGATGGTCCGGGAGCAGAAGTTACTTTACCAGAAGAACCCGTTAAAGAAGGAGCACAAATTGTTGATGTTCCTGCGGAAAAACCAGAAGGTGAAGTCGAAGTAAAAGACGAACCTAAAAAAGAAGAAGCTTCTAAAGAGCTTATTCAAGAACAACCAAAACAAGAAACAGTTAAAGAAGAAAAACCAAAACAAGAAACAGAATTAGATGAGTATGGTGAAGGAGTTAAAAAACGAATCGCTAAACTTACTAAGCGTATGCGTGAATCTGAACGTCAAAGGGATGAGGCAACAAAATATGCACAATCAGTTTTAAGAGATAAAAAATCTTTAGAAAGCCGATTAACCAAATTAGATACAGGTTATGTATCTGAAATGGAAAAAAGACTTACTTCAAGTCTTGATGCTGCAAAGGCTAAATTAACTACAGCCAGAGAAGCAGGTAACATAACTGATGAAGTGGATGCTCAAAGAGAAATCGCTAAATTAGGTTATGAAGAAGCAAGATTAGCCGAAATGAAACTTAATCAAGAAGCTAAATCTAAAGAGAAGAGTGAATTTGTTAAACAATCAACAAATATTCAACAAGCACAACCTAACACTCAACAACCAACTCCAGATGCGAAAGCAACTGAATGGGCATCTAAAAATGCCTGGTTTGGTAAGGATAGCGCTATGACTTATACAGCGTTTGATATGCACAAAAAATTGGTAGAAGAGGAAGGTTATGACCCACAATCTGACGAATATTATGGAGAATTAGACAAGAGAATAAAGCTTGAATTCCCCCATAAATTTGGTAATACTACAGAACAATCGACTAAACCTACACAAACTGTAGCTTCGGCTACGCGAAATGTTAAAAGAGGTACTGGTCGCAAGACTGTGAAACTCACATCATCACAGGTAGCAATTGCTAAAAAATTGAATGTGCCACTTGAAGAATATGCTAAACAATTAAACGTAGAGGAGTAATGCATATGACTAAATCTAAAACTGAAAACAAAAAAGTTACAGAGGCAGTAAAAGTAAATAAGGACTCTCGCGCTTCCGAAACAAGAGATGCTGTTAAGCGTCCTGTTGAATGGAAACCACCATCATCTTTAGATGCACCACCTGCGCCGGATGGATTTCGACACAGATGGGTAAGAGCTGAAAGTTTAGGCTTTGACGATACTAAGAACGTCGCTGGTAAATTAAGATCAGGATATGAATTAGTAATGGCTTCAGAGTACAAAAATTCAGGATACCCAATTATCGAAGACGGCAAACACAAGGGAGTGATCGGAGTTGGAGGCCTTTTGCTGGCAAGGATACCTAATGAGGTCGCCGAAGCACGTCAAAAGTACTATAGCGATAGAGCTAAGGAACGTGATGATGCTGTCAAAAACGATCTGCTGAAGGAACAGCACCCGAGCATGCCTATCAGTTATGATAGCCGCTCTAGCAAATCTTTCGGTGGTAAGTAAAAGTTTTTTAACAATTACTATCAACGAATTTTAATTAACCGTGACTGGAGGTCCGCAAGGACAGGTCACATACGGAGGAAACAAATATGGCTAATCAAGATGCCGCTTTCGGTCTTAGACCGTTAAAGACACTTGGACAGCAAGATGATTCCACTGGAATGAGCTCACATAAGATTTTACCAGGTGATGCTAGTATTTTATATCAAGGTTCGATGGCATTAGCTAATACGAACGGATATGTAGATATATCTAGCGCAACTAGTACATTGAATATTGGAGCATTCTGGGGATGTTATTATGTTGATCCAACTACATTGAAACCTACGTTCAAAAATTACTATCCAGGCTCAATTACACCACCATCAAGTGGTGCGATCGAAGCTTTTGTTTATGACAGCCCTTACCAGGAGTTTGAAGTTCAATCAGACGCAACTGGTGCTTCAGCGCAAGCTGATATTTTTATGTGCTGTGATACATCATCGCCAACGGCGGGTAGTACTTCGAACGGGATTTCATCGATGGAATCTGCAGACACTTTTGCAGCAGGTCCAGCGCAACTTAAAGTAATCGGAGTTTCTAGAGATCCAGAAAATAGCGATTTGACTGCTGCTAATGTAAATTGGCGTGTTCAAATCTGCGAACATATTTTTGGTTCAGGAACTGTCGGTACAGCCTAATAAGGAGTAATTAAACTATGGCAATATCACGACAACAACTAGTTAAAGAACTAGAGCCAGGTCTAAATGCACTATTTGGCTTGGAATACAAAAGATACGACCAGGAGCATAAAGAAATTTATACTACTGAGTCTTCTGACAGAGCTTTTGAAGAAGAAGTAATGTTATCTGGCTTTGCAAATGCATATGTTAAACCTGAGGGTTCAGCAGTTGCATACGACAATGCACAAGAAACATTCACTGCAAGATATACTAATGAAACAGTAGCTCTTGCATTTGCTTTAACTGAAGAAGCAATGGAAGATAACCTGTATGACAGACTTTCGTCTCGTTATACAAAAGCACTAGCTAGATCTATGTCAAATGCGAAACAGATCAAAGCAGCTAACCCACTAAATCAAGGGTTGCCTACTACAGACAACTATGATTCTGGTGATGCAGTTTCTTTGTTCAACACAGCGCACCCGACTATAGCTGGTTCTTTCAAAAACACGCTTACTACACAAGCAGACCTTAACGAAACATCGTTAGAGCAAGCAATGATCGACATTGCTGCAATGACTGATGAGAGAGGTCTTAAAATCGCAGCTAGAGGAATGAAAATGATCGTTCCTTCTGAAAACCAATTCAACGCTGAGAGATTGTTAAAATCTCAAGGTAGAGTTGGTACAGCTGATAACGATATCAATGCTATGAAATCTATGGGAATGGTTCCTGAAGGTTACAGAGTAAATCACTATCTAACAGATACTGATTCTTGGTATGTTATCACTGACGTGCCTAATGGTATGAAGTACTTTGAAAGATTACCTATCCAAACTAAAATGGAAGGTGACTTCTCAACAGGAAACGTAAGATACAAAGCTAGAGAAAGATACTCATTTGGAGTATCTGACCCTAGAGGTATCTTCGGTGTTGAAGGTGCTTAATAGGTACTAAAAAATTAAGGGGCCGCCTCAAAACGGCCCCTTTTTAATATAAGGGTGAATATATGAAGAAATTCCTAGTAAAAATATGGGCTTATGATCATTATGCTTCTTTTGAAATAGAAGCAGAAGATAATGCTGAATCTATTGAGCAGTCTATCCTTGACAAAATAGGAGAAAAGTCTATAAAATGGGAATCAACGGGAATGTTTTCGAACATTCCTAACAGAATAACCTATGAGGAGGTTATCGATGGTACAAGACCTGTACAAACAAAAACGGTCCTTGGAGTTGAGGTGGCAGTTGGAGTATGAGCAGTTTGGTAAATATACTCTTAACATGGTCGAAATTGATAGCGCTATTAAAAATGTTATCACTGAGATTAAAGCTGAGGAACGTAAGATTGCAGATAGAGAAAATGCAATTCATAATGCTGCCCCACAAGTTTCTGTGGCTACTTAAATAAAACGCCACATCGCTGAAATTGCGTATTTCTGCAGGGATCTCTTGCACTCTACTAAAATCTACTATATAATTTAATCACTATACAATTAATTAGGATACTGACGCGTATAGTCGACGGCCTAGAGACAGTATTCGTAAAACTAGGAGGATATAATTATGGCAACAACTACATTTTCGGGACCGATAAAAGCGGGAACGAT
>VTLG01013325.1_pt1 | contig 18002 bp, 25 predicted proteins | sample 4694571 | NCBI WGS metagenome assembly VTLG01 (sample SAMN12604809, study PRJNA352737) | marine metagenome | biome: ENVO:00000447; feature: ENVO:00000209|ENVO:00000569|ENVO:01000036; material: ENVO:00002151; isolation source: viral sequences binned using virsorter ... | reverse complement strand
CATACTCTTAATAATAATCTCAACAGCATCAACATCATATTTATTAATCTCATTTCTAAGATGAAGTTTTGCATGTGCAGTAGATAATCTTACAATAGCCTCTAGTTGTCTGGTACCTATAGTTATACTTGAATCTTCTTTTGCTGATATATCTCTCATCTTTTTATATATATTTAAGATATGATCTTGTGACTCTGAAGTTAAGATAGGAGTTAGTTTTCTTGCATAATTTAAGTATGCAGATAATAACTCTGGTTCTAACAATACATTTGATTTCTCTATACCGTCAACAAATGTGTCAAGGATAAACTTTGCTTTACGCTCATCATCAGCAGAATTAATAGTATCTCTAATTAAGAATATTAAATCAAATCTTGATAGTAAAGGAGGTGGTACATCTATGTTTGTTGCTAATGATTCCTCTATATCATATGTACCAAACTTAGGGTTTGCTGCTGCTAATATAGCTGTCTTAGATGGTAATGTCATTCTAAATCCTGCTTTTGCTATAGATACTGTCTGTTGTTCCATAGCCTCATGTAATCCTGATCTATCTACGCTGTTCATCTTGTCAAACTCATCAATAAATGCAAATCCACCACTACATAATGGTAAGACACCTGCTTGTGCTACATGTTTACCGTTATCTAATTTAACTAAACCTATAGTAAGACCTGCTGCTGATGAACCTTTACCAGAAGTATAGATTGATTTCTGAGTAATCTTATTTGCAAATTTCAATAACTCTGATTTAGCCATTGATGGGTCTCCAACTAATAGAACATTAACATCACCACGCTTTAATCCACCTACACCCCCTACTAATTGAAGTAAGATAGACTTCTTTAATGTCTCATATCCATAAATTTGTGGTGCAAAACTACTACACATCTTAGTAAGAAAGTCATCTTGATCAATAAGTTTTTTAATAACATTTAACTCATCATCGGTTAATAAAATATCACAAGAATTATCTAAGTCTTTTTCTGATATTATATCTATAAGAATTTTATTTTCATTTGTCTTTGTGTTGAAAACAGATCTATATAATCCTGTGATTCTTTTCTTCTGTCCTACAAATATACTACCAACTAAATCACCTGTAATCAAACCCTCTAATATCACAGGTGAATTTGATACTGAATCCTCCATAAATTCTTGTAATAGGACATGCTGTAGATTATCAGTTTTTGCAGTCTCTTCATCTACCTCTAATAATGCTTTTTTACATGAAAAGTTGTCACAATGAATAGTAGGTAATTTCTTATTTACGTTGCATTTAACAAAAGTCTTCTTATAGCACTTTGGGCAAATAAGGTCACATTCAGTAGTATATGTCATTTGGTTCTCTGCTGCAATAACATCACAATCGAAGGTTACTATGAGATTCTCATGATTCTTGGAATTAAGATCATGCATAAATAACTTATTTGACGTAACAACCCTAAATTGAAGATTTTTGTATATTTGCTCGACATCAATATCAGACTTTTTTTCAGAGATAATCCTTAAAACCACTGTACGTAATATAGCCATAAACTTACCATTAGCATCTGAGTATATGTTAATAATATCATCATTGTTAATTTCTAGTGTATATGTTGAATTTGGTCGTAATGCATCAATAATAGTTGTGTTCTCAACAGTTGATAAATAGTCATATAATTCACCTTCCATATAGGATATTGTTTTCATCATAGTAACTGATTCACTCTTTTCCTAATAATTGTATCTATCTGTCCATGTCTGACTTGTAATTTTTTCAGCTCTTGTGGAGACATTTTTTCAATAGTTTTTTTCCATTTAATAATATCACAGAAGAAGTGAGGTATATTATTTGAGACATTCTCATTAGTAAACTCAGATATCTTTGCATTACCCATAAGTTTTATATATTCTTGAGCACATATTGCTAACATTCTACTAAATGATATGTCTGATGGTTTCTTCTTCAAAAGTTCTTTAAATACTCTATCGACATCATCAGGACAACTAATGGTTCTTGTATTTGTCATAGGGATACTACTAGCACACGTAATATAAAGCTAGCTTAGATTGTTAATTAATTAAGTAACTTAATTAAGTAACTTTGGTTTTATAGCTTATTGATTGATGGTAAAAGAATTATAATCAGTTTAATTTAAATAGGGTTTACTAGTAGAGGCTCTATGTTTCTCGATGTTTTCTGGAAAAAAGACGGTAAAGAACACAAAACAGCCGTACATATATCAAAATTATTCCCTGTTGTCAGGGATATGGAGTACCAAGGAGTAAGAACTTGGTTTAAAATGTCTAACGACTAACCCCCCTTTATTTTATTATTATTTCTACCTTCATAACTATAAATGTTATAGATAACATTACAGGAACTGCTATAACAGGTATTAATATCGTATATAATTGTGGATATCTTTTTAATATATTCATTTCACTCTAGTAAAAATATGTGCCATAGATCTACCATCCTTTGTTTCTATCTTACCTCTTCTCATTTCAAGGACACCTTCTTTAGTTAATTCTTTAAGTATATCCATAACTCTTCTTGGATGTTTGTCTAATGACTCTGCTACCAATGAGCAAATTGTAGGTTTACCTACAGGTAGATGTTCAAGTATCAATTCTTTAGTTGTTTTTGATTCCCATATATGAGAGTCTTTATCACCTAATGTTAATACATATTTCTTTTTCAATCTTCATCATCCTTTTCAAAGTAGTGAACATGACTTCTAACTAGTACATATTCTCTATTCAAAAGTGTCTCACCAGAGGTTTGATTTCTAACTCTGCAATATGTTTTTTAACTATGATATCTTCATTAGGTTCAATAATAAATTCAACACAACCTACATCAGGTGTAGTACCTGCAACACCACCTCTAAATAGATGAGCATCAGGAAATTTCCATGCGGGTGTAGAAACACCATGAGTATGTGGAAACTCTACATGTACAAAGTAATGAACATGACTTCTAACTACTACGTCAGCTTTATGTAGTTTTGTTGCTTCGAAATGCATACCTGCTAACTCTCTTGATATAGCAGTTGTTCTATAAGCAGCCCATTTATTAAAACCTACGTGATGTGTAAAGTTAAACATCTTATCATGTATCTTAACAAATGCATAATAATCTGTAAGTCCGCTACCACCATATGCTTTGTAACCTGTAGCACCCATACGTTTAGCTAATACTTCTTCATAATTAGTAGCACCAACTTGAACGTGATAGCCTGAACCTCTTACAAACATAAGATTATCTGTAGGTATCATTTTAATTAGTTTAGCAGAGTCTTCCATCTGATCATTGATATCTGTTGTCCATGATTGCTGTCCTAATTGTCTAGGATTAGCACCATCCATAGGCTCACCATTAATAACTAATAGATTTGCTTTCTTTGATAGTGAATCTATACTATCAGTCCAAGCATTGTATAATACTTTCTGTAATTTGTTTGGTTTATATGCTCCACCACTCTCACCTATTGTAGGTTCAGGTGAACACACTGATGTAAATGAACCGTCATGTATATCAGAGTAAACTACTATTGATTTTGAAGAACCTTTTCTTCCAGATAGTTTTACCATGTTTGTCAATTAGTATCACCCTTTATAACTGTTTGTTGTGTTGTCTCTTCTTCAACTGAACTACGTATTCTTTTTTTCAATGCTTTCCAATGTTCTTGCTGTCTCTTTGTTGACTTGTAATCATCGGGTAAATGATGTATGCATGGTTCTGCTAGTGTATATTCACCACAAATATGACAGACTTGTATTATTGTAGCCATTTTTTTCTTTGCTTTTTTCCACCAAGGAGAGTGCCAACCATAGTCTACAAAACCACTAGGTTTTTTTATTTTCCACTTACCGTTAGGTTGTTTTTCCCAATCGATCATCGTTTCTCCCATTAGTTAAGTCAGATATATCTATACCAACATACTTTAATTTTCTTCTAATTCTTGATGGAACTTCATACTGTTTTATCTTACCTTCTGCTAATCTATCATGTATCTCTGATGAGAAAAACTTTCTTTGGTCTCCTGCTTTACCATAGAAATCATCATATCTTTGAGTGGTTAATTTGTCTGGATAGTATACCATAAGTATCATGTGTGCTAACTCATGACATATAACTGACATATTCTGTAAAAATATTAATGGGTTTGTACTATCAGTAATGTAACATAATATATCTCCTTTACCTGTAACTCCATGTGGTATATCATAATCTAATCTATCGTTAGGCACACCACTATAAAACATTCTATCAAATTCTTTTGTAGATGCTATAGTTATTTTCCAATGGTCTTGTGCCACTATTCTATCATAATCTCTGTAGTAATAATGCTCATATATGTAGTGTAGAATTGCCTTCTCGTATAGTTTCTCATCTATTTTATCTGTCTCAAATTTAATAATCATATTAATCAGAAGTATTTCCTACATATAAACATTTCATTTTCAGTCTCTGTCTTTTACTTTTGTTTTTATATCTAATGTATGTTGATAATTTTCTTTGGCAGCATGGACATTTCAATACCTCTGTCTTTATTGATATACAACATGTTCTACATTTTTTCCAGCCTTTACCTAGGGTAGAAAAGCCCATAGTGAATGCCTTAGTGTCCATCCTATCACATATATTCTTACACATATTCAATCAAAAACACCATCACTACAATCAACTACTGCTCCACACTTCTCACATATCTGGTGGCAAACTGTCATCTTTCTCATATCCTCATCACATCTATCACACTTCATAAAAAGAAAAGGAAGGTGGCTTTATTAAATGTTTCTACTCGCTACTTTTAGGAGGAAACATTGACAATGCTATCATGGTTCTATTACTACCTTCGGCTTGTCTCTCAACAACCCAGCAGTCAAGTCCATCAGAAGCATCTTTCTCCACACATTTATTTACAAGATCATTCCAATACTCACTCTTTGCTTGACCAACAACGGTCTTACCGAATGAGTGTTTTAAACCACTAGTGGTTTTCAACTCTGCAACTTCTGCTCCAACACCCTCAACGAATTTAACATTGAGACCTTGAACTGTGATCTTATCACCAGCAGCAAGTTTTTCAGATCCTGTAAATGAACCTTCTATGTCCATTACTTCAGAGACATTCATTGTTTAGAATATACTAAAGACCCTATATAAATCTACTCTTTCTGGAGTCTTGTTATGTAACACAGTTGATCTAAAATTCTAGATCTTATCTGACCAAAGACATGTGTGTTTACATCTTGTTCAGGATACATTGCTTTTGTTAAATGATGTGCTGTTACAAAGAACTGCATCCAATCATCAGCAACTGCTTTGACACTATCACTAACTGTAACTTCAGGAATCTTGGTAATAATAATATCCTTATTTTCCTTGAAGGTTGCTTGTTGATATGTTGAAACAGTTCCTCCTTGACCTTGGGTGAAACATTCTTTATCTTTACAGATTGCTTTCGGTGCCTTCTGATAATAGATATCATCTCCTACTGCCCACATTTCACCACATAATTTACAGTTACCTGCGAATTTCGCTTTGATTATCGAACCCATGAAACTTATAAATGAGAGACATAATATAAACGTATTGTATTTAATAGAAAAGGTAATCTGGATAGTATCTATAGTATCTATAGTATCGATAGTATGTCTTTTTAGCATACTGTCAGCAGAAGCTCAGAAACCATATGATGGTGACAAATATGAGTACCTTGGTATAAGACATGATGTTAGACCACAGGTATGTTTGTTTGAACCTAACCCTACTCATATAGATTGGCAGTACTGGAAAGGTGTAGAGTTTGAATCATGGAGAGCAGTATTAGACTGGCAATTAGAGATGCAAGAGTTCCTACCTGAAGGTGATTGGAGTATGTTTATTCATGCAACAGTACCATACCATGAACACTGGAATAAAACACCAGATGATTACAGACACTGTACTATATTTCTAACCTACGAGGCATTTAATGAAGACCCTGAGAGTGATGCTTTGGGAATAACAGGTATTGATTTCTCTAAAAGTTCTCACAAGTTTACATATATAGTTACATATCTACATGCAGTTCAACACACAAATATAGTATTGAATTTTGATGATGGATATAAAGATCCTGAGACAGGTCTCACTAAATTTGAAATCAATCTTGAAAAAGAAACACTACCATTACAAACAGTATATAATATAGTCTTACATGAGATGGGTCATGGATTAGGTCTTGGACATTATGAAAGTGCATCACCTAATGGAGTTGATCGTTCTACAATGACACCTAGTTTAAAACCATTCGGTAATGAAGTTTTCGAAATTAAAATAGCAGATAAGTTTATGCTTGGTTATCTTTATGGTGTAGATGGATATCAAAAACCACAACCACATTGGATAGATGATTATTGTCTCTTTGATCATGGTATAAAAGTGATTGGCTGTTACTAAGTAAGATTTATATATGTAAAAATTATATGACACATATGGCTAGAAAGAAAAAAGACAATAAAAACACCACGATATCCATATCATGGGAAGACAAAGAAGAGTTTAGAAAGTATGCTAAGTTAGTAAAACAAACTAAATCTGGAGATAGATATGAAAGTGATGCTGTTTTATTTGGAAGGATATTAAAATTTTGGATAGGAAATAATACTATATATTCTCCTCATCCAGAGCCTAAGTCAACGTACCCTTCTCTAAATAAATCCCAGCCAAGTTCCGATTCCTCCGTACCCACGTAATCTTAGTTAGCTTATTCAATTTCCTCATGGCTTTTTCATATAGTGGTATCAAATGCTCAGTTGTTATTCTCCATTTACCATTGATTTGATTAGCGACTAGCATTGAATCTGTATGTATGAGGACAGGCTTATCACTATAGTTATTATTAATATATTCTAAGGCATATATTAAAGCCAAATATTCAAGTTCATTATTTGTATTTGCACCGTCTCTTCTTTTAACTATTATTTTATTTTTTTTATTGGTATCTACTAGGCATATTTTATTACCTCTTGTTCCACCATCAATGTATATCGCTATCATTTCTTTTTATTATAATTTTTTCTACAGAAGTCTGAGCAATATATTCTTTGTCTTCCCTTATATCTGAAAGGTAAATCAGTTCCACATTCAATACATTTATATGGTTCGTCTTTTTTCAATAACTTGCTTTATAAATACTATCTAATAAAGGTTACTAATACTGTCTCTTTTTAGGATCAGAGTGATACGCCTGTCTTTCTATTCCTTTATTATCTTTCCAATAGATACCACCACCTTCTTTGTCTGCTAGTTTTGTTGCTTCAGAATGGTCTGTTGTATCATGTGAAAAGTTTTCTCCGTTTCTAGTCCATCTAACTTGCCATTTTGTTTTTTCACCTTCTCGTAATCTAATATCTGAAAATGAATCTTTCTTTACACCTTTCTTACTTCTACCTGAGAATTCCTGACCACACATATTACATCTGCTTGTGTCATCATCTATTTCTAAATATTCTGGTGTACCTACTGGTGTATGATTTGAACTTGCTCTTCCTTCTCTTGGTGACTCATGCCAATCACTATGTTTTCTTGTTTGATCTTCAAAAGTTACTGGTTTTTTTTTATCTTCTTTAACTGTAAATTGTTTCATTCCCCATGTACTTGCTTGCGTTTGTGGAACTCCTTTCGTTCTATACTTTGTTGCTTCAGTGTAAACAAACTCTCCTCTCATTTTTGGTTGTTGTTCTTCATCTGCTTTGTTTACATATGCTGCATGTTTTTTTGTTTCCTTTCCTTTACCTTCATCTAACTTTGGTTTCTTTTCTTCGTGTTGGAACTCTACTTTTTCTTGTGCATCTCTCTCTTTACTTCTACCTTCATAGTCATCGTCTGCTTTAATAGGTGTGCCTGTTGAGATAGGTGCGTAAGGTGCTCCTCCTATTGCTCCATGTCCTGATGCTTCAAAGTCAGTCTTCAATGTATTTTGAATTGCTTCTCTTAGTTCAGGTGGTAATTGTTCCCACTCTTTTACTAAGTATCTTGGACTTGGTGCATGTACTTTTTGTAGTATTTCCACTCTTTCTGGTGGAGTCATATCATTCCATGATTTGTTAACTAGTATATCTTTTACAAAGAATGTATCATTTACATGGACATCTGTGAATGATCCATCCTGTTTGAATATTGTTATATAAGAGTTGTTCATTTTGGCTACAACACCGCTATCTTCTACTCCATTTGAGAAGTATCTGATCTCATCACCTACTCTTGTATTGGATATTTTATTCATATCTGTCTTAGTTGTAGTAAGTTTTCCTATATAAGTTTCATGCTTGTTGCCGATTTTAGGTGGTTTTCCCACAGGTTTTCCCACATAAGTCTCATCCTCATTTACCTCTGTCTTTGCATCTACGTTCTGAGATTCAAGACCTCCTAATCCATAGCCATCTTTCTTAACTTTCATTCCACTTTATCACCATCTTGATAGTTTGCTCTACCTCCACCCCTGCCTCTCCTAGTGGATCTAAGTTGACTAGGTTTTTTCGTGCTTGGTTTCTTGTATCTTTGTTTACGTTCTTTCCTCATTTTAATATAATCTGCTGGGTTATATGTTGGTTTATTTTTTCTACCTCTTCTAGTAGAACCCATTTTACCTGTCTTTGGTTTTGGCTTTTCCTCAGTTTTTTCCTCTGGTTTCTCTCCTTCTTCTCTCTTAAATGGAACGTCATCATCTTCTCTATTTCTATCTTCTCTATTCCATTCTCTAGTAGGATCATTGTCTGGATGTTTATATGTTGCTGCTCCACCTGCTCGTGGTTTTGGATCTTCTTTAGGAGCTGCTGGTGATTTTGCATCAGAACTACTTCCTTGTGTGGATGTCTTATGAGGAGTAACTCTATCTATTTTTGGATCTGCTCCTCCTTGTTTTGGTTTCTCTTTCTTTTGATAACCACCTACAAATCCTTCTAGTTTTTCTTTTGCATTACCTAGTTTCTTACCTGCCCTCTCTCTTAATTTACCTAATTTACCATCTTTCTTTTCTGGTATCTTCTTTCTTGTAATTGGGTCTATTTCATAATCTTTCTTATCTGAACCTTGTGATAATAATCCTTGATTACCTGAAGCTGTTCCTTGTTTAGGTGGTGCCTGTGATGCTGCTGCACCCTGCCCTACTGTTTTTGGTAGTGCTCCTCCTCCTCCTGACTGTTGTGGTTTCTGTGGTGTTGCTTTCCAAGGACTTTTACTTTCTCCCACATCTGGTTTTAAAGATGATGTTGCTGCTGTACCTCTAGGAGGTGTAAATGCTGTTGGATTTTTATGTTGAACTCTTTCTATATCTGCATCTCCACTAGCCAGTTTCACTACTTGTGTTAAAATAACTAATTCACTTAGAGACTTACCTAATCTTTTTCTACCTCTTAGTGATCCTATCTTACCTGTATTTGTCTTTGGTTGTTTTATTGTTCTTTTTTCTGCTTGAAGTTCTGGTGTGCTACCTGTATTACCGAAATGTGTGCCTTCTTTAATAGGTTGTTCTTTTAGATTTTCTTTCCAGAACCCTGCATCTTTTACTTTCTTCTGATCTGCTGATGGTAACTGATCATAGTCTGCTATACTTGATAATCCTAATGTATTTCTATGTTCATTTCTAACTCCTGCATCCATTCTATTCCATGATGTGTATTTACTTTTATGTGCTTTTTTCTTATCATCACCTATACCCTTTGTCCATCCTAAACCTACGTTATCTCTTTTTGCTTGATCAATAAGTTTCTTCTTTCTTTTAACGGCTGCTGCATGTTTTGGATCTGTGTTCTCTTCCTCATCAAATGATGACTGTCTGTCTTTAAGTATGTCTAGTCTTTTCAATATTGAATCTAATGATTTTAATCTCTCTGCTTCTTCTTCATATAAATCTGATTGTCTAGTCTCCTTCTTTTGCCCATGATGTATATTTTGTGGTTTATAATCCCCTGTAATTTGTGCCTCAAGTTCATCTCCCATAGCATTATTATGTGGTTTCTTATTTAATGCTTTTTCTGTTTCTGCTATATCTCTATCCAAAGTCTGTTGTCTACCCTTGGCATTAGCAAATTCTTCTAGTTCAGGACTAACTGCTGCTGTTTGAAAGTTTGTTTCTTCTCCTATAGTTAAGTCTTTTTCATCCTGACCTCTGTGTGATAAATCACTACCATCTCTTTTACCTGTTCCTTCTACGACAGGAGTTGGAACTCGTCTATCACCACGATTTCTATCAGCTAGTACCTCATCAATATGTTCTCTTCCATCAGTAGGCATATTATATACCCCACTCATATAATATATAAAGTTGCCTAGAAGCCAAGAGCTTTCTTTAATCCTTTACCTACTGGTAATACATGCCAGCCTTCACCACCTGCTACAGCCTTACATGCTAATACTAGACTGTCAGGATAGTCATCATGTTCATCAGATTTAATCTTCATGATACCTGTTTCTGTATATTCTCTCCTTAAATAGGATAATTGGTAGACCATTTTATTAATCTGTTTTAATGTTATTTTGTGATTTTCAAACAATAATCTCAAGTTCTTATACATTTCAGCCTTCTCTTGTAGAGTAAACATAACACCTCTACATGGTAATCCTTGCTCTCTAGCAAGATCTATAAGTCCACCACCAAGTCCTGTCTCATCACAATATATAGTCTCTACATTATATTGTGCTGCTAATTGACCCATTCTACCACATACGTCTACTACATTAGATTGTGATTCTGACTCAACTGTTTCTAAAAATACATGATCTTTCTCATCAACAGCAGCTATAGTATATACTGTTTCATCTCTTCCTGTCCTTGCAACGTCTACACCCATATAATATCTTATTCTACCATGTGGTTTCTTATCATTTATAGCCTCCATGATTAATGAGTTTGGTATTAATGCATCACCTATATCTAGGAATTCACCCTCAACTTCTTGAACATATTCTTCTCTTGTGAGTTTTTTAATCTCTTCTATAAATACAGGGTCTTCTTTTACCAATGGATTTTGTATAGATTTAACGTGAAATTCTGTCCACATTCCGTCAGAATTTGTCGGTTTACTGTTCATACATGCCTCATAAAAATAACCAGATTTACTGAAAGGAGTAGATGTTAACCACACTTTTGCATGTGTAGCCATACCAGAAGGTAAGAATGCTCTAAGTATATCAGTCTTAATGAAAGAACATTCGTCAGCTATAATCACATGAGGTGAATAACCTCTCAGTGAAACACCTGTTTCACCTGTTGCCCTAGTAATAATCTTAGTAGTACCAGATCCATCTAAGAATCCTACAGTCATTTCTGTCTGTGTGTTTCTCAATACATATCCAGATAAGAAATCATTCTTCATTATAAGATCTCTTATTCTATTAAACATAATAGAAGACTGATTTTGTGTAGGTGCTGCTATTACTATAATACATTCATGCTTAACAGTGTCCATAAGTATAGGTGCAAAGAAAGCAAAGTGTATTGTTTTAACAGCAGTAGACATAGTTTTACCCACCTGTCTCCCTGATCTATATACAATAAACCTATCTTCACAATCAACATATTTTATATTATAGTCAAATAAATCATGACCTAAGAATACCTTACTAAATATACTAGGTGACTTGGCACAATCTGCTATAGTTTGCATGAAGTTTTTACGTTCTTCTATGACCTCTGCATCTGGTCTTGCCATTAAGAAGCCCTCGTATGTGTTGTTTTTATATGCTCTATTACTTCATCAGAATTTTTAAAGCCTTTTTTACCACACCATATACAATGTCTTATCTCACTCATATTTTCTTCCCTCGTATTCTTCTCTTGGAATCCAAACCCATTTACCTTCAGCATTAGGTCTATATTTTTGTAGTTTTTTCTTATGTAAAATGAGTCTTAATATCTGCATTTTGTTAGCTATGGTATATGTTAATCTAGTTCTCTCACTTGATTTTTTAGGTAGTTTTCTTATCTCCTTATCCAGTTCTTCTATCTCTCTTGTAAGTTCGTTTTCATCTGGAAGTCCCCAATCTGGTTGTTCCCATAAGTTTCTTATTAAATCTCCTAATCCCAACGACCATCACCTCTAGGTTTTCTTGACTTTCTCCACTTTGGTATATAGTATCCAATGGTAACACCACCAGCAAAGTATGCTAGACATATTAATGTGAATCCTAAATCTCCTATCAAGTTGCCTTCTTCGCCTTTAACTCTCTAAATATGTTAACAAGATCTCCTTCTTTGGAGTACTCTTTTTTCTCAGTAACTGTAATTTTATTACTTACTTCTGACATTAATTTTATTAGATTTATTAAAGTATTAGTCTGTGATTGTGTGTTCCTATCAGGTATATTACCATCCATTTTTGCTTGAGCAAATGCCATCATGACATTTTCAAATGCCTGCTTAGATAAAAAGTCTAGCATCTGTTTCAAATCTTCAGGATCTCTTGTATCTAATTCTGTTAAAAAGCCTTTGATATCATCACGTATGGCACATACAGCACCCTTTTCATATGCAGTACATTTTCCATTACCACCTTCATCTATTGACCTATATACACATTTATCACATTCTGCTGGTAGGTCAGCATACTTGAAATTCTTTATTCTATTGTAAACAGATACAGTTTGTCTCTTGTTTTCTTTAACTCTTATACCGTTGGAGACAGGTTCTATCTTAAATATCTTATCATCCATGCCTGACAATTAACGCTTCAGTTATTAAAGTTTTCGTTATAAATGTTTAATCTTTTACACATGGGTATATATAGGAGAGGAAATGCTATCTTTAATAGTGAATAATATTCGTTCTCTAAAACATCAGATTTCTGAATTCCTACTTTTTCTAGATTGTCACGATACATCTCCAGAGAGTGTTGTAGTTGTGGCTTCATATTCTTACCCTTCTCCCCAAAGAACATTGAGTAAGTAGAAGAACCATTCCATATCTCACATTTCTTTGACATGGCAGCAGATATCCAACCAGATGTATCAATAGAATTAAACAATCTTTTTTCTAAATACTGTCCTTTTGCAAGACCATGATATTTTACATGTCTAGGTAATTTTCTAATCTGATCTTCTGTTTCAAGTTTACCATGTACCTCACCTATACATATGTAATCATCTTTTTGCGGTCTAATAACACCTATATGATTTAGGTAGTTTTCTTGTAAAACTGGTAAAGTCCAATCAATTCCATTATCTCTTTCTATTTTTAAGTATGATATAGTTTCTTTCATATCATAGAACTTATCATACTGTGCAGCATGCTCATAGTATTCTCTTTTACTTTTAAGAAAATCTATGTATTTCATATGATCTGATTTAGTACCTGCTACTACGAATATAGAATCAAACTTATCATGAAACTTTACTATATTAGCATATGAGTATCTGAATGACAGCATAACATTCTTAACTCCACATTCCTGTAATGCTTCTAAGTGTGCCTTATTATTAGCATTAAAATATATCTTCATCTCAGTTCATCATCTAGTTCTTCGGCTACCCATCTTAGTGCACGAATGAATCCCCTTCTTTCACAGTCAGGCATAGTGATGAATTTATCTGGTATCATATATGTCTCCATCTCAGATACATCTTCATGTAGTAATTTCTCTTTACTATATAATAATAGATATCTTATCTCGTCATCCTTCTTCAATAGTATCCCCCTCATCTGTGAAACATTTTGTCGCATATGGGCAAAATCCATCACAAAGGAAACACTTTGTTCTCTCAGGAAGTAATCGTTTCTCAAATATACCTTTTATTGTTCTAGCTTTCTCAACCATATCAGCCAAGGTTTCTTCTATATCTGCTAGTTTAAATGGTTTTACTTGAGGTTTGTCTTTCTTTTCCTTTTCTATACCATTTGATATATATATGACAGCACCATATTTTGCATCAATATTATAACATTTCTTAAGTAAAACTCTATATCTATTTATCTGATCTACGTGAGATTCACTTGCTGATGATCTAGACTTACTGAAATAGTCTATAGATCCAGTGGTTTTTTTATCACATATAATCCATTCACCATTAACTTTTACCAAGTCATCTATACTACCGTATATAATATCAAGTTGTCTAGGATCATCTTCTGGTATTTTTAATGCTTCCTCTCTAGTTAATGGTTCATCTTTTACATAATCATATGCAAGAAACATTTCATTATGTTCCTCATCATTTAATACAGTGATATTATGAACTGCTTGACCAAAAAATAAACTCTTTATATCTTCTGTATCAGAAGTCTTTGGAGTGAATTTACTGTATGCAACATATCTCATACATGGTTTAATAAGATCAGAAACATGTGTCTTGCCTAATCTTTCAGTTCCCATACCTTCAACTTGTGCTTTTCTAAATGCAAAATAAACACCACTTGATATGTCATCTAGTTTTATAACCATGTAAGTTGTCTGTGTATACCCTATATAAACCTAATTATTACAACCACATTTGGTGTTTCCTTGGTCATCATGTGTAAATTTTTTCTTACAGATGCCACATACACCTGATGTAACTATCTTAATATCTGTCATTAATAACTCTCCTCTATAACAAAATTAAATGTTGATGTCTGTTCTGATATGTTACCATCTGAATCCTTTAATTCTACTTCTCCTTCCCACACACCAGCATTTGCTATTGCTGTATTTGCTGTTGTTAATGAATAACTGATAACTCCATTTGATCTATCATCAAATGTTATAGCACCGTCAATTATTAATGTTCCATCTGGTTTCCATACCTTCCATTTACCTGATGCATATGTAGTTGTGTTTGAAAGACTCTTTGCTGAGTTAGATGAGTCTGTTATAGTTAATGATAATGTGGCTCTACTACCTGCTTTTACCCTGTATTCATCTGCCCTTGGTGTCATATTCATACTCAATTCTAATTACCTGCTCCCTTTATTCTTCTCGACCTATTAAATATTCTGGATCGTTTTGTTCGTGAGAATATACTCATTGATCTAGAACGTATACTTGTTCGTATTCTACCTGCTGATATAGTAACCCTACCACCTTGGAATTTGGTTAAGAATGTCTCTACTATACTTACACTTTCATTTATACGCAATACTATTGTTTCAAATACTTGTCTTACTTCTGATATTGATACAGATTCATTAATAATTCTTGCCAAAGTTCTTGGTAATCCTGATATTGCTTCTATGTTTACAGTCTCATTTAATACTCTAAACATAACTCTTGATGCTAATTTAGATTCTACTGCCTGAACAGTCTCACTTACCAATCTAACTAAGACTCTTGGTAGTGATTGTATATCTTCTATTCTCTCTGTCTCATTGATAAATCTGTATACATTACTTAATCTATTCTTTGTTTCTGACAACTGTATAGTATCAGATACTACTCTTGCTAAACCAATAAATCCTATTGCTCCTTCTGATAGTTGTAATGTGCTATTTAATATCCTTACTAATGTTCTTGTTACTAATGATGCATCTGACAACTGTATGTTTTCTGCTAGTATTCTAACTAAAGTTCTAACACTATTTGTACTTTCTGATACTTGTAATACATCTGCTATTGTTCTTATTAATGTTCTAACCGTTATTGGTGCTTCAGATATTTGTAGTGTATCAGATACAAGTCTGAACATTATACGTGTTCTTTCATCAAAGTCCTGTATATTCTCTGACTCTGATAGTATTCTACATAGAGTTCTTGCACTTGCTAACTGTTCGTTTAATGCTTCTGTTTCACTTATATGTTTGAACAAACCTGTTATTCTTACATTAGCTTCTGCTATGCTTAGTGAGTCTGCAACTATTTTTATAAGTTCTGACTTTAATTCAAATACATTTTCTTGAAATACACCTCTTTGGAATACTCCTCTAGTACCCCATTGTCCTTGGTATACGTTATCTTGAAAAACATTACTTTGAAATAATGCTGATATGACTGCCAACTATGGTATCTCTGTCCATGAATCCGATGTTGCGTTCCATATGTAATGCTTACCTGTATCATTCTCCTCAAAAATTGAATTATTATCTGTTGTATCAGTTACTGTATCACCTGTTGCACCAAATACAGTTATGTATGAACCTGTATCAAAGTCGCCTGAACCTGCATTTACAACTTGTATAGATGTAATCTGTGATGAGGTATTAGCCCACTTTGCTACATTTTCACTACGTCTTGGTGCGTTCCCTGCTCCTGCTGTGTTTGCACCAATCATTTCATTAATAAGTAATTTCTCTTTGGTTTCTACATTAGTGATATACATTGTATGGAATTGATTAAACGAACCTGATATTGGGTCTATTTGTATAGAGGTTTGACTTGTTTGTGTTGTTTCACTAGATTCATCACTATTATATCTGTTTGCATAATTACTGCCTGAATCATTGTTGAATCTCAGTGTTGGTAAAATAGTACCACTTGCTATTGTATGAATTATAACTTTCATATTTTTCTTTGCAGTAAATGTACCACTATCAATAGTATCACCAGCACCACTTAATGCCACATGAGCTAATCTTATCCAAGTACCTACCATTAATCAGCACCCCATACCTTTAATTTTGTACCTATTGGAAAGTCATTAGAACTAGCTTGGTTATTGTAAAGTTTTACACTTGTAATTTGTGCTGATGTGTTAGCCCATTTGTAAACCCATTCTATTCTATTAGGTGCTGTTCCTGCTCCAGAACTACCATAGTCCATATATTCAGCAATACATAATTTCTCTTTATCTGATTTATTTATTACAAACATATTTAGATACTTTGCAGAGTTTGTATCATGTGACCAATTAATTTCATCGTCAGGCGCACCTGTTATATCACTACCACCATTGATTGAACCTCTCCTTGCATAATTAGCACCTGTATCATTATTGAAATAAATGTAGCCATGATGTCCAGCTCCTTCTGGAATAAATGCTTGAATCCATAAATATTTTTTTGCTGTTATTGTACTTGTATCTAATGTATCACCTGCACTTGATAATTCAATATTTGCTAACTCTTGCCAAAAGTTTGTACCTGAATCTGCTTCGTCATTATCACAACCTAGTACGACTACTTCTGAACCACTTGCAAAATCGCCACCTGATGTATTTGTTAATTTTACTGATGTGATAGAATTTGAGGTATTTGCCCATTTGCCAACTGCTTCCCACCTTTGAGGTGCATTACTTGCACCTGTTGCACCTATACCAACACACGAACCTACCACTAATTTTTCTTGATCTGCTTTATTCGAAATATTAGCAACAATAAAATTATTTGGTGTTCCTCTATCCAATCTTATATTTGCTTGTGATGTTGAAGTACCATCACTAGCTCCATTCTCTGATGTTCTATAAGCATAATTTGAACCACTATCGGCATTAAATGATGTAAAACCTGTAATTGAACCACTTCCAATTTCATCTTGTAATACCATCAAGTTATCCTTTGCTGCAAAATTACCTGTAATAGTATCTGAACCAAATGCAACACCAGTATTTGTTCCATTGTTAGAACCTTGCGAATCATTTGTGTCAGCAGTTAAATCTAATTTTGTAACTAAACCTGATGTTGAAGGACTTGCGATAGGTGTTCCACTATTGTATAATGTCGTAACTTCTGATTGTGTTAATGCATCATTGTAAACCAATGCTTGTGTCATTTTACCATCAAATTTATGATCATTTCCATTTGCACCCCAACCTATTCTAGCATTATAACTACCTGCTGAACTATTAGCTGTTAAAGCACCTGATTTTACCAATGTTCCATTTCTATAAATCTTGGCTGTTGTTCCATCATATGTTACAACTAAATGTTGCCATTCATCTCCTGTCCAAATATTACTTGTTGTAATACTACCATCTGTTGAACCCCAAATTCCAAACAAAACAACTGTTTTACTACCTGATGGATCTGAATGTCTAATTGAAAATCCATTGTTTGCACTACTTACGTCAGAATTATCAAAAATTATATCATTACCTGTGCTACCAATATTAGCTGGTT
>VTLG01006285.1_pt1 | contig 18004 bp, 21 predicted proteins | sample 4694571 | NCBI WGS metagenome assembly VTLG01 (sample SAMN12604809, study PRJNA352737) | marine metagenome | biome: ENVO:00000447; feature: ENVO:00000209|ENVO:00000569|ENVO:01000036; material: ENVO:00002151; isolation source: viral sequences binned using virsorter ... | reverse complement strand
GGAAGAAGCGTTAACTGGTCTAGGGATTGATAAAACTAAAGTTACAATGCTTAACTTACCTGAAACAGAAACGGTAATGTCTGTTTTGGAGGAGGGTGGAGAGGAAGTAGAAGTACCCAATCCTAGAACATTGGCGTATATGCAATTCATTGCTCCTTTGATTGGGGCCGTTAAAGAATTGAAAGCACGAATTGAAGTGTTGGAAAATGCCTAAGAAGGCAGACATAATTAAGACCCGTGAATTGAAACCTTTTTTGACTTTACAAGAGCTTGGAGATGAGTTTAAAGTAAGTAGACAGTATGTACATAAGGTACTCAAAAAAGCTGGTGTTCATACTGGTGCCCCCAAGCCTTTAAAAGCTACGCGATATTGTGTACAATGTGGTAAGAGAACTGCACCCAAGACTAAAACTTGTTCAGATAGGTGCCGTTTTCAGCTACGTTGGATGAGGGTAACATGTTCGTTTTGCTTGGTGGAATTCTATCGCAAGAAATGCCTCTTGAAGAAGAGCTATTATTTAAATTACAAAAACATTTATTGTAGTCAGCGGTGTTACCAAAAGAAGCGTTTGGATGACTGAAGTATGAGTTCATAAAGGGAAGGAGGTTTTTAGGACATTGAATATTGATGATGCACTAATACAACAATGGGAACCCAAAGTACAAAGGATGTTAAAAAATACTCATGTACTGGGGTGGGATAGGGAAGATTTGGCTCAAGAGCTACGGTTAGCAATAGTTAAAGCTGCTCAAGGGTATCAAGAGGATAGGGGCGTATTGTTCCATACATACCTCCATACAGCTATGACAAATACCATCCGCACGTTAATTACTAAGGCACAACATACTCTTCACTCTGATAGCTTAGATATGGAATATGTAAGTGCTGATGATGAATATCAAATCCCCTCTAAAATTTTGCAAGCCTTGTTGCAAGAAGAGGAAGGGTTAGAAGAGGCTGAAATGTCTGAGATGTTAGGACAGTATAATCTAACTAGGGCAGAACGTATGTTTATTGTTTTGAGATTAGAAGGTTTAACAATGGAAGAAATCAGTGATGATATAGGAGAATCTTCTTATAAAATCAGAACGGGTGTACGAAATAAATTAAAGGGGTTATTCAATGAAGTTGATACGGGGGCTGATGAAGAAGCCCTTGACAAAACCTACCAGTAAGTTTAGAGTATTCAGTGTCAACCTTAAAACGCAAGTCGTGTTGCTATGTACTACATGTTCTTCTTTAGAGGAAGCAAAACAACAAGCACATCAACATAAGACTAAGGGGGTTGACACTTTCGTTCAAGGGGAGCATAATAGAGTTCTCTACAGAGTTTAGTTAGCAGGAGAAGGAATGGACAATTACGATTTTATTGAATCTGGTATTATTTTCGCATTAACAGATAGGGAATCATTTAGGAAATTTAGGTATACTTCAAAAGACTTTTCAACACATGGCGATGCATTCAAGTTTTTAACTACGTATTTTGATGAATATGGGCATAGTCCTTCCACTGAAACATTAGTGGCAAACTATCCGACGCTGAATGATTCAGCATCTTCATTAGATTTACAATATGCATTGAATGTTTTCCAAGACCAAGTATTGTTTAGGAATATTGTAAACACTTTTCAGAATAATAAAGCGGTATTACAAGAAAATCCGAAGCAAGCTCTGGCCCAAATCAACACAGATTTGAATGATATTTCAGTAATATATGATGAGGATGTAATTCCATATAATCAGAATTCTGAGATGCGTTTGACTGATTGGAAGTTGCGGAAAGAGAAGAGAAAGATGGGGGATGGAATTATGGGCGTTCCCACCCCCTTTACTTCCTTAAACCGTGCTGGTGTGGGTTGGATGCCAGGAGAACTAATAGCATTATTTGCTAGACCTACTGTGGGCAAATCTTGGATGTGTGTTCAGATGGCTGTAACAGCTGTTATGAATGGGTTTAAGACCTTACTAGTATCTACTGAGATGCCCATAGCCCAAATGAACTTACGTACAGATGTAGTATTAGGGAATGCAATGGGGTATGCCTTATCTCATTCAGCTTTACGTAATGGTGACCCCATTAATGAAGAAGAGTATTCCAATTTTCTACAGGACATTAAGGACAAGCCTTTATTAATATGTGACCATATTGAGGGCGAGTCCAGTATTTCATTAGAGAGTTTGCAGAACCTTATTCGGAAGTACACCCCTGATTTAGTGGTAATAGATGGCATTTATTTAGTAACCAATTCTGGAAAGAATCATAAAGCTATGTGGGAACAAACTCACATGCTCTTTTATGGATTAAAGAATTTATGCCTATCTACGAATACTCCCATCTTTGTGTCTACTCAGGCCACTAAAGATGCATCTGATGTATTTATACCACCTAGGGCTGACCAAGTAGCCTATGGGGATGCTATGTTAAGAGCAGCTGACGTAGCCTTATCCATGTGTATGGTAGAGGGAGAAGACCAATCCAGAATAGCCTATTTCCATAAGTATAGAGATGGTGTATTGCCTACATCTTCAATGGAATTACATTGGAATGTGGATAAAGGCGATATTCATGAAGTAGAGGATATGTTTTAATGGTAAATTGGATTCCGTTGTTTTTAGATAACGATTTTTCAATCCCCATAGCACAAGACCAGTTTTCGATTCTATGCCCTTTCCATGAGGATAATGTTCAATCATGTGCTATAAATCTAGCTAAGGGTGTTTGGATTTGTTTCGCTGGATGTGGGCAAGGGTCTTTATATGGCTTCTTTATGAAGTACATGGGGCTGAGTTTTGATGACCTGAATAGTCGAATTCGGAAAGAAGAAGCTAGTTTTAACCTCAATATGTTTGATGAGTTTGATGAACAGGAAGAAGAAATGCCAGAAGTGGCGTTCCCCTTTCATTCTGGATATGTTCCCCCCTGGATTTTTGATAGGGGCTTTGATAAGGAGACTTTAAAGAAGTGGGGCGGGGCAATAGATAATTTCGGAAGTTTAGTACTACCTATTCGGACATTAGAGGGACGAGTAGTAGGATGGTTAAGTCGTAGACAGAATGTAACACCCAAGTATTTATATTCTAAAGGGTTGAAGAAGTCTAAATTATTGTTTGGACAAGACTTGATAGTAACACCTCAAGAGTTTATTTGTATTACTGAGGGGTCATTGGATACTATGTGGCTTGACCAACATGGGTTTGCTAGTGTAGCATTACTTGGGGCACACATTTCTAAACGGCAGCAGGAATTGGCTTTAGAATTGCCCACTAAAGAGGTGGTGTTATGCCTTGACAATGATGATGCAGGGCGTATAGGATTAGAGAAGGCAATGAGTTGCTTAAACACTAAGTTGATGGTAAGCTATATAAAACTTCCAAAGGAGTATAAAGATGTACAAGAGGTAAGAGATAGTAAATTGTTAACAGAAATAATACAAGAAAGAACATTTTTTTAAATTAAAGGAGAATATAACAATGAGTGGAATTAGTATGATTCAGACCAAGAGGGAAAATAGGTACCAGGGTGGGCAAGATGATAATAGAATGCCAGGACGAGAAATATTCTTTAAAGATGGTGACCAGGCGTTTTTGTCTCCCATAGCTACAGGAGATGAAGGGGATACTAACCTAGATGAAATTTACCTGTACACTTATAGAGATGGGAACCGTTGGATGAATATTCTTGATGACCCTGAAGTAGATACTAGTATGGTTCCTGCGGATACTAGGGCTTCCCATAAGTTTGCTTTTTGGGCCTATGTACATGATGTAGTGCATACAGAAGCCCGAAATGATGAATGGGAACCTGTTAGTGGCCCAGGTGGTAGGAAAATGTTTAAGGAGACTATTAATGATTTCCGTGTGGTGTGCCTAACATTTGGACGCAGTGACTATATTTGGAATCAATTGGTTGATGTATATAACGATTGGGGTGGTTTGGATAAAGGTGTCATACGTATTAAACGTACTGGGGCTGGAATGCAAGATACTTCCTATGCTATTGCAGCAACTACTCGTAAGGATGAAATTGCTGATGATGCAGATGAGGATTCTCTACCTTCTATTAAAGAGTACTTTAAGAGTCGGTATGGTGGATTTTCTTCTAATGGCAACAGCACTAGTAATGCTGAAGTTTTAGCTACTGCGAAGCCTTTGTTTTAAACATGCTTGTAGATACCGTCGATAAATATATAGACGTAGCTACAACCTTACAGAACCATGATGCTTTAGTGGTAGATGTGGAAACTAATGGGTTGGATGCTTTTGGCATGAACCAACTCTGTGGGGTGGGTATCTCTACTTTATCTGGAGATACCCACTACTTCCCTGTTAGGCATCAACAAGGTACTAATCTGCCCCATACGTATATTCAAGAGTTAATGGCGTTATTGGGACAATGTAATACCTTGATTGGATATAACATTAAGTTTGATTTACGGTTTTTGGAGAAAGAGGGAATGCATCCCAAAGACCTTCAGAAATGGGTAGATGTGATAGTAATGGTACGGCTTATAGAACCTTCTACTATAAAGGATTTAAACCTAACTGACACTATTACGCGAACTTATGGGGAAGCCCACGCTGCTTATGATAAAGATACGAAGAAGTATCTGAGAAGTAATAAGTGGCATAAAGACTTTTCAATGGCTCCACCTGAAGTATTAGGGCCGTACTGTGAGCAAGATACGTATTGGACTGCTAAGTTGTATACAGATGCATGGAATAAGATTGAACGTACTGCTCAAACCACTGTGTTTGAGTTAGAGTGTGATTTGACTAAAGTTCTTTATCAAATGGAAGGGGTAGGAGTGTCTATAGATACTCAATATGTTGATAATGCAATAGTTAAAATTGATAAACGGTCTGAAGAAGTAGCAAATAAGATATACGAGTTGGTGGGCGATGAATTTAATATTAATAGTACACAACAGGTAGGAGAAATACTAAATGCCCGTGGTATTTATTCTCCTATTAAAACCCCTAAGGATAAGGATTCTTGGAATGAAGCTGCATTAATGCAGATTAACCATCCCCTAGCAGGATATATCAGGCAGTATAGAGCCTTAGGAAAGCTCCGTAGCACCTATATGGAGCCATATCAAGACATGTCTGTTATGCATACATCTTACTGTAATTGGGGTACTTTGACAGGGAGACTTTCTTCTAGAGAGCCAAACCTTCAAAACATTCCTAGAACCCACTTCAAATTGGCTGATGTAGAGCTAACTGATAGTATGAAGAATGCTCTAACGAGCCGTATTAATGCCCAGATTGCTGCTAAGGGAATTACACATGAATTAGTCTTGGATGATGATGTGTTGCAAACTTGGAGTTTTGTGGGCGATGAATATTATAATGAAGAGGATGAAAATCAAGTAGCTGTGCGAAGACTGTTTGTTCCTAGAGAGGGGTATCATTTAGTATCCTTTGATTACTCTCAGATGGAAGTACGTGTGTTCCTAAGCTATTTAAGGAATGCGGAGGTTAATGCACTACTCCATAATAAAGAAGTTGACTTTCATGGCGAAGCTGCTAAGATTGCCTTTAAAGTAACTGAAGAAGAGGAGTCATTTAAGTTTTATAGACAGATGGCAAAGAATATAACCTTTGGTGTCATCTATGGAATAGGTAAAGCTAAATTAGCGAACCAGTTAAATGTTTCTGAATCTGAGGCAATGCAATATAAGAAGCAATACTTTGAGGGGATTAAAGGGTCTAGGCAGTTTTTTAATTCTGTTATGAAAACTGTAGCAGAACGTGGGTGGATTAAGAATAGATATGGTAGAGTGTATTCAATACCAGCGGAGATTTCTTATAAGGGGGTGAATTATTTAGTACAAGGAACAAGTGCAGACATTCTCAATGAAAGGATGATACAAGTTCATGATTATCTTAAAGATAAAAAGAGTAACTTACTGTTGCAAGTCCATGATGAAATTATTTGTGAAATTCATGATAGTGAATTGGATTCGCTACCATTCCAGATTCAGGGATTAATGGAAGACAATAGTTTAGAGATTCCTCTTAGGGTAGACATTGATATTTGTAAACCGTCTTGGGCCACCAAAGAAGTATTTGATGAACGGCCTAGAGACATTATAGAAGATTATATTGAATGGTAAAAATAAATTTAGGAGATAACATATTATGGTAGTAACAAGTGACAAATCTAATTTTGATGTACAGTTTGAGTTTGGGGATATGGGCCAAAAGAAGTTGGTGGAAGTGTTTACAGGGGAAAATGGTACATTAGAAATTAAAAGTGAGAGGGCCAGGAATTGGTCATTTAGTGGGAACATATGTATAGAATATGCGTATGATAGATGGGATGCTGAGAAGCAAGAAAGGGTTACGGCTCAGAGTGGTATTTCTACTACTAAAGCTGCTCATTGGGCGCAGATGTTAATGATGGACGATGGGTCATATGGTGCTATGTTGGTATTCCCTACTTCTGTAGTGAAATCTGTAGTACGTGATTTGTGGGATACGGCTAAGAAAATAGAGGTTTCTAGAGATTCAGCCCCTGATTCCACTGTTACTAGAGGGAAGGCTTATTGTATTTTGCTACCATTGACTGAGATATTTCTTCAGTTGCAGAAAGCAGGCGGGTACTATAAACCCCAATATACGCAAGGGGGCAATGGTAGAACAGCTGTGGGTACAAATCCTCTGAGGCAACCAGATGAAATAATCCCCTTTGATTTGAATGGGAATGCATCACCTGTATAATGGAAGAACCACGCACATTTGAAGAAGCTTGTGAATTAGTAGCAGAGGAAATCTCTCTCATGGTTTGTGCTAAACAGTATGATTATGGGAAGGAAAATATTCTGGGCTTTGGAGAACAAGGGTTAGTTGTAAGATTATGGGATAAAATTAATAGGTTGAAGAATTTGATATGGAATAGTCAAAGACCAAAAAATGAGCCAGTTGTCGATACGTTACAGGATATAGCTGGATATGCTATATTAGGACTACTGTTAAATAAAGGGTGGTTTGAACTACCTATGGAGGAGGAAAAGAATGGCTAAAGTAAGTGTACATTTAGGGTTTACGTTTAGGGTAGGTGCCTTGGATACCAATCAGTACAGCCGTATTGATGTGGATGTGAGAGATATAGATACGGAAGTACCTATTACAGACCAGTTAGGGCAAGCTGAACAGGCTATAGAAGATGTATGGAAAGTAGTCCGTCAGAACGTGGACGAGAAAATTGAGGGAATCTTAGAAAATGGCTCATGAGCATGAAGTAGCTAGAGCAGCAGTAATGGAAGATGTTCTAGCAGAAAGAGAAAGGCAAGATTTTATGTGGGGTGACCAGAAAACAAATACCGATTTTGTCTGGGCTTTGATAGCCTTTGAAGAATTGGGGGAGGTGGCAAAAGATTTAAATGACGGTAAATTAGAGGCAGCATATGTGGAAGTTATTCAAACAGCAGCTGTTCTATTTGCCTGGGCTGAATCATTACGAAGACGAGGTGTTATAGAAGAATGATAGATAATTCATTGGATATTGTTCAAAGCTTATTGAAAAATGATAAGCTAGGTTTGGTAAGGGGCACTAGTACAGATTTCGCATTTACTAGAATTCCCTTTGGGATTCCTGCCCTAGATAAACTTACTGGAGGAGGAATCCCTAAAAAACGTATGACTATGTTGTATGGGCCTACTAACGTAGGCAAATCTTATTTGGCTTCACAAATAGTAGCTAGGGCACAAGAAGATGGAGGAGTGGCTGCATGGATTGACACTGAACTATCTTGGGATGCTGATTGGTCTGCTAAGTGTGGAGTGGATGTAGAGAATATACTGGTGGCCCAACCCTCAAATGGGGAAAAGGCCTTAGAAGTTATTAGACAGTTAATGGATGCTAAAGTGGATGTAATTGTGTTGGATAGCATTGCTGGTTTAGTGCCAGAAGCTGTTATGGAGGAAGGGTTTGACTATAACCCAATGGCTTGGCAAGCACGGTTTATTAATAACTCCTTGCCACGCATGTTGACGCATCTAAAGGAAGGGTCTGCTTTTGTAGCTATTAATCAAGTTAGAAGTAGTATGGGGCCAGTAGCCTTAGATGCAATGCCTGGAGGTTTAGCTCAGACGTTCTTCTCTCATTTCTTACTGCAAGTAAGGCGTAAGGGGTGGATAGAAGAGGGGAAAGAGAAAGAAAGAGTAGGATTTGATATGGAAGTGAGATTACGTAAAACTAAAGTGGGAGGAGAGAATTGGAAGTCTGCTATAGTACCTTTTAGAGTAGAAGGAGGTATTGATGTAACTGAGAGTTTCATTAGAGAAGCTTTGGAAATGGGTATCATAGCTAAAGCTGGCCCTTGGTATTCTTATCAAGATATGAAAGTCATGGGTATGAATGGGGTAAAGAACCACTTTCTGGAGAATCCAGCAGCTTTTGAGGAGTTACAACATGCGGTATCTGCCTAAAGACTATACAAAGCAAGAGCAACTGATTGCAGACGAATTGTCTGAATTAGGCTTCCGATATGACCAGCAAGTACCAATTAATCAATATACTGCTGATTTTTATGTTCCTGAATTAGGATTAGTGATTGAAGCGGATGGAGTTTATGGGCATTTGAGAAAACGAGATGCCTTCAGGGATGCAGAAATTATGAGGATATTTGGGATAGAAAATGTCTTGCATATTCGGGAGAACACTAAGGAAGGAGTACGTGAAACTTTATGTCAGGCATTAGAAAACTTGCCCAGTTAAGAAAAGGGACTAATCAAAGTAACTTGCAGACTTTTTCAGAAGAGACATGGTTAATTAAATCTTTGGAGGCCTCCTTAGGGGGGCCACAGAGAAAAAACAGGGAGGGCGTGTTTTACCCTTCCATGTTAGGTAGTTACTGTATGCGCTTACTATACTTAGCGTATAATGGGTTATTACCACCATCAGTAATTGATGATAACGTCCAACGTATTTTTGATAATGGTAATTATTTAGAAGAGAGAATGTCTTCTTATTTTACGAATTTGGAGATATTATTGGATAGGGAAGTAGAAGCTAAGTCAGACCAGCCACCTATTTCTGGTAGGGCTGACTTCCTATTGAAACATCAAGATTATGATAAAATTGGGTTAGAGCTAAAGTCAATTAATGACAAAGGTTTTGAAGCCCTTAAAACTAGGCCTAAGAGGGAGCATACGGTACAGTTACAAATCTATCTACATATCTTAGACCTTCCTTATGGAGTGGTGTTGTATGAGAATAAGAATAACCAAAAATTAAAAGCCTTTGGAATGCTTCCTGATGCAGACATTTGGGCGCAAATAGTAAAGAAATGTGAAGATGTTATGATGATGTTAGAACCACCGTCACGGTGCCAAGGGCCAACGTGGTGCAATTGTCGTAATTATAGGGGGTAATATGGATAAAGGAATAGCTCATAGAGTTCTGGCTAAAGCAGATGATTATTTAGCCGATTTATTAGTACCTCGCTTTAAAGTAGATTTAGATGCGGAACCATCCCTAGAATTTGCTAATTTAATGGATGCAGATAGGAAAGCCCTTGAAGAATTTCTATCTGTGTATGGGGGGTATAAAGCTTATTTAGAATCTCAAGTAGCGGATGAAGAAGCTAAGAAAACTGCATTAGAGTCTTATTTTGATGAAGGGTATGCAAAAGCTAGTTTCCGTGTTAATAATGATAGGGAAGAGGATGGCAAGAAAAAACTTACAAGAGAGGAGGTTAGGGGAGCAGTATTAGATGGGTTTGAAGAATTGTGGGAACTACGTCAAGCCGTGATTGAACAAGAAGCCATTTATATTAAAGTGAAAGGATTGTTAACTGCGTATTCTTCTGCTTTTAATGCTGTATCTAGAGTGGTAGCTCTTCGCACATCCCCGATTAGTGCTTATGGATAAGCGATATTTTTTAGGGTTGGATTGTTCTACGAAGGCAATTCATGGGGTTATTATAAATACTGAGGGGCAATACTTAGAGAAGTTCAAATGGATTACCCAATCTCCAGATTTTCATACCAGATTCCTCTCAAATTCCGCAAATTTTTTGGAAGATTTAGGTAAAATAAAACTAAAATACCCTGAGTTAGCGGTAGCTGTAGAAGCCCCTATCTTCATTCAAAATCCGAGAACTACCATTCAACTATCAGCGGTGGTGTATTCGGTATTTTTTATTTGTCATTTCCATCAATTGGAACCAGTGTTGATTGAAAATACAAAATGGAAGAAGTATGTATTAGAAAAAGGAAATGTGTCCAAAAAGCAAATCAAGGAATTTGCTGAGATATTTTGGAAGGCAGACTTTGAAGAACAGGATTGGGCTGATGCAGCCTGTATTGCACTATGGGGTAGATTTGATACATTAGGAGTAGAAATATGACTTTAACATTTCATATGAAAGGGAAGACGGAAACCACTGTAGAGTATAAAGATAAATTACCTGAAGGTATGACTGCGGAAGAATTTAAAGAGAAATATGGGGTAGTAGTTTGGTGTGACTATTTTGGCTGTAGGAATAATGTTCAGGTAGAAGATACTCAACGTACTACAGGGACTCTATTGAATAAACGTGGGTATCAGCCCTTGGGGAAAGAAGCAGGCGTATGGAGAGGTTTATGCACTCGTCAAGAGATTGGCTTGAAGTATGTGAATGGGAAACCAGAATGCTTTACCTCCGCCGTGCGAAGAACTGGGCATATGAGTTTTGCAAGTTTGCTACAGTCTGATGGTACCCCATATGGAGGGAGTATAGAATCTCAACATGCTCCCGATTATGCATTTGATATGCCGTCCAGATGGGACGGTAGTGATAAGGCTCCTAGAAAGGGTATTGTGAAGCCGAATATTAAAGAGTACAACGTATAGGAGAGAGTATGCCAAAAACATTTCCATTAGAAGTAAGGGAGAGAGCCTTGTCGTTATATCTGCAAGGCTATTCTCCTAAAGATATTGCAGAGACTTTAAGAACTGAATTTGATAATGCTGTTACGCAGTCCACTGTGTATGCTTGGAGTAAAGAAGGTGAGTGGGAATTAAAGCGTAAAGAGAACTACACTAATAGTTTAGAGAAGATTCAGGAAACTGAAGGGGAAAAGATGAACCGTGTTCAGAGAGAACACTTTGACACGTATGAAAGTTTGAGACATAAGGCCTCTCATGAATTGGAACTACTGCAATTTGATAAAGCGATAGATGCAGCTAGAGCCTTGGATTTAGGTATCAAGGGGGAACGGCAAATAATGGAGGGATTGATTAACCTCCAGTTTGTTCAGAGTGTGTTAGGAGTATTAGTTGAAGAAATCTCTGATGAAGACCAATTGCGAAAGATAGCATTGAAATTGAAGGCTTTGATTCAAACAGAGGAGTCTACATTATCATGACGAGTGAACCAAAAGTTACAACATTTTCTGATGCCTTTGCACGTTTATCAGATGGGTTAACATCTAATAAGGGACGGGTAGAAGTAGGAAGTTTTCATGAGTTTTTAGTGAATATTTGGGCTTTGAGTTTTGAACACCCAGAATATTTTCAAGCATGGCATGTAGGTCAAGTAGCTGAAGATATTGAGTACTGCTTGCAAAATGAATTGAATTACTGTGCTGTACTTCCACGCTTTCATTTTAAGAGTACGTTGTTAGGTCATGCATTTAGTGTTTGGTCATTGCTCAAAGCTCCTAGAGATGCTGCGGTGTTGTATTTATCTTATAGTGATTCAATGGCAAAATATCATATTTCAGAAATTAATAAAACTATCTCTAGAAATCCCATATTGACTGAATGGATGGACAATCGTTCCCCTAAGGCAGACTTTTCTGCTAGATACTATGTTAATAAAAAGCCTATGGATATAAGGCATGGTGGACTTTTCTCGTTTAAGCGAGGTATGCATGTTAATGGTGCATTGATTGCTGATGACGTATTGCGTGACCCAGAAAACCCATTGAACTTTGGGCAGATAACTAAAGTAGAAGACCATTTCTTAACAGAGAGTATGTTTATTCCTTTGAGAGGTGTTCCCATCATTGTTTTGGGTACCCCAATGATGCCTGGAGATTTGTTGACAAAGCTGCAAGAGGATGATAGATTCTTTGCACGGGTATTGCCTGCTCTTGACCCAGTTCCTGGCAGAAGAGTGTTAATGCCTGAATTGTATAGTGAGGAATGGTTATTGCAACAACAGAAAGCACGGCCCAAATCATTTGCTTCAGAGTTTTTATTGCAACCTCATTTCACTACAGAGTCGTATTTTGAAGAAACAGATATTACTAATTGTGAAGATGAGAGTTTGAGGAATTTCAGTGCTTATAGAAAATATCATAAGCCATCAGAAGCAAGATTGTATGCAGGCTTTGACGTAGGTAAGAAACGGCACCCATCACATTTAGTCATATTTAAAAAAGAAGGGGATACCATTACCCAGATACATCAATCTTGGTTAGATGGGTGGAATTACACAGCACAAATAGAATATTTGAATGAGATTGTTGAGAATTTTGATATTGAAAAAGGGTATGTAGATAACACTAGAGGGGAATTAGAGGATAGAGGGTTAGACAATACTTGGTGGCCTATGTCATTCACTCTCAAATCTAAGAATACTATGGCTCAAATATTTGAGGAATTTGTACATTCTGGTAGGTTAAAGATTTTTCAGGACGCACGGCAAACAGGGCAGATATTGTCCGTGAATAATGAATTAAAAGCCCCAGAAACTCCACAGGGACATGGAGATGCATTCTTTTCTATTGCAATGGCATTATTGGCGTTGCATGAGAGTGAGATACATGGAGTGACAGACGTAGGGAACTTGTTTGAGATAGTAGAGCCTGATATAATATCTAGAAGTGGGGAGGATGCTTTAGCTGATGTAGAAGCTATGGGAGAAGACCCCCAAGAAATGTGGCTACCAGGGGGAGTTAAGTTTGACTTCAATAGGATTACTAATCCAGATTTGAAAATGTCAGATTGCCCCAATCCTAATTGTAAGGAAATGGCATGTAAGCCAGAATTTTGGGTACCAGAACGAAGACTTTGTATATTTTGTGGACACAGGGGGGAGATGAAAAATTGATTGACACACACATTTCTGAGCAGGCTGAAACTATCTTAGCGCATAGATACTATTTAAAAGATATGGATGGGAATACTACGGAGAATTCAGATGAATTATTTTGGAGAGTTGCCAAAGCTGTAGCTAATGTTGAACAGCAGTATGAAACTCTTCCTTCTGAGATTTCGTTGTTGGAACAAAGCTTTTTTGACATGATGTATAAGCTAGAATTCCTTCCAAATTCACCCACATTAATGAATGCTGGTACTCCGCAAGGAACTTTGAGTGCATGTTTTGTATTGCCATTAGAAGATAGTATGAATGGTATTATGAAAGCTGCTTCTGAATCTGCGATGGTGCAGAAGTTTGGTGGGGGCACAGGGTTTGCCCTATCTAAGATTAGGCCCAAAGGAGCCAAGATTAATACTACACATGGAGTAGCATGTGGGCCTATTGAAGTGCTGAAAACCCTCTCTCGCATCTCTAGTATGATAACTCAGGGCGGGAAGAGAGATGGAGCAAATATGGCAGTTATGACTGTGAATCATCCAGATATTAGAGAGTTTATTCAATGTAAGGCAATAGAGGGAGAGATTCATAACTTCAATATTTCGGTGGCTGTAGACTCTTCCTTTATGGAAGCAGTGGCTTCTAATGCACAGTACCCATTAATAAATCCCCATAACAATGAAATTGCAGGATGGGAATCTGCGGTAGAGATATTCAATTTAATTATTGAGGGAGCTTGGAGAAACGGGGAACCTGGGATGATATTCCTTGATAGAATTAATGAAGACAATAAAGTAAGTGCAGCATATGGTGATATGATTGCTACTAATCCATGTGGGGAACAACCGCTATTGGGATATGAAAGTTGTAACCTTGGGTCAATTAATTTAGCTAAATTTGTTACTCTATCTTCTGATGTAGAATCTGCGACTTCTTGGGAAGAAGCTATTGATTGGGATAGGTTGCAACATGTAGTACGTACTGCTGTACGTTTCCTTGATAATGTTATTGATGCTAATGATTACAGTGTGGATGAAATTAGGATTATGACTAGGGCTACTCGTAAGATAGGATTGGGGATTATGGGTTTTGCGGATTTGTTGGTGCAACTTCGTGTAGCCTATAGTTCTCCTGTAGCTAGAGATATGGCAGATGAAATTATGGGTTTCATTCGACAGGTGGCAGATATTACGTCTTTGGAACTTGGGGCAACGAGAGGAACATTCCCTGCTTGGGAAGATAGTACGTATAGAATTCAAGATAATTATAGAAATGCTTGTAGGTTAACCGTAGCTCCTACAGGAACCATCTCTATGATTGCGGGGTGTGCCAGTGGCATTGAACCTCTTTTTGCATTGGCGTGGAGAAAGCAGAATATATTAGAGGGCAAAACTTTGTATTATGTGAATAGGCAATTTGAAGAGGATGCTCATAGGTTAGGGTTCTATTCTGAAGACTTAATGGAATACTTATCTAATGGTGGGTCTTTGCAAAGTCGTACAGATGTGCCCCTCTCTCTTAGAGAGGTATATGTTACGGCCCAAGATATTTCTCCTGAAGACCATGTATTGATGCAATCTACTTTCCAAAAGCATGTAGATTCTGGCATTTCTAAGACTATTAATTTTGCTTCTTCTGCTACTAGAGAGGATGTAGCGGAAGCATATCTTACAGCTTGGGAGACTGGTTGTAAGGGTATTACAGTCTATAGGAATGGAAGTAGAGATAAAGAAGTGCTTGTTACAGGGCATGTGGCAGAGGTAGAAGATACGTGTGGATGTGAGAATCCGTTCATTGTCCAAGAGAGTGGGTGTGAGACTTGCAAGACCTGTGGTTGGAGTGCTTGTAAGATTTCGTAAAAAATCTATATTTTAAAGTATAATAGTAACAGTGGAGGTTAGAGATGGTAGGAATGTTTTTAAAAGAAAGGGAAGTGCAATATATAGCGCATAAGGACGATGTAACTCGCACATGGCGTATTTTAGATACGTGGCATGAAGATTTAGCCGATTTAGGCCCAGAGGATGAAGTAGATGATACTAGTCCAGCTGTAACGATTTTAACTGAAGGAGGCTTTATTTCCTTAGTTAAAGAAGCTTCTCGTTTAGGGGTATTAGAAAACGCTAGTATGGGGGGCGATACAACTGAATTAGAGGAAGAAATAGAGGGTTTGCATCAACAAATTGAGGCTTTGAATGAGCAATTAAAAGTTGCACCAGTAGCTGTGGTTGCTCCTACACCTTCAGTGCCTCAAAAGCCTAAATCTGAGGGTTATTTACTCAAGGAAATGGCAATGCAGACGCTCCTTAAACTTACTAGTATGTCAGATATTGAGAATATGACAAAGGATTAATGTATGAGACTTTCGGAATATCTACCTGAGGTACCTAAATTAGCTCAAACCATGATTAACATGAATGAGCAAATTAACTTTTTGGAATTAATGAAATCAAGTGGGGAAACTGGGTCAGCCCCCACTATTGGTTTAGACCACGTAGTAAATACCTGGGTACGTCACCAAATGGCCTATCGCCAACAATTGGTGATGGACTTGCAGATGTTATCCATGTCTGTAGAAGAGATACGGGCACCTTTGCACCATATTACTAGTGAGGTATTTCGGCGTGGGGTAGAATGGGTACCTCTTGTAGAAAACCCTGACCCTGAACAAAAGAAGCGCATGGAAGCATTTTTAGATGATTGTAATATATTTGACCAATCTCTAGAAGAAGTGTTGAAACAGTTCCACTTTGATGTGAATTGTATTGATGATGCGTTTATTTATTTAGTTAAAGAATATAAAGATGTTGATGGTAAATCTGTTAGGTCTAAGGTGAAAGAAATTCGTAGGTTGAATCCTGCTTTGGTTGAGTTTGATTTGGATGCTGCGGGACTACCTAAGAATGCACACTTTATGTGTCCTATTCATAGGGAAAAGATACATGAAGAACCTATGAAATGCGCGGATGAAAAATGTAAGTTGGATTGTCAACCTGTGATGTATAAGTATTATCATAGGAATCAACACTTGTATTTGTTTGATGGGGAAGTTATTCACATCTCTAAATTCTCCCCTTCTGAAACTTATGGGTGGAGTCCTATCTTAACAGTATTTGAAAAAGCTCTTACTTTAATTGGTATGGATAAAAACCTGTATAGATATTTCTTTGAACGGAAAATGCCAGCTAGTATGATGATGGTGTTTACCGATGACCCTGAATCTTTGCGGAGAGAAAGGCAACATATTGCTGCCCAAACTCGCCTTGACCCTAACTATATTCCTATGGTGGCTGTATCATCTAGGCAAAATAGGGGTAGGGTAGACTTGGTAAGGTTATATCATACATTACAAGAAATGGATTATCTTCCTGTACGAGCAGAAATTAGGGAACGTATAGCTGCTATATGGGGCGTTACTCCTGCTTGGCAGGGTGCGCCTGAAGCCTTTGGTGGCCTCTCTACACAGACTCAACAGCTAGTAGTAATGAGTCGTATTGTGGAGGGTGACCAGAGACTATTCCATGAGAAAGTATTTCCCCAGATATTAGAAGCTTTTGGTATTACTGACTGGGGCTTAAAATTACCTAATCCTGAAGAGAAAGCTGAAGCAACTAAAATTAGTTTCTCTCAGCAACGGGCACAGGTAGTGAACCAATACATTGCCTTAGGCTTTGATGTACGTCTTAAAGACGATGGTGTACCTTTGGATGAGGCTGAGTTCTTAGTCTTTGGTAAACCTGTACCAACAGCCCAAATGCAGGGTGAACAGATGGCTCTAGGCTTAGAACAACAGCAACAGCAAATGGATATGATGCAGCAGCAACAACAGGCTATGCAGCAAATGCCACAAGGTGGCCCTCCTGGGGTGAATCAAGCCCCTGGTAGAACTGCTGCTGCCCCAGGTGGAGGAGAAGGTGCGGGAGCAGCCCCAACACCACCTATGCCTATGCAGAATATGTCGATGGAAAAAGACGCTACTAAATTCGGTGGACGTACTGGAGGTATTACCCCAGACTATACTATGAAGGTTGCGGGGGAAGAAGATGATGTGGATGCTATTGCAGCAGAAAGAGCTAAAGAATTTGGTACTAAAGGATGGATGAAAGACTTATTTGAAAAAGGTTACCAATCTCCTCTTATAAAGGCAGTGAATGATGCAGGGTCTAGAATGTGGTTTGCTCAGGACGGAATGGATTTTGTGGCTTATCTCAGCCCTCTGGGTGTTACTCACATAGAGAAAGCAACCTTTGGACAAGGCCCAATTTTCAATGCTCCTAAAGGCCCATCTGAAAAGCCTACCATAAGTTATAATCCTGCTGATGTTCATCAGGAAGAGGAACCAGAACGGAGGGATAATGCCAATCTCTAAAACTGTACTACAATTGTTAGCTAAAACTGAAGAGCCAGGGGAACATTCAAGAAGGCCACCCAAATGGGAACAGTTTGGTGACCCAGATTATGCACAAGAAATAAGAGAAGAGAAAATTGATAGGGCGCAAGCTAAGAGAGAACAATTGCCTATTTCTACGTTAAGGGCTTTACAGACACAGAAATTAAAAACTCAAAAAGAGGATGTTCAACGAGGCATTAAGGGAATGCCTGAGTTATATGCGAATTATCCAGAACCTCCCCCACCACCAGCTGGATTAAGTAGGTCTGGAATGTTGGCTTATTTAGCTCAAAGAGGTGGTGAAAGACCTGATGTTCCTGGGGAAGCAAGTGTTGTGCCTCAAATTCCAGTAGATGCTAAACGGGCCTTTGATAGGGGCTTTGGTATGAGGTCTTTTGGCCCCGAAGACCATAAAACAGATTATCCCCGCAATAAAACGGAGTGGAAATTAACAAATGTTCAAAATTCGGTATCCAAGTTGCTTAAACTGGTTAAAGAGGGTGAAGGGGGTGATGGCGGTTCAGGCATTGGGGGACTCAACGGGGTGGTATTCACATCCACAAACGCAGGAATATT
>VTLG01004571.1_pt1 | contig 18006 bp, 24 predicted proteins | sample 4694571 | NCBI WGS metagenome assembly VTLG01 (sample SAMN12604809, study PRJNA352737) | marine metagenome | biome: ENVO:00000447; feature: ENVO:00000209|ENVO:00000569|ENVO:01000036; material: ENVO:00002151; isolation source: viral sequences binned using virsorter ... | reverse complement strand
TCCCTTCGTGGTTGTGCGGCGACGCGCCGCCGTGGTTTGAAAAACGTGCGGTCGCCGTCAAGCGACTGCGCGTTGGTGGTCGGGGGAATGTTTACCGGCAGTTATTTGCGTCAAAAGTATTCGCCAACCACTTCGACGTTTCGCGCACGCCGCCCAACCCGTATGCGTCCCCAATCGGTTTTAGATACGATGAACCAGACAGGTTCGCCCGCAGTTTTTCCCAATCGGCAACGTCCAGCATTCCTTCGCCGTCGTCTGCCAAAATAGCGTCAAGAATTTTGACCTTCTCGGTCAACGGTACGATTGGGTTGCCTGCAGTCATGCCGTTTCCCTTCGTGAAACGTGGTTGTGGTTGCGGTTGCGGATGTCATCCGGCGTGATCCTGATCGCATCTGCGGCGTCTCCGGCGGGTTCCCAACTGGACTCGTGACCGAAACCAGTGCATCCCCGCTGGGCGTTGACCGCAGCGATGGTCGCGAATGCCGCACGCTTGCCATCGGGAATCCAGACCACCGCACCAGTAGCACGCGCTGGATACCCGTAGGCACGCGCCACATGCCCGCCATGCAGAAAAACGTGTTGGCCGGGTCGCAGTTGCGAAGCCGCCCGTACGATGTCATCAAGGTCCAGCAGGCGTACACGCCGCCTGCCGTTCGCCCGATTCAATGCCTGCTGTAATTTTGACGTTGCCATGCCGTTTCCCTTCGTGGTTGTGCGGCGACGCGCCGCTGTGGTTTGAAAAACGTGCGGTCGCCGTCAAGCGACTGCACATTGGTGGTCAGGAATTTGCTTACATCATGGCATCGATGTCGTCGGCCAAGGCGCAAACGCGATTCATCAGGCATTGCAACCGCCGCCGGTCGGGAGTCATTCCCGCCGATACGCTGTCAACCGTTGCGGTTTCGGGATCGTCAACGATATGATTCCACAGTTGCGTTCCGATGTCACGCAACCCTTCTTCGGCATCACGCAAAATCTTCTGGTGTTCGTCCATCGTTTTGCAGGTGGCATCGGTTGTCATGTCGTTTCCCTTCGTGAAACGTGGTGCGGTTGCTGTTGTCCTGCACGTTGCAGAACGAAACCGGCAAACCTGCGTCAACAAGTTCGCCGGGAATGGTTGTCATTCCCTACCAGTCATTACCGACCCGCTCTCTGTGCCGTCACGTTGTTCGGGGAACCCCCATGCGCCTTCGCGTTTGTGCATGGAACCTTCTGACCCGTCCGTATACACAATGACAACGGTGCGAGGGTCAAAAAAATAAACATAATTGACAAGTGGTTTTCCGTCTTCCCCTAGATCTGAAAAACTGGCAATCATTTCGTCAGTTGTCATTTCGTTTCCCTTCGTGGTTGTGCGGCGTGTGCCGCTGTGGTTTGTTAATCTGCCGCCGCGCTGTCAGGCACGGCGGCAGTTTGTGTTCGTGTTGGTGGTCAGATGCGATTCAGTTCTGGTTTGCCGTCCAATTCCCATTCAATCGAACCGTCGGATGCACTTGACCAACCCTTGCTTGAAGGATTTTTGAGAAGCAAAGCGATCCAGCGGCATGCGCTTCGGTTGCTTGGAAAGTCAAGTCGTTCGGGGTATTCGATCCCCTCCAGCGGACCAGACACAAACTTCTTGGTGAAAGTTACACGGTAGGCTTGTGTTGACATAATCAACTCCCTTGTGGTTGTGCGGCGTGTGCCGCTGTGGTTTGTGGTCGTGTTGGTTTTGTTGTTTGCCATTGTCCTGACTTCTGTACTATAGTATACATCGGTATACCCATATCACCAAGTTAAATTTTGCCTAATTTCGCGATTTTGGGAAAAAATTTCCTGCCCCGCAGACGACCGCAGACGACCGCGATTGGCCCGCGGAGGTCCACCTTGGTCCACCTTGGTCCACCTCATTCGTAGAAATGACCGCGATTGGCCCGCGACGACCGCGATTGGATGCCAGCGAACCCCCGTTTTTGACCTGCAAACGCCGGTTCTGGTGCGGTTCAGGCAAGATCGCCGCCAGGCGGCACAGGATGCCGCGTACGGGGTTTCAGACTTCCCCCCTGCAATACCATCAGATTGCACCTGAAGCGCGCCACAGGCGATTACAGGCGATTGGAACGGCAGGTCGGTTAGAATGCCCCGTACTGCGTTTCGGGTGAAATGTGACACATCATTGCGGTTCGACGCTGTATCGCGTCAGGCGGCAAGCTCGATGCCCTGACGGCGACGGTATACAGGGGATTCAATTAACATAACCCGAACCATTCGGTCGGGAATGTTTGCCGCCTTTTTGCCGCCTTGCCGCCTTATTGCCGCCTTTTTGCCGCCTTTTTGCCGCCTTGCCATCATATTGCCATCATATTGCCATCATATTGCCATCATATTGCCATCATATTGCCGTCTTGTTGTCATCTTGTTGTCATCTTGTTGTCATCTTGTTGTCATCTTCAGACGGCAAAGCGGCAAAATATCGGCAAAATATCGGCAAAGCGACAAAATATCGGCAAAATATCGCACCACCAACCCCCACTGACGCACACGGCCCGCCCACTAAGGTACACGAACCCCCCCTTTAAGGTACACGCAACCCCCTGCTAAGGTACACGACCCGCCTCAACGAACTGGTTGCACGATCCGCAAAAATGCGTTCTGGGGATTCGCTTGCCGGTGGTGCATGTGCCGTGAATGGCACATGGGAAAACCTTGACCCGTACGTTGCCCAGGCACGATTTGCAGCGGCGCAGTTCGGTGGCGTCGGGCGCGCGGTGCAGGCAGTCGGTTCGGTCAGGGGCAACATCCATATTCATCGTCACGCAATCCAGCCGCACCGCGCGCCAACTGCGTGCAATGCTTGTCCGGTATCGCGCCGCTCCCAGGTGATCGCCGCAGCGGAACCGTCGGAATCGTTAAATGTTTTCAGGCACGTTGTCCCCGCGCCGCTGGTCCCCTCTGCCGCAACCCAAACAAATTCAGTTTTGTCGTGTTCGATGTCGATGCCGCCAATAGTGTCGTGATCCAGTCCGGTCGATATATCCCACTGCGACGAACCTGACCCGTTGAATTTTTGCAGATACCCGTTCTGCGACGCGACGTACACATTGCCAGCATCGTCGCAGGTAATCGAAACGGCATAGTCGCCATTGCCTAAAGTGGTTCCCCATGTTTTCGCCAGGGCAGTTGTCAGTTTCCATAACTGGTTCGACGATTCCCCGACGCGATACGCGCATACCATCGGGTTGCCGCTTGAATCCAATTCAATCCACTGGGTGGTCGCCCATCCCTCCCCGTCTACGTCTGTTTCGGTATCGAATGTGTGAAGGATATTCCCCGACGTGTCAAAATGAAAAACCGATGCCGACACGCTGCTTGCCCCAGGCCAACCGGTGTTTGTTTTCGTGGCGACATATGCCTCGTTTGCCGCGTTTGGGTAAACGCTTGCGCTTGACTGTTTCCCAAATGAAACGGACCAATCCAGATTCCCGTCGGTATCGTATTTGTGTACCCGCGTTTGACCGGACACGCCGTAATGCTGGGTGGTCAAATAAAGTGTTTCCCCGTCGTTACAGATTTTTATATGCCCATGCGGACCCGCAGGACGGATAACGTGGTCGTTTATCACATTGCTCGACCAGACAACATTTCCGCAGGGATCGTATTTCCGCAAAACGGAACCGTAGTAAACGTAAACATTGCGGTCGTCGCCCATCACCAGCGTCGATACGCGACTGCCGAATGTCGCGGAACCGGTATTCTGTTTGGCCCATAACTGCGTGCCAATGTCGTCGCCGTAATGGTGCATGTACAAATTGTCTTCGGGTGGATATGACGCGCTGCTGGTTGTGCCGCCGAAAACGACCTTGTTGAAACAATAACAACACGATTGGTGGTATGACAACGGAACCCCCTATGCACACGCGCCGTCAACGTTGTTGACGTATGAAAACCAACATTCTGAACCGTCGTCGGGGTTGGTCAGGACGGTCGCAATTAGAATAGTTCCAACCGGAACCGATGACATGCTGAACCCCGAATTAATATTGTCGTGGTTGATGCCGTGTGATTGAATACCGGTTCCGTCGTTCTGATCCTCGATGATGTTGAATGCGTTGCCGCTGAACCCGCCTTCCATTTCAGACCATTGCCCGTATCCTGCGCCCGTCTTGGCGTATTCTGTCACCGCATATGTCCACTGAACCGGGTTGTCGTTGGTGTCCAGAACACTAGTTGCGGTCGCCGTGTCAACCTTTACGAATATCAGTTCCTCGGCGAATTGCCGCTGTACGTTTTCGATAACGACGCGCGTGCCAGCGCGACGGATATTGATATCGCGACCGCCGCGAATAATGCGCGGGATTGCATCCACCATCGCTCGCAACCATTCGGCGCGTAATGGATCGCCCTTCGTCCAGTTGTGCAGTTCGTCAAACTTGCCCATCGCAACCCGCCTTAATTATGCCGGTGTCGCGTATGAAATGCCGACGACTGCGAACGGCCCCTGCGCACCGGTGGTCGCAACCAGGTCTTCCAGCGCAACCGAAACAACGTCGCCGACTGCCAGTGCCGCCGACGATATGGTTCCCGCAACATTCGTTCTGTCGGCGTCGCCGTGATCGACGTTGACGACTGCCGACAACACGGTTGACCCGTTGACGTTCAAGTCAAAATCAATATTGGTACTGGAACCGTTCTCGTTCAGTCCCGCGTGAAACGATTGAATCACGCCAACCGACCGCGCAACGAATATGATTTCCTCGCGTGCCGCCGGCGTCGTGCCGATAGGCAAATCGAAGTTCGTCAAAATCAGTTCGTAATGATCGAGCTTGTCGTAGTCAATCCCGGCACTTGCCACAACCGCCGCGTTTGTGATCGCGCCCGCCTTTGGATGCACGGTCGTTGCGCCTGCCATGTTCACCGTTCCCAACAAAACAACGTCAGTCAGTGTATTCGCCATATCAATATTCCTGTTTCAGTGTCTAAAACTTTTTGCCGAAATCAACTGCCGTGTACCATTCAATCGTTTTCCAACCTTTGCCCTCGACCAGGTTGGCAGGTGGACGACCCTTTTTGTTTATGAAAAAAACCTGCGGGTTCCACCCGGTCGGCTCGTACTGGAATTCCCAATTGAATTTCCATTTACGCGGTTTAACCGACAGGTCGTACCGGTCAAATGTAACCGACGCCAACCACGTTCCCGATTCGCCTGCGTTCCATTTCGCGGAATTGACCGACCCGTTATACTCTTCAACTAAGCCGCCAGGCGTTTGTACTGCTTCAATCGTACTCAACGAAATCGTGCGTTGTGGCGACAGAACGCTAATGCTGCCCATCTGCGTTTCGCCGTTTTCGTCCGTCACCGTGATCGGTTTCCCCCCCTTGTCCAGTTCCGTTGTTATTTCGGACAACGTGCCGCCACCCGACAGCGGCATGGGATCGTCTGCGTCGCCGTCAACGCGCCGGTATGTAACATCCACAAACGCAACGGTTCCGTCCTGCGTCGATTCGATTCGCGGCGATATGGATTCCAGGAACAATTCCTCGCCACCTTCAACCGTACCCGCACCCAACGCATCGCCAAGCGAACCGACATTATCAACCGCCGTTTGCAATGCTTTCGTGGTGTTTGAAGTTATTCCGGTCACGACCTTGGTAAACGACACTTCCAACCACAACCCCGAATCGTATACCCCCGTCATACCGTCGATATGTATTGCACTTGCTACCATTCGTATTCCCTGTTACACGACCACGCTGCCGCCAGTGTTCGCCGCAATCTGTTTCAACAACTTGGTTTGTTCCTGATCGCCTTTGCCGATGTCAACGCCTTGTTTTTCGACGCGACTGGCAACCGCATTGCCTGCGCCTGCGATGCCTGCGCCCTGCGGCAATCCTGCAACCGCACGCGCCCGCTGTTCCGTAACTGCCAACCGTCGGTCGAATTCGGCACGGTTGATTTGTCCCGACATACGCGCGTCAAGTAGTGCCTGTTTATCCTTCTGGAACTGTTCCTGCAATTCTATTTTCTTGGGTTTGCCCTTCGATGTCGGATCGCCAAACGCCATCCGCGACCGCTTGCCTTGCAGGAACATCGTTGCGCTTGCGACGCCTTCCAGTTCCTTGCGCGCCTGCCGCACTGACTTGCCGTAGATTTCCCAACTTATCATTCCCTGCCGCAACAAACTGTCCAGGTTCCCGATAGACGATTCGTATTTCTCCATCGGGGTTCTGAATTCTTCAATGATTGACTTTGCCGATTCCACGTCCTTTTCCCACTGCTTGTATGCAGGCGTTGATTTTCGCACCTGTTCGTCGGCAAGTTTTTGCGCCTCCGCTTGTCGTTTCAACCCTTCGTTATGCGCGTTCAGTGCGGTTGTGGATTGCGCAACGGATGTTTTCCAGGTGTCAAACGTGATCGCACCCATTTCGTACATTTCGCGCAGTCGCTTGACAGTCGCAACATGGTTTTCCGCTGGCGTTTGAATGCTTTTGTAGATCGACGCCGCTTCGTCGGCAATCTTCTTCTGCGCCTTCACTGCGTCCTCAATGCCTTTCAGGTTGATGGTCCGCGCGCCTGCACCTGCACCCGCACCCGGTTCGCCACCGGTTTTCCCTGCCTTGTCCGCTTCCGCGCGTACATTCGCGAAAAACTTGCGCACGCGGTCGGGCGTCATTGGTTTCGCGTCGAACATGTCCGAAATGTCTTTGCCCACGGCGGCACGTTTTGCCGGGTCCATCAGTTGCCCGTACATTTTGAACAGGTTCGGCGACACTTTGCCGATAAACTTGAACCCTGCCGCCATCCTGTCGATTATGTATGTAACCGACGTAACAGCGACGGCGACTGCTTCCATGCCTGAAATGACTTCGTTGCGAAAACCGCCCGCATCCTTGCTCGCCTTTATAAACCGATTTGAAATGCCTTCAATCAGCGGCGCAAGTTCGCTGGTTATGGTTATCGCCGCGCCCTGCATTACCTTTCGCATTCGGTTGAACGCATCGTTTGCGTCCTCGATGCGCGCCGCGTCGAACGAACTGACTTCGCCGCCCAGGTCGCGCAATTCCTGAAACATTGCGCGCAAACCTTTTTCGCCCATTGCCAGCGTGTTGACAAGCGCGACACCTTCCGAATCGAATAGTTTAAACCCCAGTCGCACGCGGTCAGCTTGCGTTTTCACGCCCGACATTGCGGCGGCAATGCGCAGGAACTGTTCGTCAGGCGACAGGTCGTTCAGCCGACGCGCCGACACGCCCAATTCCTTCAGTGCCGCTTTCGCTTCGCCTGTACCCTGCGCCGCTTCCGCGACACGACGGACCATGCGTTGCAACGCCATGTCCATCGTTTGCACGCTGATTCCGGTTTGTTCTGCCGCATACCGCAACCCGCTCAATCGTTCAGTGGTAACGCCCAACTTGTTCGATGTCTTGGCAAGTGTGTCAACCGCGCTCAGTGTGTTTTTCACAATCGCGGCGACACCAACGGCGGCAGCGGTCCCCATCGCCAGGCCGAACGCACCGACCATTTTTGTTGACTGTCGAAGTTTCGACGCGAACGATTTCGTTGACGTGCCAGCAGACTTTAACCCTGCTGAAAACCTGCTGGAATCCAGGCCCAGACGAACGAACAGGTTGCCGACTGCTTTTGCCATTTAACCAACCACCTGCGGCGGTTCCCTTTTTGCGTCGTGGTTTTCCTGCAATGCGTTGGCGTGTCGCTTGAACACGTCAAACACCTTCTTCATCGACGACAATGAATGCCGTTTGTCCGTCGGTTCGCCGAATTGCGGCATGAAGTCGGACGGTTTGAATGCCCTGACGCCCTTGCCGCGATTCACGTTTGCGATTGTACTGGCGACAATCCCGGCACGAAGGTCGGCACGTTCTTCGCCGTATGGTTCCTCGCCGGCGTATCGCATCGCTTCGTGTAATTCGTTCCCGGTCATCGGTAACATTCTCAACATGACATTCGGATGCGGATACCCGCACGCCAACGCCAGTCGAAACAGGATGCGTTCGCGTGCGCTTAACCTTTTCCCAAACCTGTTTCGCCGTCGTCGTCGTCGGAAACCATACCGTTGACACGCTGCGCAATATCGGCAACGCGGATCATGCCAATGCGCGACCGTTCGCCCAAAACGTCTGCGTCGGCATCTGAGAACAAACGGACACCATCGGCATTGCGAACGCACATAACAACCAGACGCGCACGGATATTGTCCATGTTCGCGCCGTCGCCGTTATTCGTTGCCAATGAACTGTCGAACCGGTCGCGGTCACGCGCGGACATTTCCCATACCAAAACTTCGCCGCTCCATTCGGGAACCTTGACGGATTCGTACCGCAGTTCGCCCGCTGCCAGGATGTCGTCGCGTGTCAATTCTGTCGCCATGTTGTAAAACCTCAAATGCCCGGTTTGAATGTCAGCGAGGATGTAACCTTGTCGTCGTAACTTCCGTTTATTTCCTGCGAGACACACAACGCACTGCTAACGGTATCCTGCGTTGCTGTTGCCCCTTGCCAATTGACTGTCAGCGCACCAGTCGCACCGGCGACAACCGCCGTTGCGCCGTTCAGCGTGCATGTGATTTCAATATCGTCCGGTCCCTGCTCGACGGTTTTCAACCCGTCGGTCATGTGGGTGATATCAATTGCCGTCGCCGATTCGGAATAGGTCATGTCCAACAAATCATGTTCGGTCCCGTCGAACGTCAAGGTTGATCCCTGCGCCTTGTTTCCTGTCAGTGCCATCGTAATTGCTCCGTTTTGGTTTTTCCGTTTCCGTCATCGCACCAATCAATCGTCGGCAATGCTTGGTTTGATTGTCAGACTGGTCGTAATCTTGTCGTCAAGCGAACCGGACGTTTCGCGACCGATCAACACGCAGTTTTCGATTTCCTTGCTTGCGCTTGGCCCGCCCCATGTAATCGTGCATGTGGATTTTGTGCCTAACGCGGTCGATAGATGCCCCAATACCGTCGCGGTGAATTCGGTGTCAAGTGGTCCCGGTTCGTATTTTTTCGTTGAAGCGGCAATGTCGGTTACGTCGATTGCAGATGCCGACACACTGAACCCCACTTCAAGCAGTCCAGAAACCGAACCGCCAAACGCCAAGGTTGTTCCTTCTGCTGTTACTTCTGCCATATCAATGTTCCTTGTTCAATGTCGATCATTCACGATGTGTCGACGTGCCAAATTGAAAAATCCAGTTGTGACCGGTATATCAGGTCGCCGGTTCCGTCGTCTTTCTCGTCATGTGCGTCGCGTTCGCCAGTGCAATGCGCGCCGCCTATCGTCCTGTCCGAAATCCCTGTGGCCGACCACCCGGCAAGACGCGAACGCAGTGCAACGGACAGCGAACGCATTTCATCGAAATCGTCGGACACCGCGTCGAACTGAACCGACGTGTTGTCCTCGGCAGTGTCGCCGGTCATGCTGGCGACGGGTTCGGTTCCAACCGTCACAAACGTGACATATGGATACGCCTCGCCTTCGGGCGCGCCGCCAGGGTATATGCGCGTTCCGATCAACCCCGCAATGGTTGAGTCCTGCGTCACGCGGTCGTATATGGACTGACTTAACGACATTACACACGCGCCCTGACGATCTTCTGCCCCTTGCCCAACGCCTTTTTCTGCGCGACACTTGCCGCGACCCGTTCGATTCCCTTGCGAACCTTTGCGGTCATAATCGAATTGGCCTTTGCGCGTGTCTGCATCCAACCCGGTCGCATAAATGGTTTGGGTTGCATTCGCGCGTTTCCAAATTCGACCAGGTGCGCGTACTTCGTCGGCATCCGCACGCCGCTTGATTTCGCGGATGGTTCCTTGAACCGAACATGGTATTTCGTGTCGCTCAATGGGCCGACGTACGCGAAAATACTGACTGCCTTTTTGCCCTTGCCAGACCAAACCCGTTTGCCAATCGACTTGCGCAACGCGCCGGTCGTCCTGTCTGCCAATGTTCCCCGACCTGACTTGCGCGGAACCAGTTGTTTGATTCGCGAAACGACTGGCGTTGCAGCGGCATTCAGTGCAGGACGCAACACGCGGTTGCGCATGCTCTTGGTAAACTTCTCCAATGACTTTTGCAGTTCTGCCGCACCGTACAATACGACGGTCGCGTTTGTGGACGATTGCGCCATATCAGTTCCCTATCGCTTCGCGGCACATGATTTCCAACATGCTGTTCCGTTCGTCAACATTCGTTACCCCTTCGACGTACAATGCTCGAGTTCCATGCAGAATCCTGTCCTTGGCCTTCAGTGTTTTCGTTCGGTTGTCACGTCGCAAAATAACGCGATGCGTAATGCGTTCGTTGTTCTGCTTTGCAATTGTCAGTTCCTCGCCGCGCAACGGTTCGATTTGCGACCAGCGTTTGTATCCCGCCCAGGTCGTCGTCGGTTGTCCGCTGGTCCCGCGACCGACCGTCGGCGTTTGAACCAGAACACTTTGCCGCAACAAACTTGACCGAACACGTTTCGCCAATTGGATGCCCCTTTACTCACGCACCGCCAGGAACCTTATACATTGCCAATTGCGCCGACAAACTGAATTCCAGTGACTTGCTGACTGCACCAATCAAAACCGCGTCGCGGTTGTCGTACCAGTGGACGACCAATGTTTGTATTGCCTGCCGCAACGGATGCGGAACCGATGACGCCGCGACGCCGTACCCGGCAACATACGTCACGGCCACCGCGTTGTAATCGTCGCGCGTAACCGGCCAGGCCTGACCGAATTTCAATTTAACGCGACCCGGTGTTGACTTCGCATCGACCTGATACACCGACGTTGCCATTGTCTGCGATGCGCCGTCGGCGTCGATGTACACGATAGACGTGACCGATGCCAACGGTGGTCGCGGCAATTCGATTTCGGTTGGCAACCACGGCAGATAGTAGATGTATGTTGCGTTGACCAACTGGCGGCGCGTCATGCGCTGGACGAAAACCGTTGCCGCCGAAATCATGTCGTACAACGATGCGTCGTCGTCGTTGCCGTCGATTCGCCCGAACACCTTAACGTCGTCCAGCGTCACCGGCAAAATGCCAGGCAGTTCGGGTTCGGTCAGCGACGTTTTCAAATCGACGTTCGTGATCGTCATGCCGTCGCCTTGTGTTTCGGTTTGCGCCGCGTGTATTTGCGCTTGGTGCGGGGTTTCGCGTCGTCGGATATCAACGCTGCGTTTTCCGGTCCGGTTCCCATCGTTGCGGTTTCCACCGTTGCGGGTTCCATCGCTGCGGGTTCCTCCGCTGCCGGTTCCAGGTCGACCCGTTCGCCAACGCCCAAATATTCGTATTGCGACAGGACACCACCGGAAACCGTCACCACCTCGCCCTTCTGCCACGTTCGATAGTTCTTGGTGAACCGCATTGGAATCGTGTTAGCAATTGCCATGCAATGTTTTTCCTTGTCAATTCGCGACACAACGCACCGCGCCACAGTGAAAACGCGGTGCGTTGTTGTCGCGAACCATCAATCAGACCCGAAGTATTCCCGTCGTCCCAACGTCGCCCGCGCCGGCAACGGTCGTCGGCGTCGATTCCGTTCGTGACAGAATCGCAAACGCGACGAAAAACGAACCCGCACTGCCGTCGCCAATCGTCGCGGTCAAGTCCAGATACCGCTTGCGACCGCGAAGGTCAATTTGAAAGACGAAAAACTTGTTGTCTTCGGTGGCACTTGGCAACGACGACGTTGTGCCAACAATATCGCTGCTGGTCCCGTAAATCAGTCCCGTGACGTTTCCGTGACCGCTGCCCGACGTGTCCGACTCGGTGACCGCAAGCGCGGTCATTGCAATGTCGGTCGCGCCCAGGTAACAAACGACCGTTGCATAGTCAAACCCCTGCGTGTCAACCTCTGCGGTCGTCGCCGACGCATTGTCGATGATTGCCGCCGGTGGCGTTATGCCAACATATTTTACATTCTGCGCTTCGACTGTCATTTTGAAAATCTCCGTTCAAGGTTTATTTCGTACCGATACGGTCGCTTATTAGTCGCCCATCAAACCGACAATTGCGCCACTGGTCGAACTGTCGCCCGCTTCGTGGAACACAATGTCAATCCGTTCCGTCGCACGAAACGCGGTCTGGTCGTTTTCCAGATAACGCGACGCATCGGCGACCAGCGTGATGTCACGACGGCGACCGAAGGTGCATGCCTGATTCAGCGACCCAAACAGTGCCATCGTTTTTTCGGACAAGTCACTGGTTGACGTTTGCAGTTTTTGACTGATGACAACCGGATACCCGAAGTAACTTCGCGTAATCCCCTGCGTGATCGTCTGCGACGTTTCGCCACCGGCAGTGTGTGCCAGGCGTTCCATCATCGAACCGAACCCGGTTTGACTCACAAACCATTTCGCGTTCGCATACGCATATTCGGGCAATCGGCCCATTGCGCCAGTCAGGTCGGCAACGGTAATTTCGCCGAATGTGTCGTTACCGCTTGCCGCCGTGTAAACGCCGTTGTACGCCTCGTTGGCGTCGAATATGCCGGTCACGCCGCTGATGCCGCCGTATGTGGACGCGCCCGTACCGTTAAACCCGGCGTCGTCCTCTTCGCTGGCAAATGCAAACGCAATTTCGCCCGCAAGGAAATCGCCGATGTTTACCGCGCTGTCTTCCAGCAGGTCATTGCTGACGCGCGTCAGTGACGCCAGTTTCCTTGCCGTCAAATTAACCTGATTGAATGTTGCGTCGCTTGCGGTGATGGAATCGGTTTCATTGACCCAATAACCCGTCACGCCGGCAGTGCGGCGAGGGATCGTCATAACGTCGCGCGTCATGTCAATTACGTTCGCCTCACGCGCAAAAACCCCGAACGATTCCTTCAGGTTGATAATCGTGTCGGAAAAGTCGGACGGAACCGTCGCGCCGCCCGCTTGATTGTTCGCGCCGGTCATCACACGCAGTTCCATGTGACTGTTGTTGTTGCACCAGTCACGCGCGTCGCCGTCGCCCAACATCGCTGCCTTGATCCACATGCCAGCGCAGTGCGCCCGCAGTTCGGCATTGTCACCGGCGAAGTTCCGCAGGCGAACCCCAGGTTGCGAAATACGCGGTTCGGAATCACGCACGATGGGTTTCGTTCCCGGTTCGGTGCGCTGTGTTGACGGCACGTCGTCAAGCGATGCGGTCGCGTTTTCCAGGCGAACCGCCCGACTTTCGCGACTGTCTGCCATCGAAATGTCGTCGTTCAACCCGTCCGCGTCAGACAACAGCGAATCAATCGCTGATTCCTCGTCGGCAGTCAGGTCGCGTTCGTCTGATTTCGCGGCGTCAACGGTGGCGTTCGCCTCGTCGATTTTCGCCTTGCGCTGTTCCCGTAGGTCTGCTGAATTGTTCATTTTGTTTCCTTGTTCTGTGACGTGCGACGGGAACACCAAACGAAAACGGTGCGTACCGCTCGACACGTCGTAACATTTAGTCACGTCACGTCGGACAATTCGCACCGCCGAAGGTCGGATATGATTTGCCGCCACAGTCCACGCGAAACCGCCGAAGGTCGGTCCGCACGAACTGCCGATTTCCAATTGTCAAACCACCATACACGGCAGGACCGTCGAAATCAACCCCGTGCGCGGATTCTCGCCCGTGCGGCAGTTGCACGCGGCGCACGGCGGCATTGCGACTTCCACTGCTGATACATGCCCAGGATGCCGTCGGCATTGCCGCCAGCGTCGGTATACGACCGAACGTCTGTCGTTGTCCCGGTATACGCCGGGAAGGTCACCGGCCCAACGTCGTACATCCGAACTGACTTGATGTTGCGAACGTCAGGCGCACCGGAATCGCCTTCAACGAATTCTTCGCGTTCTGTCCTGAACGCAAAGCTGGAACCGGTCAGGTCGCCGCGTTCAATTGCCGAAATGACATGCTGCGCGGCAGGCGTCGTCGGCGCGTCGATAGAGTAGCGCAACCCGATGTCGTCTGCACTCAGTTTCAGGGTTCCCGATTCGGTGCGACCCAGGATTTGCGACGTGTCATGGTTGAACAGCGCACGCACGTCGTCGCCCTCGTCAATTGACCGCGTGAACGCATCGCGGTCGATCCGCTCTACCAAGTCGGCCAAAATCTGAAATTCGGTTCCAGCGTCGCCGTCACGGTAAAACACGGCAGCATACCCGGTGATCGTCGCACCGCCGTCGTCGCGCGTTGTAACGCCAACCGGTTGAATTTCGTTCGTTGTGAATCGCCGTTCCATATCGTTTGTCCCTTATTGTTCGTGTCCGGTCGTCAACCCGACAGTGATGCACAGAAGTCGGCCAGGCGAACCATCATCTGCCCCGCCTCAAATGGTATTCGGTCACGTTCCCAATCGTCAATCACTTCCGCAATGCCTGCGCGTCGGTCGTTGCCCTCAACGCTGCGGACCTGCGCCAGTGACTGTTCGACGTATGCCACCGATGCCGATGCCGCCCATTCGCTGACCTGCGCATCGTATTCGTCGCACCCGACACTTGCCGCGTATGCCTCGACACACGGCGTGATCGCGTTGCGAACGTGTGTCACATGCGTGGTGTAGAACGCATCCAACCACGAATCGAAGTCGGCGCGCTTGGAATTGCGCCGCACTTTTTCGCGTTCGGTTCGGACGACGCTGCGCAACGCATCGACCATAACGGGTTCGTGCGCTGCTGCAATCCTGTCGAAACGGTCGCGTTGCGGCGGTTCGGGTTTTGATTCGATTGCCGCCGGCGTCGGCGTCGTCGGCGTCGTCGGTGGCGTCGGTGGCGTCGTCGGGACAATGCCCGACCTGACAGGATCAACCTGCGGTTGCGGGGTTGTGGAATCCTGCATGTTCAGCGGAACCAGGTACGAATCGCCACCGTCAATCGGCGACATGTTTTCAAGTTTGCGAATATCGTTTGCGGACAACCAACCCCATTGCCGCCCGTTAACATAACCCGACATGCGCGTTGAAAAATCGGCACGCAATAAACCCTCGACGCGGTGTTCGGCGAACATGCCGGGTTCACCGGCAAACAGTTTGCGCGCCAGTTCCTGTTCCCAACTGACCAACCACGGTCGCAGCGTGTACATGACGAACGACAACGCCTGCTGTTCGACGTTGCTGAACGTACTTCGCGTGTGATCCTGAATCATTGACGGCGGCACGTTGAACCGTCGCGCGATTTCCTCGACGGCGAACCGGCGCGACTCCAGGAACTGCGCCTCGCGACCTGCGATGGTCAACTGTTTGAATTTTAAACCCTGTTCAAGGATCGCGACTTTGTACGCCTTGTCCGGCCCCTTGTACAAGGTTTCCCAATTGTCGCGCAGTCGCTTGTACTCGTCGTCGCCCAACGTCCCGTCGTATTCCAAAACCCCCGACGAAACGCTGTTGTTGCCGTAAAACGAACCGGCCATCTGTTCCGCTGCCTTCGCCAGGCCGACCGTCTCTTTCGCCAGTGACAACGGCGCGTACCCCATCAAACCGTCGAACGACAAACCCGGTATGTGTAGAACGTCGCGACCCGGCAGAACACGCGCCGTCGTCCTGCCGTCTGCGGCGCGTACTTCGTATTCAATCGAACCGTCGGACGCGCGACGCGGTTTCGTCCTGTCTGGCAGCATCGGCACGATTTCGCGAACCCGGCCACCGTTGTCGCGGACGATTTCGGAATACCCGTTGCCGTATATCAGGACATGCGACTGCATGGTTTGGCGATAGGTGAATGATGTCATGTCCGCATTGGGCGACCGGTGCAACACGCTGAACAACGGATGGTCAGATGCCAGCGACCGATTTTCGCCGTCCCTGCGATACACGAACAGCGGCAGCGACGCGACTGCCTCGCTGATTACCCGAACGCAGGCGAACACAGCGGACACTTCCAGCGACGTGACTTCGTTGACGGTCACGCCAGATGTCGTTTTGGTTGTCTGCAATGCGTCGGCCAACCACTGCGGTGGCGATGATAAACCGCCGCGCTTGTCCCATATTCGTTTTATTCTGTTTAACATCGTGTCGCCTTATATCGTCAACAATTCCCGGCGCGGATATACGCGCCCGCTTTTGCCGTGTTGTACCATCGCGCGTCCGATCCCCATCACTGCCGCCACCACCCCGTCGATTTTCTCCAGCGACTTGCGTTTCGACGGTTTCAGGTTGCCAGCGGCGTCGGTTTCAACTGCGACGTTTGCCGCCATCCATCGCATCACCGGATTGTCGCCGTGACGCAACTTGCCGCCAATCACCAGTTTTTCAAATTCCTTCGTCGGTGCGGACATGCTTGCGTACCCCTGACCGAAACCCATAACGTCAAACCCGTCGCCGTCCAGTTGCGTTTGCAGCTGCGTACTGTTCCAGCGGTCAACGGCGATTTCCCTGATGTCATACTGTTTCGCAATCCCGTTGATATCGCGCCTGATAATGTCGTAGTCGATGATGTTGCCAGGCGTCGCGCGCATGTGTTCGGACTTGATCCATGCCAGATATAATTCTCGGTTTCGCCGTTCGCGCTGCGTTGCGGCGTGTTCGGGAATCCAGAAAAACGAAACCAAATCACACGCGCCGTCGTCGTCGGGGAACACTAAAACCATCGACGCAATGTCCGTTGTCGATGCCAGGTCAAGGCCCGCGTAGCATGGTTTGCCGTCCAGGTCGGCGCGCTGCGATGCGCATGCGTCCCAATCAGTCATTCGCAACCAACGAACGTCCTGTTGTGTCCAGATATTCAGGTGCAACCTCTTGAACACGTTTTCCTTCGCTGCGCTGTTCTGCGCTTCGTCGCATTTTTGCTTCATGTAATCGAACGAAACGGTTTCGCCAAGCGACGGGTTCGCCTTGATCCATGTTGCGCGTTTCGTCCAATCGTCGTCGGGACCAGCGGCGTATATCAGCGGCATGAACGTGTCGTCCTGTATGATCCCGTCTCGCACTTGCTCGGCATACTGGTGCATCTCCCAACAAACCGAATTGCGGTCATGCCCTGCCGTCGTAATTGCGACCGTCAGCGGTTGTTCACGCGATCCCGTTGACGTTGTCATAACGTCCCACAGGTCGCGGTTGGGTTGTGCGTGCAATTCGTCGAAAATGATGCCATGCGCATTCAGGCCGTGTTTCGTGAATGCGTCAGCAGATATCGCTTTGTAGGTTGCTGACTGACTGCCGTTCAATAGCGTTTTGCTGGTGCGGTAATGCTTGATCCGCTGCCGCAATGATTCGTGTTGTTCAGACATTTCCTGCGCGATGCTGAAAACGATGGTTGCCTGTTCCCGGTCGGCGGCACATGAATAAACCTCCGCGCCCGCCTCGCCGTCGGCCAGCAGCAGGTACAACGCGATACCGGCGCAGACGCTCGATTTGCCGTTTTTGCGCGGGATTTCGACGTAGACCGTTCGATATCGGCGCAACCCGGTTTTCGCGTGTTTCCAACCGAACACCGGTCGCAACAGGTCGTCGCGCTGCCAGGGTAACAGCGTGAACGGCTTATGCGCCCACTTGCCTTTCACATGGTGCAGGTACGATTCGAAAAACATCTGCACCTTGTTCGCCGCTTCGGTGTCGAAAACATATTTGTTCGCCGGTTTGCGTGCCATTATGTTTTGCCGAACATCTTGTCGTCAGTGGTTTGCGCCGCTGGTGCAGGCGACTTGACTGCGGTTCGTTCCGTTGGTGACAGTCCCAACCTGCCCGACTCCCGCGACCACCTTGCAGCGAAATCAAGCAGTATTTTAGATTGCGACTTGTACAGGTCCGTCCCTTTTTCGATGGTTTCCAGCAACTGCAACGCGGACCACCACAACGAACGGTGCGTGACATACCCCAACAACGCCGGTTCGTCGGCATCGGTCAACCAGAACGCAACCTGTTTTGTTTCGGCCCATAGTCGTTTCGCTTCGTCGTCAAGGTTTCCAGGTGCGTCGCCAATGTCGCCGGTCGGTCGCGGTTCCTCGCCTCGCCTGTCCGCGCGCCAACTGCCTGCCAGTTTCAGTTTCGCCGTCGGTGTCGGTTTTGGTCCGCGCTTGCCCATTGTCGATGCCCCTGCCCTGCGGCATACCCGTGAAAAATCGTAAACAAG